>TARA_R110000868_G_scaffold121097_2_pt1 | contig 16809 bp, 8 predicted proteins | sample TARA_R110000868 | Tara Oceans TARA_R110000868 (sample SAMEA4397489) | marine metagenome | biome: Polar Biome; feature: [SRF] surface water layer (ENVO:00010504); material: water (ENVO:00002006), including particulate matter (ENVO:01000060) such as... | depth 5 m | reverse complement strand
TATCTGTAGATGATGTAAAGGATTTTTACAAAACCAATTATAGACCCGAAGAATCTGTTATCAGTATTGTGGGTGATTTTAATTCGGCAGAGATGAAAAAAACACTGACTAAATTATTTTCAAGTTGGAAAAAAGGCACACATGAGAAAGAAAATTTGGCTTCAAAACCAATTACCATTCCTACTGAAAACAAAGTATTATTAGTAAATAAAGACGATGCCAAAGAGACAACTATGTATATTGGTGCTTCAGGAATAAATAGAAACAATCCTGATTATGTAGCTATAGATGTAGTTAACACACTATTTGGAGGTCGATTTACATCGATGTTAAATGATGAATTAAGGGTAAACTCCGGTCTTACCTATGGAGCAAGTAGCCGTTTTAGTGCCTTGAAAAATGGTGGTTCCTTCATTATGAGTACTTTTACAGCTGTAAATACTACAGAAGCTACTATAGATAAATTACTAGAAGTATTGAAAAAATTACATACGAATGGAATTGATGAGCAATCATTGGCTTCAGCCAAAAATTATGTAAAAGGACAATTTCCTCCACGTTATGAAACAGCTGGTCAATTGTCAAGCTTGCTTTCGCAAATGCATTGGTATGATATTGATCGTTCTTACATTGACAATTTTGAAAAAAATGTTGACGGACTGGATTTAGCCAAAGCAAATCAGATTATCGAAAAATACTATCCTAAAGACAAATTACAGTTTGTACTCGTTGGTAAAGCCTCAGAAATAAAAAAAATAGCTGAAAAATACGGCCCTGTTACCCAAGTGGAGATAACAGAATAATTCAATAATTCATTGAAGTAAAAGCAGGACTAGTATCCTGCTTTTTTTATAGCAATACTCTATTCTATTTCAATGATTAGCGAAAATCCAGTTTTGTTTTTTAAATTTATATATATTTACATTTAATGTTACATGCTTCCTTTAAGAATATTTCTTTTTAAAGAACAATCAGTAGTAACAATTATAATCAATCAAATAGTATTACTATGAACTGGAAAATATCAATTTGTCTTCTTATTAGTTTATTTGCAATGGAAAGCAAAGCACAAAATAGTGAACAGGAAAACATCAAAAAACTACTTGAAAAAGAATCGGCAACCTATCGTTCAGGTGATAGTAAAGCACACGCTTCTTGCTGGCATATTCAGCCTTATAGCCGAATATTAGTATCAACAACTGATGGAAATACTTACGATGTACCCCCAGCTGAAATGGTTAAAGTGACTGAAGACAACACCCCTAGAGGCGGAAGTTCCAAAAATTCCAATTATAAAATGAGTATCAATGGCAAAACGGCTTGGGTAAGTCACAATGAAGAGTCTACTTCCAAAGACGGTACAGTAAGCTATTCCTATGAAATTCGATTATTGGAAAAAATAAAAAAGGAATGGAAACTAGTGGGGCAATCGATACATATGTATAAAAAGAAATAAACCATTATGGACTCAAAGTCCATAGATTTGATTAGCCAGACTTAAAGTTTGCAAGGTTGAATTGAAAAAAAAATGTCACTGATTAAAATGATTTCCACTGATTAAATCTTTTTAAATCATATTAATCTGTGGCAATACACTTTTTAGAAGCTAAAGCGAGATGCACTGAAAGCAAATAGTTTTAAACTCTATTGGAGACCCATAAATTCAAAATCCAGTTCGTTTTACCAAAAGGGGACAGAAAATTAAATACCATTTACCCTTTTTAATAAACCCGAAAATAAAAACCCAATTGAAAATTAAACTTCTATATATTAGTTTTATTTTGTTCGGACTTATTGCCTGTAACAATAAAGAAAAAAACAATTTTCAAACGGATTCAAAAACGCTACAGGGAGGAATCCGTTCTAAATCAAACTCATTTCAAAAACAAGTAGATTCAGTAAAAGCAATAGATACTAAATATTCTATTGCCCAATTAGATAATACAAACGGACTTTCGAATAGCTCTACTAATGCCTTGTTTCGAGATTCTGAAAACTTATTATGGATAGGTACCTGGGATGGTTTAAATCGATACGACGGAAATAATTTTAAAATTTTTAGACCCGAATTAAACAATGAAAATAGTTTAAGCAATCAAGTTGTTCTAAAAATAGATGAAGATGCTGCAGGCAATATTTGGATTTTGACCATGCATGGAATCAATCGATATGATAAAAAAACAGCCCTTTTTCAACGTTTTTATTTTTCAAGACAAAACACTCCCCCAGTATCAGAATCTGAATTTAATATGGCTTTGGATCACACTAAAAAAGTGTTTTGTGCTGTAAAAGACTGGGGAATTGGCTATTATGATGGTGTCCATTTTCAAAAATTAAAATCTAAAAAACTGCCCAGCAAAGCCGTTAAAAAAATGGAATTCAGCTCCAATGGGGAATTACTGATTTTGTATGGGGACGGTACACTTTATAATTTAAGCATTACAAATAAAAATGCAACTGAAAAATTGATTTCTAAAATTGAATTGATTTCAAGAAATATTAGAACTTTTTCAGAACTTAAAAATCACAAAGTAGGTTTAATTACTACTTCAGGAAACGCTAGTATACGCTCCATATTCGATAAAAAAGAACAAATACTTCCTCAAAAAAACATTGAAAACATAATTGGTTCGCTTCCTGAAGGTTTAGTGCTTTCTAGTAAATCGGGCTATACTATTCTAGATGAATTAGGAAACAATGTAACTACACCATGGCTTAAATACCTGAAGAATCAAAAAATAACCACTATTATTCAAGGAAGTGAAAATATAATTTGGACTGGAACAGATGGAGATGGGATTTTTAAAATGTACCCACTTAAAAAATCATTCAATCTTATTTCCAAAACACAAATTCCTGAACTGGACGGCGGTATTGTAAGAGCGTTTCTGAGTGTAGATGAAAAATCTTTTTGGGTAGGAACTAAGGGAAAAGGGCTTTTTCTATTTCCTCAAGATTTTCATCAAAATATAGAACAAAGTTTAAAATACATCAATTTTAATGAAAATAATAGTGTTCTAAATAATGCTGTTTTCTCTTTATGTAAAGGACAGGAAGGTTTGATTTTTATTGGAACGGATGGAGATGGCATTACTATTTATGATTTAAAAAAATCAAAATTAATTCCATGGTCAGCGATTATTGGGAATGAAAACTGTGACTATTTCAAGTCCATTTATAGTATTTTTCAAGACGAAAACGGAATGATATGGCTTGGAACTAATGGCTATGGAATGATTCGTTGCAAAATAGACCGCACAGGAGAAAAACTTAAAATATCAGAATTCAAGCAGTATCTAGCTAACAATGGAGATCGTAAATCTTTAAGTAGTAACATTCTGTTTTCTATTGTTCCCAAAAACAACAATCAACTTTGGATAGGTACCCGATTAGGAGGACTCAACCTTTTTGATAAAAAAACAGGTTCTTTTCAAGTCTATAAGAATATAAAGGATAACCCAAATAGTCTATCGAATAATGATATTCTATGCTTAAAAAATGATGCCAAAAATAGGCTTTGGATTGGTACTAGTTTTGGTTTAAATCTATTGCAGGATTTAAAAAGTGATGGAAGCGCTTTATTTAAGAGTTATACTGTAAAAGACGGATTGCCTAACAACACTATTCATGGAATCATTTCTGATAATAAATCTAATCTTTGGATTAGCACGAATTTTGGGTTATCTAATTTTATTTTAGAAGAATCTAAATTCATTAATTACACCAAAAATGAAGGGCTCCAAAATAATGAATTTTCAGATGGTGCTTTTTACCAAGATCCAAAATCCAATTATATTTATATGGGAGGAATCAAAGGATTTAATTATTTTCTTCCTCAAAAAATAAAGGAATCGGCAATAGTTCCAGATTTACTTATTGACAAAATTAGTGGGCAAAATCAGGCCAAACCGTATTATCAAGGATTAGTAATACACCCCAATTCTAAAAGATACCCTTCAATAGTTTTAGATCACAATCAAAACTTTTTTGATATTGAATTGGCCGCATTAACCTATATCAATAGTGAAAAATGCCAATATGCGTATCAATTGGAAAACTTCGACAAAGACTGGAATAATATCAATAACCGTAGAATAATTTCTTTTACCAATGTTCCTCAAGGAAACTACTCTTTATGGATCAAATGGACTAATAGTGATGGTGTATGGAGTAAACCGGTTCACACGATTGACATTAAAATCAAACCCGTTTATTGGCAATCGAACTTGGCTTTAATTGTCTATTTTATATTGTTTTTCCTTTTTGTATTATTTGTTTTAAGTTACTACAAAAAACGTCAATCCTTAAGTCAGAATATTCTTTTTCGAAAAAGAGAAGAAGAACTTCATGAAAATAGACTAACGTTTTTCACCAATGTAGCCCACGAATTTCAAACCCCACTCACCTTAATTGTTGGCCCAGTTCAAAAACTTTCAGAAACAGAGAATCTTAGTGATAAAAATCAGAAGTTTATCCAAATGATTCAACGAAATTCTTCTAGGCTACTGTTTCTAACCCAACAATTACTTGAATTTAGAAAAGCAGAGTACGACTATTTAGAAGTTTCTGTAAAGGAATTTGACCTCGTTAACTTGATTGAACAAATCGCAGAACTTTTTGATGAATGGGCATTAGAGAAAAACATTGAATATAAACTAGAAATTCCTACTCAATTATTTGGATGGTTTGATAAAGACAAAATTGAAAAAATTGTTTTTAACCTCATGTCAAATGCATTCAAATACACGCCTATAAATGGGAAAATTGAATTAAAAATTTCCATAGAAAATTCTGCTTCAAAAAAAATAAGCATCGCTGTCATGAATACCGGTAAAGGAATATCTAAAGAAAAGTTAGATTCCTTATTTGATCGTTTTTTCCTTTCTGATACGAATAGTAATACTGAAAATGACATGTTCCGAACTGGAATCGGGCTTGCTTATATCAAAAAATTAGTGACCGTGTTAAGAGGTGAAGTTTTAGTTTCTAGTATTGCTAATGAACAAACCACTTTTACCGTAGTACTTCCTTGCAACAAAGAAGCATATAACGAAAAAGAAATCGATAAGGATGTAAGTTTAGTCGTTCTTTCCCAACATCTTAAAAACATCTTGGAAGAAAGTCCAAATACATTAGATGTCATTCCTGAAAAAATAGCTTCAATCGATACACTTATAGATAGCCGCAAAAAAATATTAATTGTTGAAGATGAAAAAGAAATTCATTCCTTTTTAAATGAATTATTAGGTCTAAAATATAAAATTACTTCCGCTTACAATGGTCTTGAAGCCTTAGAAATTCTAAAAAAAGAGATGCCTGATCTCATTATTAGTGATGTTATGATGCCATTAATGGACGGTATTGAATTTTGTGCCATAATAAAAAAAGAAATTGCAACCTGTCATATTCCTTTTATTATGCTTACCGCAAAAGACTCCGTTTTACAACGAATTGAAGGAATTGAAAGTGGCGCCAATTCTTATATCCCAAAACCATTTCATCCCGATCATTTATTGATTCGAATTCAAAAATTGTTAGAAGAAAAAGAATTGATTTTAAAACATTTTTCACAGGATACATTGTCAGAAGACCTTTCGGCTCTTCCTTTAGAAAAAGAAGAAAAAGATTTTATTAAAAATGTAATTGAACTAATTCGAAAAAATATAGACAACGAAAATCTTCAAAGTTTATTTATTGAGAAAGAATTAGGTATTAGCAATTCTCAATTGTATCGAAAAGTAAAGCAGCTTTTTGGTTTTTCCCCAGGCGATTTGATACGGACTATACGTCTTAAATATGCTGCCGAATTGTTACGTAAAAACGTATTAACAGTCTCTGAGGTTTGTTACCTATCCGGTTTTAATAACCGATCCTATTTTTACCGTGAGTTCAAAAAAATGTATTCTCTTACTCCAAAAAATTATCAGCTTAAATACAAATCAAAGCAATAGTTCCTTTTTAAATACTTGAATAAAAGACACTTAATACCTAGTGTACACTTTTGATGAAATAGTGTACACTTTTTTTTGTGCACTACTCCTACTTTTATCAAATGATTTAAAAGTCATAAAAAAAAACCAATTACTCATTTAAACAACCTAATTTTTACAGACATGAAAAAAAATAGCCTGATTATTAATCAATTTAACACTTTCTCCTGATGAAAAAAATAATGATCTACAAATTGTTTTTACTTGGGATAATCTTATCTGGAAGTATGGTAAATGCACAAACGGTTAAAGGTATTGTATCAGACAAAAATGGTCCGGTACCACAAGTAAATGTAATTGTTAAAGGAACAGCTACGGGTACAATAACTGACTTTGATGGTAAATATATATTGAATAATGTGAATCCAAAAGCAATTTTGGTTTTCAGTTATATTGGATATAATAAAAAAGAAGTTGCAGTAAACGGAATGAGTACTGTCAATATAAGTTTAGATCAAGATGCACAAATATTGGACGAAGTAATCTTAGTCGGATATTCCTCTGCAAAAAAATCTTCTTTGTCTAGTGCTGTAACTACTGTAAATATGGCGGATTTATCTAAAACTAAAGTGGCGGATGTAGCCCAAGCTTTGCAAGGACAGGTAGCAGGGGTTTTTGTAGCCGCAAATACTGGAGCTCCTGGGGACGGAATTAAAATACGTATTAGAGGAGAAGGAACACTTGGTAACAATGATGTATTGTATGTTGTTGATGGAGTTTCGACTCGTGATATTTCTTTCTTAAATCAATCCGATATAAAATCATTGACGGTATTAAAAGATGCCGCTGCAGGTGCCATCTACGGAGCAAGAGCAGCTGGAGGTGTAGTATTAATTACAACCAAAAGCGGTAAAAAAGGAAAAATGAGTATAACAACTGATTATTATACTGGTTTCCATTCGGTTTCCAATCTTCCAACCATGTTAAACACGGATCAATATTTAACAGTCTTAGATCAAGCATGGCATAATACTGCAGGAAATTCGGCTACAGCTACAAGTCCATACGCAGCTGACAGAAGCAGAACTGATTTGGCAAATACCAACTGGCAAGATGAATTATTTACGACAGGGATTTCTAAAAACTTTCAAACTTCAGTAAGTGGTGGTTCAGATGATGTACAATATTTAATTTCTGGTGGTTATTATGGAATTGATGGTATCGTTGTGGAAGACCATGATCAATACCAACGCTTTAACTTTAGATCTAATGTTAATGCAAATCTTTCTGATCGTTTCAAAGTAGGTACTAACCTTCAAATCAGTTATGCAAAACAAGACAAGCTTTCTTCTAGTGGGGATGCTCCTGGAATTATCAGACACGCTTTGTTGAGACCACCCGTTTTGGGAGTGTATAAAGATATAAATGACCCTACTTATTCAGCCAATAATCCGTATACCGATTTGCCTTTTTACACTGGTCCAAATAGTGGTTGGAGTAAAAATTATGAGTACACTTCAAACCCTATTGCCATCGTTCATTTTACAGATGACAAAAGAAACACCTACCAAACTTTTGGGAATTTATATGGTGAATATGCTTTCTTAAAAGACAAAGCTTTGAAATTTAGAAGTAATCTAGGAGTGGATATTCAATTCAATCACAACAAGAATTTCAGAGAAAATTTTGGAGATGCAGACATCAGTGATACTGGAAACCAATATTACGGACTGGGTAGAAATAATAGACCCAACGGACTGGATGAAAATAGAGGTGAAAATATGACTTTCACATTTAGCAATACATTGAATTATGTGAAAACAATTAATGAAAAGCACAGTATCGATTTATTACTTGGTATGGAAAACATTAATAGTAAATCGTCGGCTGTAGGTGGCAGTCGCCAAAATTATGACAATACCACAGCTGCTTTCAGGTATTTAGATTATGGTAATACCACAAATGCTTGGAGTTCAGGATCAGCTAACAACTGGGCTTTGCAATCGTTCTTTGGTTCAGCTACTTATGGTTATGCTAGTAAATATTTTGCAACAGCAACTATGAGAGCCGATGCTTCATCTCGTTTTGGACCCAATAATAAATGGGGGTATTTCCCATCTGTTTCTGGAGGATGGATTCTTTCAAGAGAAAAATTTCTAGAAAAAGCAGATTGGATATCTAATTTAAAATTAAGAGCCAGTTGGGGACAATCTGGAAATCAAGAAATTCCAAATAACGCTTATGAAACATTGGTTTCAACATCTGGTGGTGTGGTAAACATCATTCGATATGGAAATCCTGATCTAAAATGGGAAACAACAACGCAAACGAATTTTGGATTGGATATGAGTGTTCTTAAAAACAAGCTTTCCTTTTCGGCTGATTATTTTATTAAAAACACAGATGATATTTTGTTAAATGTAACCTTGCCAGCAGTTTCAGTTGGAGTAATCAATCAAACTATTGTTAATGCAGGATCAGTAAGTAATAAAGGAGTTGAATTTGGCGTGAATTTTCAAAATAACGACCATGCATTTAAATATAGTATTAATGCAAATATGGCTACTTTGACAAATAGAGTGAACAAACTACAAACTTATGTAAAGAGTATTGTCGATGATGGAACTCATACAAAAACAGAAGTTGGACAACCGATTAGTTCTTATTACGGTTTAGTATTTGACGGTATTTATCAAAATTCAACAGAAATAAACACACAGTTATTTGCTAATGCAAATGGTGCACAACCAGGTGATATTCGATTCAAAGATTTAAATGGTGACGGTCAAATAAATGCAGATGATAGAGGAATTATAGGAAATCCTATTCCTAAATTTACTTATGGACTTTCTTTCTCAGGAGATTACAAAAACTTTGATATCTCTTTCTTAATTCAAGGTGTTCAAGGTGTGGATCGTTACAATGACTTGAAACAAATATTGGATTATGATAGCCGCCCATTCAACAGCACAACTGCAGTATTAAATAGCTGGCATGGTGAAGGAACTAGTAATACTACTCCTCGTGTTACATTTAACAATAATGGTGGTGGAAATGTTTCTAGTGTTTTTATTGAAGATGCTTCGTATTTACGATTGAAAAATTTTGAACTTGGATATACTTTTAATTCAAAAACAACTGGAATTAAAGGAATGCGTATTTATGCATCAGGTCAAAATCTATTTACTATCACAAAATATACAGGATTAGATCCAGAATCTACCTCATTGATTGATAAAGGTACCTATCCTCAATCCAAAGCGTATTTATTGGGAGTACAAGTAAAACTTTAATTAAACTTAAATATTTAATCATGAAAAATATATTAAAATCGTTACTCGTAATGAGCCTACTTTTTTTAACGAGTTGCCAGGACGAACTTACTGCTGACCCAATAGGTGCAACAACATTAGATCAAGCGAATACCACACCTACTCTTAGTGCTGTAGAACTATCCGTAAATTCCTCGTATCAATTACTATCCAATAGACTAAACATATTGGCCGAATGGGACTGGGGCGGTGGTCTTGTTTTTCAAAATGATTATGTGATGCAAGATATTGCTTCGGATGATATGGAAAAAAAATGGAGTCCTGATGGTGATCAACCTTGGATGGATGACATCAATAATTTCACTTTTACTTCAACAAATGGTGGACCTAATGGGTTATGGAAATATGATTATGAAGGAATAAAAAGAACCAATATCGCCATTGGATTTTTAACCAAATCAGATATTGAAGCAATAACTGGAATAAGTACACAACGAAAAAATCAATTGTTAGGTGAAGCTTATTTTTTAAGATCCTATTATTACTTTTCTTTAGTGACTAATTTTGGAGATGTGCCTTTAATTTTAGGTTCAGTTCAAACGTATCAAGAAGCTTTTGACGTGGCTGTAAGAGCCAATAAGTCATTAGTTTGGGACAGTATCAAAACTGATTTGGCCTTAGCCAAAGACTTATTGCCAAATTCCAAATATTCATCGGCTACAGAAAAATGGAGGGTTTCAAAAGGAGCCGTAATTGCGCTTCAAGCAAAAGCTGCTTTGTATACAGAAAAATGGGCTGATGTAATTACAGCTGTTAATCAATTGGGACCATTGGGTTATAGTTTAAACACCAATTATTTTGATAGTTTCAGTACTTCTAAAGAGTATTCAGATAATGAAGTTATATTCTCTTATAACCACCAATCTCAGACCAATCCAAGAAGTGGAAATGGAATCTGTGCACCTTTAGGTTGGGGGTTTTTTGCTCCTAGCGCTGATTTCTTAAATTCATTTGAACCTAATGACCCAAGAAAATTATATACAGTGGATGCTCCGAATCAAAATGTAAACAAAATGTTAGGAACATTAGATGGTGGTAACAAAGGGAATGATGATGCGCCTACAAACAAAGTGTACATGCGCTATGCAGATGCATTACTTTGGAAAGCAGAAGCACTAAATGAGACAGGAGATTATTCTGGAGCTATTGCCATTATTAATCAAATAAGAGCTAGAGCTAGAAATACTGTTACTGCATTGGGCACGTTTCCTCCTTTAGGTACTTTACCAGACCGATTAGCTTCAACAGATAAAGCAACCATAAAAGGATGGTTGATATCCGAGAGAAGAGCGGAGCTTGGATTTGAAAATCAAAGAATGTTAGACTTAAAAAGATGGGGAATTGCAAAAGCAGTTATGACAGCACATGGGAAAAATTTTCAAGACAAACACATGCTTTATCCTATCCCACAATCGGAGATTGATGCTTCAGCTGGATTACTTGTACAAAATCCTGGATATTAATATAATAAGTTGGTTTGTTTAAATTTATTATTACCTTGAGAAGCAGTTAATTAGTATATTGCTGCTTCTCTTTTATAAAATGAAACACCTAGAATTATTTTTTGATCAATCAAAAAAACAACACAAATGACAGATATTGCCAATCGATATAAAAATAATCCCATATTATCTCCAAAAGACTTAAATGCTAGTGATGAAAATATGATTATAGAATGTTTACTTAACCCAGGAGCATTCGAATTCAATGGAAGAATAGGTTTACTTTTACGAGTTGCCGAAAGAACAGTTCAAAAAGACGGACTTTTATCAGTCCCCATTTATAATAATGAAGGGAAGGTTGAAATTTTAAATTTTAAATTAGACGACCCCAAATTAAATGCTTCCGATTCTAGAGTAATTAAATATGACGGGATTGATTACCTTACCACTATTTCTCATTTGCGATTAGTTTGGAGTACTGATAGTCTTAATTTTATTGAAGATTCAGAGTATCCCTCTCTTTTTGGAGAAGGAGAATATGAATCGTATGGTATTGAAGACTGTCGTGTAACCAAAATTGAAGATACCTATCACCTGACCTATACGATGGTTTCAGCAAATGGAGTTGGTGTTGGGCTTAGAACTACAAAAGACTGGAAAACTTTTGAAAAAAAAGGGATGATTTTTAGCCCACACAATAAAGATTGCGCCATTTTTGAAGAAAAATTCAACGACAAATTTTATGCTTTACATCGTCCAAGTAGTCCTGAATTAGGCGGTAATTATATATGGTTAGCCGAATCGCCAGATGGCGTACATTGGGGTAACCATAAATGCATCGCTAAAACGCGTGAGGGAAAATTTGACAGTAAACGTCTTGGTGCAGGAGCGGCACCCATAAAAACAGATAAAGGCTGGTTAGAGATATATCATGGAGCCACTAAAGAAAATAGGTACTGTCTTGGGGCCCTTTTATTAGATTTAAAAGACCCTTCCATCGTTTTGGCACGGTCCGAAGAACCTATTATGATACCTCTGGAAACGTATGAACGTACTGGTTTTTTTGGTGAAGTAATCTTTACTAATGGTCATATTGTTAAAGGAGATGAAATTCAAATGTATTATGGAGCTGCAGATGAGTTTGTAGGTTTAGCCACGTTCTCCATTTCAGAAATCTTAAAAACACTACACGTATAATGGAAAAATTAGCAAGAATAGGCCTGAAGGATTTCACTAGAAGCACCAAAATATTAATACTGACTAATTTAATCTACTCGTTTGTATTGCCCGTAATTGATATTTTTGTAGCCTCTTACATCATGCGAAATTCAAATGACCCATCAAAAGTAATGCTATATCAATTAGCCATATATACTGGAATTCCGATTACTTTTTTCATTAATGGCTTTTTGCTAAATAAAATAAATATCAAAAAATTGTTTTCACTTGGAATGTTATTGAGTGGGGTTTCCATGGTGTTTATGATGTCTTTGACTGAAATAACCTATTACGGGATAATCCCTGCGGGTTTAATTATGGGAATGTCGTTTGGATTGTATTGGTCCAATAGAGATTACCTAGTACTGGCAACCACAAGTGATAAAACCCGAAATTTCTATTACGGTTTAGACACTTTTTTCTACACTTTAACAGCAGTTATCGTTCCCGTAATTATTGGATGGTATTTAATGAATGGAAATGGAACTTCTAATGCTGGAGTGAATTCTGGTTATAAAGTAGTTACAGGAATTGTATTTGTTTTTACTATTCTAGCCTCCATAGTATTTCATTTTGGGGATTATGAAAAACCTAAAAATGAAAAATTCCTCTATTTTAAATTTCATAAACTTTGGACAAAAATGCTGCAAATGGCTGTATTGAAGGGCTTAGCTCAGGGATTTATAGTAACAGCTCCAGCGATGCTTATGATGAAGTTTTTTGCCTCTGAGGGTGCATTAGGAACTGCGCAATCAGTAGGTGCCATTATTGCGGCAGTTATTATGTTGATTCTGGGAAAACTTTCCTCTCCTAAACATCGATTAGTCATTTTTAGTATTGGTCTTATCTTTTTCTTTTTAGCTTCCTTTTTTAACAGTTTAATGTTTAATTCTACAGGAGTAATAATATTTATTTTTCTGTTATTGATTGCAAGACCAATTCTTGATATTGCCTACTTCCCTATCCAACTTAGAGTTATCGATTTATTATCAGAAGTAGAAAACCGAAATGAATTCTCCTATATCTTAAATCATGAATTTGGTTTGTATGCGGGACGCCTTTTAGGAGCTGGAACTTTCTTAGGAATAGCTTATTTTGGAAATGCAGATGATGCATTGCGTTATGCTTTATTAATCATTGCTGTCATCCAATTATTATCTATACTTATTGCCAAACAACTTTTGGATCAACAATCAAAACTAGAAACCAAACATGCTTAAAAAATCATATATCCCGTTATTATTACTCTGCATTGGTATTAATTCTTGCAGTGTAACGCAATCGAAAGTGGCTTTGGTTCCTGCTGTAAAGCAAGAATCTTTAGCCCGAATAACTGCAATGCCTAACTTTCCAAAACCGTTTAAAATTTTAGATTTTAATCAATTGGCTAAAGACTATGATGCCAAAGTGTATGATGTAAATCAAACAGGGAAATACTGGCCGTTAATCTGGAAAGATGATTCCCGTAAAAATTTCAATCAAGAAACCTTCGGGATTTACACAGCTATGGGCGATGTAAGACAAGGTGTGGAACACCATAAAGGCATTTTTCACGAATCCTTAGCCAGCATTGGATCTGTTATGGGCGCCAGTTTAGTAGGAATAGACAAGTCCAATCAAAAAGGCAAAGACTATGTAGGAATGCTAAAAAATTACTTCAATAGCGATACCAAATGGAATATTATCATGAATAATACTTCTCCCGAAGTAGCCCTTCTTGGTGGTGGTTATGCTAGAGACTGGTGGTATGATGTGTATCCGAATTTAATTTTTTACGCGGTTGCTGATTTTTATCCAAATGAAAAAGACTATACAACGATACAACGTTCTATAGCTGACAAATTTTATCAAGCCGATTCAACGATGGCTGGAAATTACCACCATTCGTTTTTTGATTATTCCACTTTAGAGCCCAAAGACAGTTGGATTTGCAAACAGGAAGATGTCGCTGCAGGTCATGCCTATGTACTTTATGCTGCTTATCAAAAATTCAAAGATCCTAAATATTTAAAAGGAACCGAATCTGCATTACAAGCACTACTAGATCAAAAAGACAATCGATATTATGAAATATTAATGCCTTTTGGCGCTTATGTAGCTGCCCGTTTAAATGCGGAAGAAGGCAAAAGCTATGATTATTCTAAAATTATGGATTGGACGTTTAATGGCACCCCAGAATGTAGAGAAGGATGGGGAATGCTGTTGGATAATTGGAATGGTTATGATGTTTCAGGTTTAATGGGAAGCACGGTAGATCATGGAGGTTTTGCTTTTTTGATGAATACCTATGACTCAATGTGGCCATTAGTACCAATGGTTCGTTATGATCCAAGATATGCCAATGTAGTTGGAAAATGGATGTTGAATGCCAGTAATGCCATCAAATTCTTTTACCCTTATGAAATTGCGGATGACCACCAAACGATACCCGAACAAAAAGAGTATACCAAAGGCGTTATTGCATATGAGGGTTTAATCAAAAAATCCCACCTAAAAAAATATGAAAACATACAAGCTCCTGTGGCTATTGGTGATGGTCCCAACTGGATCGAAGGAAATCCAGATGTTTCTCAATTTAGTGTTTATGGAAGTGGACATGTAGGAATTGCAGGCGCTATAATTGAAAAAACAGATGTTCCTGAAATTCTAAAATTAAATTGTTTGGCTACTGATTTTTATCGTGGAGCAGCCTACCCTACTTTTCTATTGTATAATCCTTTTGAGAAAGAAAAAACGGTGACTTATCAAACAAAAAACACAGAAAAAGTAGATCTATATGATGCAATTACACATCAAATCATATTAAAAAATGTAACTCAATCAGGTAAAATAATAATTCCTGTGGAAGGATCCCGATTGATTGTTGAGCTTCCTGCTGGATCACGAATCAACTTAAAAGACGGAAAGTATTATGTAAACAATACGGTGATTTCGTATTTGTAAATTGTAATGAATTTAAAACTATATGAACTATCCCAAAACTGGTCTCTCTATTGTATTGCTTTTGCTACTTTTCTCTTGCAACAAAGAAAAGAAATCAACCACAGATAAAGTTTGGTGGAAAGAATCGGTTTTTTACGAAATCTATATGCCCAGTTACAAAGATTCAAATGGAGATGGTTTTAGTGATTTTAAGGGATTGACTTCTAAACTGGAATACATAAAAAATCTTGGTGTAAAAGGGATTTGGTTAACTCCGTTTCTGGAATCTCCCAAAGTGGATAATGGATACGATGTCGCCAATTATTACAAAGTCGATCCTGTTTATGGCACTATCGAAGACTTCAAACTATTTTTGGCGGAAGCCCATAAAAAAGACATCAAAATAATTATGGATATGGTGGTCAACCATACTTCCACCGATTCTAAATGGTTTCAAGAATCTCGTAAGTCAAAGGACAATCCGTACCGCGATTATTACATTTGGAGAGACAAGCCCAACAATTGGGAATCGTTTTTTGGAGGTTCTGCTTGGGAATTGGATAAAAATACCAATCAATATTACTATCATCAATTTGATACCAAAATGGCTGATCTCAATTGGGGAAACCCAAAAGTGGTTGCCGAAATTCAAAAAATGCTACGGTTTTGGTTGGATTTGGGTGTAGATGGATTTCGTATGGATGTGATTAATTTCTTGACTACAGATGGAATTACAAAAGATAATCCAATGAAAAATGGCGTTCAAGAACATTTAAGCGACATCAATCAAAAAGGAGTAAAAACTGCCATGAAATCGATAAAATCGGTGGTGAATGAGTATGAGAATCGTTTTGTAGTGGGAGAAATAGGAAGCGATAAAGTTGAAATCCTTAAACAATATCAATCTCCTGATTTACTGGATGTGGTTTTTAATTTCAACTTTGGGAGCATTAAAGAATTCTCGGCAAAAAGAATCTATGATGAATTACAAAGTATGGAAACAAACATGCAAAGCTACCCTACACTATTTTTTGGCAGTCATGATATGCCCCGTTTGGTAGATCGCTTGGCTAAAAACAATCCCAAAAGAGCCGAAGCTTTAGCAGCGTTGATCTTTACTGCAAAAGGAGTTCCTTTTATTTATTATGGAGAAGAAATTGGTATGGAAAATATTGAAGCCAATTCGGTAAATGAAATGATGGACATTCAAGGACGGACCCAATATGAATTAGCTTTAAAAGAAGGAAAATCAAAAGTGGAAGCACTAAAAATTGGAAACGAACACAACCGAGATAAATCTAGAAGTCCGATGCAATGGAATGACAAATCCTTTGCGGGATTTTCAAATAAATCTTCTTGGATTAAGGTAAATCCAAATTATAAAAATCGTAATGTTGCTATTTTAGAAAAAAACGAAAATTCTATTTTAAATAAATATAAAAAACTTATTGCTTTGCGTAATTCGCAACCAACTCTTCAATATGGAAGTTATACCAAGTTATCCTTTATTAATAATTGTATTCGTTTCGAGAGAACGTTTAAAGGAGACCAAATTCAATGTTATTTCAATTTTGGAACCCAACCAATCGAAATTAAATTAGAACCCAAAGAATCCATCTTAGCAGGTGAAAATAAAATGGAACCCGACAGTTATTTGATTATAAAAAGTAGTGATACCAACTAAAGTGTAACAATATCAAATTATAAAAAAAGGACTTGAAATTATTCAAGTCCTTTTCGTTTTAGTCTATTGCTACTTTGTAAGTAGGATCTTCTATAATATTGATATCGATAACATCATCGGCATTGTGAAGTAACTGACGGCAGTCGGCACTTAAATGACGCAGATGAATCTTCTTCCCTACTTTGGCATATCGTTCCGTTAATTTATTTACAGCATCGATCGCACTCATATCAGCAATTTTACTTTCTTTAAAATCTACGATTACATCATTTGGATCATTC
>TARA_R110000868_G_scaffold75301_6_pt1 | contig 16823 bp, 20 predicted proteins | sample TARA_R110000868 | Tara Oceans TARA_R110000868 (sample SAMEA4397489) | marine metagenome | biome: Polar Biome; feature: [SRF] surface water layer (ENVO:00010504); material: water (ENVO:00002006), including particulate matter (ENVO:01000060) such as... | depth 5 m | reverse complement strand
AAAAATACCTGCGAGAAAACCGCAGTATTCAATTTCTATAGACCTTCCTGTATTAATTAAAGCAAATACCGAAACTGAAGGAGGTGCTAAATTTAGTTTAGCTGAAGATGGTGATGCATTAGTATCTGTAGATGCTACAGATAGTGAATTGATTCAAGAGGAAATGAATAATGAGTTCCCTGAATCAGAGGTTAATTTTGTATCAACTCCTGAAGGGGGTAGTGTTACTGTTAGTCCTTTTGAAGAAAGCAATTCAACTGAAGAATTTACTGATGCAGATGCAATTGAGATGGGGTTTGAGAGTAAAGAAAAGGCAGTTCAACCTATAGAAAACTTTAATGGTATACCCATGATTACCGCTATATCTGATACTGCATTTGGAGGTGTTGGTAAAGACTCTAAAGGTAAGCCAATGAAAGGTAATGGTGGGGTAATGTTTAATGCATTAGCTAGAATTAAAGCAGCTTGGGCGGGGGTTAAACCTAGTGTTTCTGAAGGTCAATATAAAAACGCAGTAAAATTATACAAAAAAAATAAACCATTGTTTGATAGACTATGGAAAGAAGGTAGGCTTCCTAACGGTCAAATACCAATGGCAGTGATACGAATGGGTAACGATGCTATTAACTCTAATGAGATAGTGTTTAGATATTTATCACCTGAAATTAATGCACAGTCTAAAGAGAATCAGACTGCTGCAATGAATGATTTACTAAAAGTATTAGAATCAAAAAAAGGTAAATTTGCACCTAAACTTGTAAAATTTATAAGTGATAAAAAAGTTACTACCCTTGGTGGACTTATGGATGCAGTAGTAGCAGATGCTAATACACGAGCAAAAGGTGATATTGATAATACATTAACTCTAGACACAAGAGCAGCACTTTATAGTGTAATGGTTTCACCTGAAACTAAAACAGGTAAACCGGTTACACCAAACAAACCTTTCTTAAAATCATTATACAAAGGAACTGAAAGTAATTTTGATTTATTCACATCAGATAATGTATATAAGGCAGTAGGGGAACCATCAATGATGAAATCCAAAAAAGGAGATGTTGTTTCTATTGTTGGTGTTGATGTTATAGACGGTGGTGTTATAGATATAGACCACGGAAATTATGGTACAGGTCCCAAGGGTGGATTGATTGCATTGATTAGTAATCCCACAAATGGAATGAATGTATTCCCTGAATGGAAAGCTAAAGCCTCTAGAGTATTTAAAGAAAATACAGCAGGTAAAACCCCAAGTAAAAAAACTTCAGATGCTCAAGTAGGTGGTACGGCTGCAAATGATAAGGCTTTTCAAGGTGCAAAAGTAAACACAGGGATGTCGGACGTTGACGTTCTAGCTGCTAAGTTTAGATTTGCCTTCCCCGGAGTTCCTGTAGTTAGTACCAAGGCTGAATTTGAAGCTGCACTAAAAGAGCCGGGTGTAAGAACCAAGGTATCTGAGGGTAAAACTATTCTTGGTATGACTAAGGATGGTAAGATATTTTTAAACCCTGACCAAGCCTCACTAGGCACACCTATACACGAGTTTGGTCACGTTTGGATTGACTTCCTTCGTTCTAAAGCAAGTGGTGATTCAGGCACTGCACTATTAAACAGAGGTCTTAAATTAGTTGAAGGAACAAAAGCATTAGAAGTAGCTATAGAAAAATATGGTGATAATAAGTTAGCTAGAGAGGAAGCATTAGTAGAGTTGATGGCAAATAAAGGTGAAACTATTATTGATGCCGGAAATAAATCTAAGTTTTTAGATTGGTTAAACGCAACTTTTAAATACATCCAAAAAAAGTTTGTTAAATCTGAAAAATTATTTGCCAAGGAAGATATAAAAAATTTAAAAAAGCAACTAAAGAAAAATAAAATAACTCAAAAACAATACGACTCATCTCTTAAAAAAATTCAAGCATCTGTTAAAAAGAGTATAGCTTCACTAACTATAGAAGACTTTATAAATACAGGTCTTGCGGATTTATTTGGAGGTAAAGAATTAAGTGCATCGTTTGATGCTAAGAAAGAATCAAAAGGCATAGCAAATAGATTATCCTTTACTGAGGAAGAGTCTTCGTTGCAATCAGATATTCAAGAGGTCATCGACAGAAGGGAAAGAAATAATGGCAGCGTAAGAAATATGATTGCCAAGATAGATAAGATGGTCAGGGACTCACCTATCTATAATAGGTTAGATGATGCGGGCAAGAAAAAGTTAGAGGATGATGCACGAGCACAGGCTAATGCTTCAAAGAAACGTGCTCCATCTAGAGGAAGAATTGTAGCTGCTATTGATAGCGTGTTGCAAGACTTTTACACAACAACAAATATAGATACGTCTTCTAAACTTAAAATAGCTAACAAACTTATACAACTAGCTAAGTCTGCTCAAAAAGATTTGACTGCAGAGATAAAAGCTATGCGTAAGAAAGGTGTCATTACTGCTTCTCAACAGGCTGCGGTAATTAATCGTATGGCTAGGGTTAACTTCTTAAACGAGACCTCAATATCAAGTTTCGTTGAGTATATGTCTAGAGTATTTGCTAATGCAGACTACGCTAATACAGTTGCTGAAGCTAACAGTAAAAGAAAAACAGGTAAAAAGAATGCATCGGGTGGTAAACTTGGAGTGGCTCAAGCATTAGCAGGAGACCTTCAAAGAATATTCTCTGTCAACGCACGTATCATACCTGAATCTGTATTGGAGAACTACATGAAATTGATAGGATATTTTGGAAATCCGCAGGCAGTTTTAGAATTACCTAATCTTCAGACATTAACTATGTTAACCGAAGATGTTATTAATACTTTAGATGCAGAAACAAGTTTAGTTGTTAATCTAAAAGAGGTTTATGATGCATATGAAAAGGTATTAAACAAAGATAAATCAAAACCTAATTACGGTAAAGTAAACTATGCAGCTACCATTGAATCAATGAAAGTAGCAGAGGTGATTACTGCTGCAGAGGCAGAACTTATGATGAAATATAAGTCTGATATCGTGCCTGCAACAGAAAAGAAAAAGCTATCTGAAGAAGAAATACAAGAACAAAAAGAACAAGCAAAGAGAGATATTGATTTTGAAATTGCAGACTACAACCCTAACAATAATGACACTCAGCTACCTTCAAGACTTGAAAGAGAAGATGTAAAATCTTTAATAAAACTAGCAAGAAACAATGAAGCCTTAGACGGTTTAAGTGTATCTAAGTTGCGTAACCTAGCTAAAGTATTAGATAATATAAACAACGGATACTTCCCATCTCTAGGCTATCAGTTAAAGGAGGACCTACAAGCAGTGCTTGACGGTAAGGTAGAATCTAATGCAGTTGAACGAGCGAAGCCTAGAAGATTCTCAATGTTATATGCACGGGTTAAGGCTCTTATGACACGAAAGAATGCAATAAGTGAATTGATTAGAAGAAATCCTTTATTTAATATCGACCAACTTTTTGGAGACTATAAGACTAAGGATTTATTTAATTCATTATTTAGTAAGACTGCCACAGGTGTTGCTAATTATATGAGTGACCTTAATGTTGTACAAAGAAAAGTTGAGAGAGCATCTTCTAAAGTAAGAAGGTCTAAGAAGATTGGTAATGACGGGAACAAATTTACTAAGTCAGCATATCAACAAATGGTTTGGGCAATTCAAAATGAGTTTTTAACAAACCCCGGAAGTAAGCAGGTAAACTCTGTAGACAAATGGTTAAAGGCTACTATAAAAAGAATTGATAAAGGAACATCTCAGTTTTCACTTAATGATGCTGAGGTATTACAGGGTATTCTTAATGAATATTACAATACAGAAACCAAAGAGTTTGATAACGATGCACTATACGAGTCTTTTAATAGACAGGAAAAAGCCTCTATTGAAACAATTGCTGAGATAAACGCAGGTAATACAGAGAAAGCAGTTTACACCAAGGCTATTATTCGTGGCGATAAGATTGTCCCATTAAATAATAACGTCCACATAAATGTTCTCAATGCAACAGAGGGAACTGATATATCTTCAGGACCATCTTTTGCAGGGCAAATAAACGATGCGATGAGACCTTCAACAAGAGGAGGAAACCTAGAGGGTAGAACAGGATTAGTAACTGAAAATGGTATCAACTTTAATATTTATGATTCAGCTTTAAAAGGAAGTAAGCAAACATTAATGGACTTCCACATGACTTCTCCAATTAGGACTGCAAGAAAAACAATGAATCAAGCAGAGAAAAATTTAGAGGATAAAAATGGAAGAGTACCTACTAAGCAAAGAGATATATTAAATGCTATCAATGCTGCGTTTGAAGAAGCGACATCTAACCTTTTAGTAAATGCTTATTCAGAAAGTTCTTTAGGCGATGCTGCAATGCAATACTTAAAGAAGACAGGATATAGAACAATCCTAGCGGGGAGTGGTAGATTTGTGGCTGAACTTACATCTAATGCGAGTTATGCTATGATTGTAGACCCGCAAGGATTTATAGTTGGAACAAAAGTTATGCGTAGTATAACCTCTGAACAAGGACCTCAAATTGCAAGGAACTTAGGATGGAAGAACCAAGGAAGATTATATGCTGACGGTCTTAGCGGAAGGATGATTGATAGTGATATCATTAATGAGGCAGCAGGTAGACAAACCAAAGGGACACGTTCAGGAGCAGCTAACTTCTTAAATAAGTATTGGAATAAAACAGGTCAGAAATATGTGAAGGGTGTTGAGTTTATGGCTGATACTATGATTTCAACTCCTGATAAATTAGTAATGAGACCTATTACTTTTGGTTCTTTTGATGTTGAGTTTAAAAGAATAACAGGTAAAAGCCCTGACTACACAAAAATAGCAGCAAATGATGAGGCATATATGAATGCCAACAAAGCTGCATTAGAAGCAGCTAGTGAGTATGCTGATAAGAAATCTGTATTTGCAGGTGCTACAGACAATGCTTTTATGGGTATCCTAAAAGGAACTTCAAAGCCAAATCAAAGTGTATTCATACAAGGTTTCAATGCCTTTAACAATTTCATGACAAGGTTCTTAATCTATGAATATGTAACTGCTCGCACAGGTATAGTGAATATGGTTGGTAGGGGAGACTTGTCAAAAAGAGAAGGTGCTGCACTGCTTGCAGGTGTTACCTCTCGTATGATGCTATACACATTGATTGGACAGTATACTTCTTACGCATTAACTTCCCTGTTTGATTTTGAAGATGAAGAGGAAGATGAAGAGTTTGATTGGAATGCTCCTGTCAATGATATGATGGATGAAGGTGAAGATGTTTCGGATTTAAAAAGTTTCGATAAAATTTTAGGACAATCTTTTGCATCTGCGTTTACCTCAATGCTTTTTGGTAGAGACTTTGGTAATGTTACCAAGTCAATTATTAATCTAGGAGTAGAGGAGTTTAATAAAGAACAACTAGGTTTTTTAAGAGACGGAGACTACGATGCCTTTAGAGATAGCATACAATATACTATTAACCCTAAATCAAAAGAAGGTGGAGGTTCAGGTCTTGCGGATTATCTTATGGCTATGGGTGCTGCCTTCGGTCCTATAATTAAAACTGCAGACCTACTTATAAAAAAGATAACTGAGCCTGTAAAGAAAACTGAAGAAGCAAGAGAGAGACAACTAAAAGAAATTCAACAAAGGATTCCTTTAGAAATTCTAGGTAACCTTGGTATGATTCCTATGTATAAAGATGTACGTAAGGTTGTTCTTAACAATATCTACAAAGACTTGAGACAAGCGAAAATAGACGCTACAAACAAGAAGAAGATAAAAGAAGAAATGCTTCAAGGGTATAACAGTGAAAGTGATATGAAAAGATATGACCGTGCTTTGTGGGAAGACACCTACGGTCCTAACTCTCCGGGATACGATGAGAGACAAGCACTAAAAACACTTAATGCTGCGGAGCGTAAACTTAAACAACAAATGAAAGATGAGTTGTATGATTACACTGCTCCAATAAAAAACAATAACAATAGAAGGAGCAGTAGCGATAGAAGGAGCAATAGCGATAGAAGCACCGGTAGCGATAGAAGAGGTAACAACAGAAGAGGTAACAACAGAAGATAAGATATATGCCATTTAAAAGTAAAGCACAAAGAGCGTGGATGTATGCCAATGAACCTGAGATAGCCAAGAAGTGGGAGCAGGAATCTAAGTGGGATAAAACAACTGATGCGTTGCCTAACAGGGTAGACCCAAAAGGATATCAAAAAACAAAAGGTTGGTGGAAAAAATACAGACCCAACAGAGGATAAAACTTTAAGTTATATCGTCCTCTAAAGATTCTTTAATGTCTTTAAGAATGTATATAAGTTTATCTATATCCACTTGAAGGTTATCGAAATCTCTATCGATTAGGTTTTCATAGATGTCATTACAAGAGTCGTGCATTCCGTCCATCAAGCTATTGATATAAGCTATTCTTTCTATATCGTATGCGGGCGGTTTAGCCATTCGTTTTTTATTTGATTTTAAATCTATGTATTTCACTTACAGGAATCAACACTGCCATTGAGGTGTCATTATCTCCCATTGCTTTCATGCTACCCTTCATAAAATACTCTCTACTTAGTTCCTTTAGCCATTTGGTTTCAAAAATATACATAACCTTATCCTGACAGTCTCCTGAGAATATTATTATCCAATACTCTGCTTCTGTTGTTGCTATGCCTGATGGCTTACCCCTGCTTTCATATTCTATTGCTATGTTTCCTGACTTACAAATCCAACTATCACGTTTAACTTCAATACGTTTGTCTTTAAATATAGAATCTACAAGGCGTTCGCCTTCTTGTCCTACTTTTAAATCGTATCTAAAGTCATTGTTAAAGTCCATTTATTTCATTTTTCTTTATCTATGTTTTGTAAGAACATATTCCCCATAGCGGGATTTACTTTTTTAATATTAACATATATTTTTCTAGAGTTTCGTCTTGCCTCTAGCCTTTCTTGTTTAGTAGAGTCAGTGCCAAGATTACAATAGATATTACAATCAATTCTTAGTAACTCATCAACCTTTTGTTTGACTGACCAAGTTTTAAAATTAATTATTTTATCTAGACTATTAAGATTGTACTCCATTATACAGACGGTTTATTAATGCTTCTATTTTTTGTTCTTGTCCCCTTGGGGTTCTGTTACTTACTATATTTAAAATCCTATTCAATCGAGATTTCTTTTCAGCGTCTTGTTTTATTTGATTTTTCAAGCTGCTCAGTTCCAAAGATAAGTTTTTATTCTCATCACGCAAATTCTTTATTTCATCCTGAAGTTCATCTTCTGTTAAAAACAGGTCTGATTTTTTATAAGAACTAAACGAACGTAAGACTAATGAGTAATGATTCCTTAATGTAGAATCAGTTTTCATATAAGGGTCTATGTTCTTGACGTAGTGCATAATAGTAGCGTGGTCTTTAATTATACTTCTTCCTATTGCCTTATATGACCACCCTTTTCCACGTAAAATATCAGAGTATATCATACGGGCGTTTACTACTTCTCTTTTTCTGCCTGTGGCTAACCTTACATCTACTCCTAAAGTTTTTTTTATTAACTCTCTTAGATATACTTGAAGGTCTATTTGTTCACTCCTTAATTCCATATGATTCGATTGTTTTTTCTTCATTTATTAAGTCTAGGTATTCGTCACATTCTATTTCATGGAAATCTAAAATAGAAGTATAGAATCCTTCTTCGTGATAGTATTCTATTACATAGAACACGGGTGGTCCTACATTACACACCCCACCAATGTATTGAACTAGGTCATCATCATAAAACAGGTCTATACTATATAATATATTCTCTATAATATCTGAGTGTACTTCAATGGGATATGAGCGTATCTTCTCTTCGAATGCAGGTTGAGTTACAACCTCTAACTCATTCGCCCCTATAAACTTCCGTGAGAAAACCATATTCTTTTAATTCCTTTAATCTATATTCTTGAAGAGGAGACACCTTTCCTTTAGGTGTCTTTACCTCACTAAAGATAACCTGTGCGTTTGGTGGTATCGCTACGATGTCAGGTATCCCATTCTTGTTTGTCTTGATTAGCTTTAATACGTAGTATCCTTCAGCCTCAAGTTGTTTTATTCTCTTGGTTTGTATCTGTTGTTCTGTCATTAATTAAATATAATTAATCTTTAGATATAGTAAATAGACCGTCCTGCTCATCAAAATACAACATATATTCTTTGTCATTAGATGAACCCTCTCTTGGTTTTCTGCCACCCATTTTCCCTTTAGAAAATATGTGAGAAGTGTTGCCATATATTAATCCATCTAAACAGTCCCAAATAATAATTGATTGCTCTCCTTTATCTACTAGCTTCACCATTTTTCTAGCAGCTAGAGGAAGTGGATACGCATCTGACATCGTTCTGTTTCTCCCTTTAACTTCAACATAGCAAACTCTTCCATCTCTTGTTACTTTATAGTCTATATCAAACTTCTCTAGCTTACTCCATTTCGCAATAAATTTCTTACAAAACAATGTTATGGCTAAGTGTTCTCTTTCTAAGTCTTCTTTGGTTTCAAATACCTTACTCATAATAGTTTTTTAAAATGATTAATTGTAAAGTCTTTCTTTTTAGAGACTGCTTTATATATATCCTTTTCAATACCACCCTTAGAGAATATCCAATAGACATCAGACTCTAGTCTGTCTTTAGTTGTCATCCTATCTCTGCTCTGCCAATAGCTTGTAGCACTAAAGTCAATGTTGTAATACACTAATGCCTCAGCTTTTTGTAAGGATATACCCTCACGACCTGATACAATTTGTAAGGCTATAGACTTACTTGTGTCTTCAAAGACACTAAGGTCTGTACATAGTTGGTCTCCGTATACCTGCTTCAATGCATTAAGTTCTTCTTTAAACTTATAAAATATGCCAACCTTGACATCTCCGAAGCTATCGTTTATAAACTTTGCTTTAGATAAGTCTAAGACTGTTGAGTTACCTGACTCAAACTTAACTGTACCTGAGTATATCTGATGAAGTTTCATCATTAATTTTACAGGAGTGTCAGCTAAGATTGTTTCATCCTTGCCTTCTACTACTAAGTTCTTTTTTAATTGAGCCGCAATCTTATAGCTAATAGGCTCAAGTTCTACCTCAAGAACGTGTTCCCTAGTATCAACCTTAAACCCTGCCTGCTTCTGAGTATAATCAATAGTATATTGATTCATTGCTTCAAGTATACTAATTTTTCCATTAGAATAATCATTAATCATAAGACCATTAATCTTACGCTGCTTCACATCCACAAAATCCTTACAGAACTTATAGAAGTTTACATATGCTTTGAATGGGTTAGTTGGTATACGATATACTTGATGATACATCTGTGAGTAAGACTCAGGAGTTGGTGTACCCGATAATAAAATAACGTATGGATTATAAGCCTTGATAATATCCCCTACCTGCTTCGCTCTTTTACTTGGCTTAGGAAACGCTCCCATACTGTGAGCCTCATCACATACAATTAAATCATAATACATTCCCTCTAGCTTATGTAGCGACTCATAGTTTATGACCGTTATCTTATAGCTAGGGTTCAGCATATTAAAATCGTTCTCGATGCTGCTGATGGCTTTCTTTTTAGTTATGAATAAGATAGTGTCACAACCTAACTTGTCGGCTATCCCAAGGCTTGTGAGCGTCTTACCTGTACGTACCTCCATAGCTAAATAAAGAAACCTATGCTTCTTTAACACATCAGTCCCCTTATTTATAATTTCTACCTGATAGTCTCTGAATTCTATTGCGTCAGTTTTTTCTTTGTTAAATCCTTCTCGTTCCAATATCTCTTCTTGCCAATCTTGTTTGTTATCCACTAGGTTCTTATAATAATCTAAAGTTCTGTTTACTCTCTCTCTTACCTCTTCTGAAGTGTTATGCTTAAACTTAGTTATTTTTTTAATGTGCTTACCTCGCCCAACATTAACCTCTACAGTTCTGTTGACCACACCCGCTAGTATTTTAGTGTGGTTGTACATCATTTCATCTGTAAAGCCTGCTATCCTTTTAAGTGTATCCTCCATTATAAAGTCATGCTTTGTTGGTTAGACAACTTAGGCTTTATTCTCATCCACTTCCCAATCGAATCTCTTCCCTCTTCAGGTTGTTGATTTGTTTTGTACGTAGCATAGGAAACCAACCATTGATAGAATCTCATACGGCTTATACTCATCCTTGACTTCGGTGCATAATCAGGATACTCTTGTATGAAATCAAAGTATCTGTCCTGCTGATGAATCTTTAATCCTATCTGTAACGAAGGGTTCTCTTGCATATCCCCAATCAAACCACACCACTCTATAAAATCGTGAGATGTTGATGCTGATAGTTGTCTGATACCTAAGTTTACAAAAGAAGATTTCATTAATCCGTGACTTAAATATTTCTGAAGACACGACACCATATAGTTATCAAACTGACACCACTCATCATCATCCCAATCAGCAAAGAAGTGCTTCTTAAATTCATCTAGGGGTGTGTAGTTCTTGTTGTAGTGTTGATGTAGTTCTACCTCCCACTTACGTCTTGCAAAAGAGTTACCACTACCCTTGATAGCATAGTTGGTAGTGATTGCAATCTTTGGAGATTTACTAAATGGTATCTTGATTGCATCCTTGTTCTTTTTCTCAAGGGTTAATCCCTCTGTAACAACTGAGAATAATCTTTCAAAATCAAAATGCTTTTTAACATCATCGAAACAAAGTATCTGCGTATCTGCTGATACTAACTGATAAGGAAATGACTTCTCAAAAGCAAACGCCTTCCCATCAATGACTACTAACTTTTTCATTTGTTGAAGAGCATTCATAAATACTCCCTTACCTGTTCCACCTTCAGGGTTATCACTAATCACCTCATCATTTAGTATTACCGCAGGGCAGTAGCTTAAATTCTTATATGCGTGCATAAGAAATCCAATGGTAGACTCCATTGTCTCTACCCTATCCTCATTACCTGCACATACACGAGAGATAAATGTTTTATAGTCACATAGGTTATCAGGACATATTTTAAACTTTCTATCTATAACGTGTTCCTTCCAAACGTAACCTCCTAAATCTAAATAGTCTATTGGCTCAATTTTGTTCTTAGTTATTTTAACCGCACAGTTTTGATAATAAAGATAAGCTGCGTCTCTTGTGTCCTCAATAAAGTAAATGTCTATTGTAGAGAGAAGAGTTAAAAAGTCCTCACGAAAGAATCTTGTTTGGTCTGCGAAGTAATTATAAATACTTAGGTCATCAAGGGTCTCTAAAAATCCAAGGATAAAATCCTTTATCTCCTTCTCTGATGTGTGGTCTATTAGGTTATTGGTAACCTTAACAAAGACATAGTTCTTACTTCCTTCAGGGCAGTACTTATAAAATCCGTTATCCTCAAGGAAATCTTTAAATAAGAAGTGTATAATTTTTATAACACCCTTCTCATTCTTAGTCCAAAAAGATAGGTTCGAATCTTGGTCCTCTATTGTTTTTAATACAGACTCAATTACATCGCCACCAATACTAGACTCTGCTAATTGATGACGGATTTCTTTTTTTGATACTCCCCTTTTTAATTTAGTTCTTATCTGATTGATACGCTCTTCGTCCTCGTAGTATTTGGTTCCGAAGTTTGCCGTCTGAGAGTATGCCGAATCAATCGTTCTGTTTATTTCAATTAAGGAAAAGTCTTCTGTTTGATATTGACTTAGTACATAACCTGCAAGACTCTTGTTAATTCCATAATCATTAAACGCCATCGCTAGAACGTATACATTCTGATTACGCTGACCTTCAATCATTGGATACTTCTTTAGCCACCACTTAACTAAGATGTCAACGACCTTGTTCTCATCTGTAATAGGTATAGTAGGAGCATCTCTATGCTTACTAACCTCTGTATACTCAGGCTCAACAATATTATCCCATATAGAAGAGTTAGGGTTAATATAGGTAAGCGGGTCATAAGACTCATAACATACTCTCGATACGTTCTTAGTTACCTTATCAAAGTTTGGTGAATCGAAGTGTTGCTGAAGTGAGTTGAAGTAGTTAACGTGATTCTCTACATCAGCAGGAATTTTAACTATTACTTTAAGTCCATCTCCTGATGGGGAGATAAACGCAGACATTACATATTTATCTTTGCACAGATTCTCTTTGTCTTGTAAGAGTTCTTTGTTCTTTGAATACCCATCAAAGTCTAAGCATATTAATCCGCTATGTGTTTGTAAAGCATTGTCTGCCCTTTTATTAAACACCCCACTAAAACATATGGCAGGTAGCAGCTTCTTTAGTTCGTTCCTTTCTGACTTGTTCTTTTCCTTACGGATTCTTTTAACTAATTCTTTGGTTGCTCCATCCTTGATTCTGTTAAGTACAAATAGTACATTTCTGTGAAAAGGAGTCTCTGTTTCTTTGATGTTTTTGAAGATTGTGACGGTTTGTGTCATTGTTGTGTTGATTTAGTGTTGATTTGATTAAGGTAACTATCTGATTATCAGACTTAGTGTTGAAAATGTTGATTTTATCTTGTATATATAAGAGAATAAAAGTAATATATATAATTATATATATCTAGTTAGGAGCAGTATTTATTTACATACACCACACTTTAGGGGTCAAAAAAAGGGGAGTCTCCTCCCCTTTAATGTTCCCATAATAATTGGTATTAGAATGGAAGGTCATCCGTAGGTTCCTCTGCTACCGCAGGTGCTGCTTTTGGAGTCCCAACCATTGTGGCTGAGGAAATTTGTGGCTTGGCTTCCCAAGTGTCCAACTCGCAATAATAGTTACCACCCTTCGCTTGCTTGATGTCAAGATTTACCCATCCACCTTTAGCGTGTTGTTTAAGGAATACGATTGCCTCGTCTACCTTAATTGATTGTCTCCCTACTACAAAGTCAGGAGCATTCTCTCGTCTCTTAAAAGAGAATCCGTCTGCAAAAATTTTTTCGTCTGCCATTTTATTTATTGATTATAATTTTATGCTCCAATGTATTAATTGTTTCAAGGATAACTTTATTCTTATCCTTTAGGTTTGGGCAGTCCATCGGAACACGTAACCACATCCACCTATCTTGTTCTTGTGTCTTTGAGGACACAATTTTATTAAAGAAGTTCATCTATGTAATAGTATTCAAGATTCTCAGTTGGATTATCTCCAAAGAATTTCTTATGAACCTCTATCGCACGTACAACCTTTTCTTCACCTCGCTTTACAAACTCCTCAGTTGGTCTGTAGATTCCAAGCATCCCATCGGTCTTGTCAACCACATAGAACACCAATGGCTTACCAAATAGTTCTTGGTATATAAAGCATTGGCTATCATAGTTATACTTACGAGCACTCCACTTAAAATCGGCAATCTTTGAAGTGGTCTTCAGGTCAATAAGTTTATCACTACAGACGATGTCTGCCTTACCCTTCCACATCATACCGTGTATCTCCTTAATAGCAGGAACCTCATACACGTTTCCCTCGGCTCTAATGCCTTCGTAGAACGCTACGTTACCCATCATACCATCTACACATCCACGTATCTCCTCGCCCTCCTTCTCTAGCATAGCAAAAGGTATCTGATTCTCTAAGATAAACTCCTTATATGCCTTCGTGTTTCGGGAACCGATGTCAATAAACTTTGTGTCTACTGCCTTCTCAGGCTCAAGAATAAGTTGATGAAAGTATCTCCCCTTTGCGTAGTTAACATTATCTCCTGATGATTTCCCAAAGTCTTTTGGGTTACCAAGCAAGGAACTAATATCTGAGTTACTTAGGTACTGCTTTCCAAATGCTCCGTAATAATCCTCGTCATTACGTAAGCGTTCTAAGATTCCGTTACTCATTTTGTAGTTACAATTTTAGTTAATTGAACTTTGACTAAGTTAGATATCGTATACTTTACAGACAGAGCGTCAACGATTTTCTTAATCCCTTGAGACTTGTTCTCTGTAGCATACTTGATAACCTTGTCCCAATTGGCATCGCCCTCTTTAAGAGCCATCTTTAATGGAGATACTTTTGGTTTGGTAGGTGCTGCAGTTGGAGTTGGTTCTGATTCAGGCAAGTCCTCGCCTGCATATATATAGATGCCCATTCCAAACATTGCTAAGTTCTTTACGAGACATCTCATCAACGTCTTGTTGATATCGAATGTGGTAGCTGCTGCTACATCCTTCTCTCCATACCTCGTAGTGAACTTGTAAGCTACCTTCTTCATAGACTTATTACCACCATCCATCACAGGTAACCACATTGAAAGAGTCTCCCCTTCAATAGTTACGCTCGTGTGGCACATAAAGCCAAGAGATTCATCGTAGTCTGTCTCCCCTATCTGATAAGTCGCATCAGGGCAAGCCTTCTTAACTTCACTCCAAGCCCAAGCCCAAGATAGGTACGTGAGATTGCTTTTCTTTTCCACCTTGTCGTTGACGTTGATGGCTGACAATTTTTCAAATGTCGTTTGTTTTTTCGATTTTTCCATGTTGATTTAATTTGAGTTGATTTAATTTATTTGTGATTTCTGAGTACCGCTTCATTATGTTAGTCCTACTTGTATGATAGTTGTTAAGTAGCTTACTTGGTCTAGACGGTTTAGAGTTGACATACTTCTTAATCTGCTTCTCTATCTTGTCTAGCTTTAGACGGTAGTTAGACAAAGATAACACATAAATGCCGTACCTCCATCCTTTGTCTTTAAAAAGTTCTAACTGCTCATCAGTGATTGGCTTATAAAAGCTACCTGCTTTTGATGTGTCTAACAATTCAATTTTACCTGTAGTATTATCTCTGCTAATCTTAATCCCATACAAAAGATAAGCCTGATATCCTTTACCGTGTAGTGAGGATGATGACGGGTCTATAGCTGCTTGATTAAATAATTCTTCTAAACTGTGCTGCACGTTTTGATAGATTTAATTGCTTTGCGATAATCCGCATCCTCCGTCATCTTTTTCTTTACTTGATTAACTCCGTATATAATAGATGAATGATTAATAACATAGCCCTTACTAAGCATATACTCCTGTATGTAAACTATTCTCATTGGTCGTTCAGCACACATATAGTATAGTAGATGTCTGCTATCTACTATGTCTCTTCGCTTAGATTTAGTAAATAATAAATCTTCGGATATCCCGAACAGGTCAGCACATTGTTTTACGTAATCGTTAAAAACATTTAATTTCATTTGAGTTTTTGGTTTTCTTCGTAGTCCTTGAATATGGTCCCGAAGGATTCAAAGAGTTCTGTTAATAGTTCAGTACTTGTTTTGTGGACGATAGTTGTATCACTCTTGATACGTGTCCGTGAGTCACCCAAAAGAGCATCCTCCACCATTTTTTGTTGTTCTGTATTCATTTTGATTTTATTTAAATTGATTTGACCTCAAAGATAAGGCTTGTTTAACTCTCGTGCAAATTTAGTTTACTGCATAAGGTGCTTAAACAAGACCGCTTCTACTATCTCTAGCTTCTTTGACCTTTTCTTTTTTACGTTAGGATAGTCGAGCAAGTAGTTGCCATCACTTAACATCTGAATGTAGTTACCTCCGATGTATGTCATTACATCCTCACACCTCTTGTGTAACACAGGAGGCTTAACATAACCATCGTTGAAATCTTTAACCGTCTTGATTAAACCTGTGTCCGTCAAGTCTTTAATGTTAATGCCTTCATCTAGCTTCTGTTGAAGTTTTTGAATCTTTGCAAAATTTGAGTCCTCCGATAATTTTTCTTCTAGAATTAATCTTCTGTATATATGTTTCATAATTTTTAATTTACTTCTGAATAGTCTGCTAAAATAACATCTCCGACAATAAGTCTACCGCTAAGTGATATAGCTTCCTTGTTTGGAGAGTAGTTCTTTAATAAACCCTCTTCGTCTACTATCATTACTTTCTTGTTTGGAAGATAAACGAATTCAATGTATCCACCGACTAGGTCTTGCATTGATTTAAGAGTTGAGATATTTACATCGTCAACCTTGGTCCCATCTGTTTTATATAGTGTCGCCATAGTGCTTTATATTCTTGGTAAAAAATGTTCATCTCTCTCTAGCAATCCTACGAAGTCGTGTATGACATCTTCTTGCCTTAAATTCTCGCTCCTAAGTACTCTCTCTGTCCAAGCATTGTCATACTCTATGACCTCCTTGCACAATACGCTCACTCCTACACCACGTGTACTTGCAATCATCTCTACTTGGTCTGTGTAATCTGTCCTTGCTATCAATAGATGCAAGTTTAATGTTAAATTGTTTTTCATTTTTTTTTAATTTAATATCTGTGAATATTTCCCGTACCAATAACCATCTATCAATACTTTATCTGCATCCTTAAAACTTAGGCTTCGTTGCTTGGGGATGTGTCCTCCTTCGATTCCGATTCGATTCCCTTGCTCGATGGCTCTACGTATGTCGTAGATAGTGTCCACGAGGGATTCGCTATTGTCATCGTAACAGATGTAGAGTTCAAGAATTTCAAAGAGTGCTTCTGCTTTGTCTGTGACATCAACGAATACGAAGTTGTCAGGTTTGGTAATGATAAGTTTGTTATCCATAATTTATTTTTTTTTGATTTCATTTGATTTAATTAAACATTGATACTTCGTTGTCTGTGTACCACGCATCGCAAGAATCGCAATGGTGATGACCGTATCCATCTGACTGAATGTTATTAAAGCATTCAATACATATTGGAGTTTCTTTATCCTCGTATAACTCTTCGTCCCAATAAGAAAGCTGAGTACATTCATCCTGCGTCACAGGTGTTGGTGATTTAATAATTGCTTGTCGTTGTGGTAAGAA
>TARA_R110000868_G_scaffold29106_6_pt1 | contig 16840 bp, 14 predicted proteins | sample TARA_R110000868 | Tara Oceans TARA_R110000868 (sample SAMEA4397489) | marine metagenome | biome: Polar Biome; feature: [SRF] surface water layer (ENVO:00010504); material: water (ENVO:00002006), including particulate matter (ENVO:01000060) such as... | depth 5 m | reverse complement strand
ATCGAAAAAGCAAATTGGTTTACTGAGTTTAAGTTCCATTTTTTATTTTTGTGTGTCTACAAATATAGAAAATTGGGTTCGAAATTCAGTATAACATTAAAAAAGAAAACCCGATAAACATAAAATTTATCGGGTTTCTTCTTAATTATTGTATAAATTAAAAATCTCTATTTACATCAAATGCTTCTAAATACTCCGCAACTCTTTTCACAAAACTACCCCCAAGAGCTCCATCTACAACACGATGATCGTAACTGTGTGACAAGAACATTTTTTGACGAATGCCTATAAAATCTCCTTCGGGAGTTTCAATAACCGCAGGCATTTTCCTGATAGCACCAAGAGCCAATATCCCTACTTGTGGTTGATTTAAAATTGGCGTTCCAAAAACACTTCCAAAAGTACCTACATTCGTCACTGTGTAAGTTCCGCCTTGTGTATCGTCTGGTTTTAGTTTTCCTGCTTTTGCACGTCCACCTAAATCATTTACGGCCTTTGCCATTCCTACCAGGTTCAATTGATCCGCATTTTTAATGACAGGAACAATTAAATTCCCGTTTGGCAATGAAGCAGCCATACCAAGGTTAATATTTTTCTTTTTGATAATAAAATCACCATCAACAGAAATATTCATTCCAGGATAATCTTTAATTGCTTTTGCAACTGCTTCCATAAATATAGGAGTATAAGTTAACTTCTCTCCTTCTCTTTTTTCGAAAGCCAATTTATTTTTCTCTCTCCATTTTACGATGTTTGTCACATCAACTTCAATGAATGATTGTACGTGGGCAGATGTTTGCACTGAAGCCACCATATAACCGGCAATCAACTTACGCATCCTGTCCATCTCTACGATTTCATCACCACCACTTACTGAAACTGGCGCAGCTTTTTGTGCAACTGGCGTAGCAGCTTGAACTACTGCAGGAGTTTCAATTGCTTTTGCTGGAGCAGCAACTGATTTATTTCCTTTATTTTTAACGTATTCTAAAATATCACTTTTTGTAACTCTTCCATCTTTACCAGTTCCCGCAATCAATTCTAATTCTGCTACAGAAACTCCTTCTTCTTTTGCAATATTTTTTACCAAAGGAGAAAAGAATTTATCCGATTCAGAATAATCGGGAGCAGCAACACTTTCTTTAGCTGCATCCACCGTTTTTTCCACTGCTGCCACCACAGCCTGATCTTTAGCTTCACTAACAACTGAAGTTGCGTCTCCACCTTCTGTTTCAATGATGGCGATAGTTTGTCCCACTTGAACTAAATCATCTTTTCCAAACAATTTTTCAACTAGAATCCCAGAAACTTCACTAGGCACTTCACTGTCTACCTTATCAGTAGCAATTTCGAGCACTGCCTCATCAGCTTCGATTGCATCACCTACTTCTTTCAACCAATTTGTAATGGTTGCTTCTGCTACACTTTCTCCCATTTTAGGAAGTTTCAATTCAAATCTTGCCATATTGTTAACCTAAAAGGTGATTTTGTTTTACAGTTTGCGAAATTACTAAATATTTTATATATAAATTACATTAAGTATAATTTTTCATTCAATTTTTATAATCTCACCTCTTTCATTACTATTATTACTTCCTATCAAAAAATTAGCTTTTTTAGGGCGTATTTTAAAGGTAAGCTCTTTATTTTTAGAAGATTCAATAATCGCTATACATTCTTTAAAAGAAATAAATTCATTATCTAGAATAATTTCGATCGCTTTAGCGCTTCTATAACAAGACGAAATTACCATTTTTTCTGTTTTCAAATTGTGAAACACTACTTTTTTTTGCAAAATTAAAGTCAGTTTATTTGCAAATTCTTCATCTGAAGAATAAACCAGATACGATTTTGGAACTTTTTTAATTATAGAATGCCCCTGTATTCTTTTTGCGAAAGAAAAAAAATAACTGCCTATGTTCATAAAAAGTGTAAATAGTGGGGCAACTTTGAAATGCTTTTTATAAAAAAACTGCATCGCTTCCTGAAACCGTTTCATGTAGATTTCATCTTTTAAAGTACTCTCTCCTTTATAATGGATAATAGTGGTCTCATGAAAATAATAATTAAAACAACCCTTTTTCAAAGCTCTGTAAGATAAATCAATATCATCTGAATACATAAAACAATCCTCGTCAAACCCTTCGAGTTCTTGATACAACTCTCTTTTCATTAACATAAAAGCGCCAACTAAAACATCCACTTTTCCATTTTCATTTTTCGATACCTGTTGAGCATAATATTTTCCGAAAATTCTTGATCTAGGAAAAACTTTATACAAACCTGCTATTTTGGTAAAAGCAACCCATGGTGTTGGAACTCCGCGTTTGCATTCAGGAAGAAAATTTCCACTCCCATCAATAAATCTACATCCTACGATTCCAAGATTTTTTTGCCTTTGAGCGAAAGCTAAAATTTTAACAAAAGTATCTTCCGCAACTACTGTATCTGGATTAAGGATACAGATATACCTTCCTTTGGCTTGCTTAACTCCTATATTATTTCCTTTTGAAAAACCAACATTTTCCTTGTTTTGAATGAGTTTTACATCGGAAAAAAGTGCTTTAATCATCTCACAACTACCGTCATCCGAGTTATTGTCAATCACAATAATTTCGCTCTCTATATTTGTAAGCGCAGTTTGCACACTTAAAACACAGAGTTCTAAAAAATAGCGGACATTATAATTGAGAATGATTACTGATAATTGCATGAATCAAAGATATATGTAATGAATCAAAGACACAAAGTTTGCAAATTAAAAACAATTTTTTCCTTTTAGCCCAGATGGAGCCGATATCCTTTGTGAGGAACGAGCAAAGATAAAGGCGAGAGCGGGAACTATGCCAACAAATAAAGCCGAATGATTCGCTTCAAATTATTAAAATAATCTTCCAGAAACGATTACTTTTGAAAATATGAAAACAGTACTCCTACTCTTTTTACTTTTTTTCTCCTCAACCTACGCCCAAATTTCAGGTTGTACCGATCCGCTTTCTAAAAATTACAATTCATTAGCTACGATAAATGATGGCAGTTGCCGCTATAGCCCAACTAAGATAAAAACCATTTATTCTGTTGCGCTTCCAAAAAATCTAAATGAAAGTTCGGGTTTAACCCAAAGTAATTCGCTGTTATGGACTATTAATGACGATACTGATACTACGCTTTATGCCATAGACACTGCAGGAAATTTTAAACAAAAAATAGCGCTAAAAAATGTAGAAAATAAAGATTGGGAAGAAATTTCGCAAGATAGTTCTTATTTTTATATTGGTGATTTTGGGAATAATGTGTCAGGTAATCGCAAAGACTTGCACATTTTAAGAGTAGAAAAAAAGTCGCTAGAATCAATCAACCAAAAAATTGATACTATTTATTTTTCGTACTCTGATCAAACTGATTTCACTCCCTTACAACCCAATACTACCAACTTTGATTGTGAAGCATTCATTGTCACAAATGACAGTCTTTATTTGTTTACCAAACAATGGGAAAACCAAAACACCCGTGTTTACACATTGCCAAAAACACCTGGGAATCATATTGCACAACTCAAAGAAACCTACAAAATAAAAGGATTGATTACAGGAGCAACCTATTTACCTTCACAAAATGGTATTGCTCTATGTGGTTACAGCAAAACTTTACACCCATTTATTTATTTACTTTACGATTACACTAAAAACATTTTTTTTTCTGGAAATAAACGTAAAATAAAACTCCAACTCCCTTTTCATCAAATAGAAGGAATAGCTACTCGAGATGGGCTACATTATTATTTGACGAATGAAAAATTTTCTAGAAAACCATTTATTAATTCTCCCCAAAAATTACATCAATTTGACCTAAGTGCTTATTTGTCTTTATATTTATCAAAAAAAATCACCTTTAAAAACTTAGAATAAGTTAAACAATTCGTAAATCGACATTTAAAAGTTTACTTTTGCAAAAAATTTAGACTTGTGAATTACCTTTCTGTAGAAAATATCTCGAAATCATTTGGTGAAAGAACCTTATTTGACAACATTTCGTTTGGGATAAATAAAGACCAAAAAATCGCTTTTATTGCCAAAAATGGCTCTGGAAAAACAACTATAATGAGTATCATTAACGGCTTAGAAGAGTCGGATACTGGTCAAGTAGTTTTAAGAAAAGGCATCAAAATGGCATTCTTGTCACAAAACAATAATTTGCAAGAAGAATTGTCGATTGAGGAAAGTATTTTCGCATCGGATAATGAGACTTTGAAAGTGATTGAAGCGTATGAAAAAGCATTAGAAAATCCAGAAGACGAAGAAGCTTATCAAAAAGCTTTTGATGGAATGGATCAGCACAATGCATGGGATTTTGAAACACAGTACAAACAAATTTTGTTCAAACTGAAGTTGGAAAATTTCAAACTGAAAGTAAAAAACCTTTCTGGTGGACAGAAAAAAAGATTGTCGCTTGCTATTATTTTGATTAACCGTCCTGATTTATTGATTCTGGATGAACCTACGAATCATTTGGATTTAGAAATGATCGAATGGTTAGAAAGTTATTTTGCCAAAGAAAACATAACGTTGTTTATGGTAACGCACGACCGTTTCTTCCTAGAACGTGTTTGTAATGAAATCATTGAACTAGACAACGGAAAGTTATACCAATACAAAGGAAATTACTCTTATTACTTAGAGAAAAAAGAAGAACGCATTGCTTCAGAAAATTCGAGTGTTGATAAAGCACAGAATTTATTTGTAAAAGAATTGGAATGGATGCGCCGCCAACCAAAGGCGAGAACAACTAAGTCTAAATCACGTCAAGATGACTTTTATGACATCAAAGAGAAAGCACAAAGTCGCCGCCGTGAAAACAAAGTAGAGCTTGAAATTAATATGGAACGTATGGGAAGCAAGATTATTGAGCTTCACAAAATCTCCAAAAAATTCAAGGACCATGTCATCATGGATAATTTCAGTTTTGACTTTCAACGTGGAGAACGCATTGGAATCATTGGTAAAAACGGAACTGGAAAATCGACTTTCTTGAATTTATTAACAGGAGCTTTACCACTTGATGGTGGAAAAGTAATTGTAGGTGAAACTATAAAAGTGGGGTACTATACGCAAAGTGGAATCAACCCAAAACCGGGACAACGTGTAATTGATGTCATCAAAGAATACGGAGAATTCATTCCGTTGATGAAAGGAAAATTGATTTCGGCTTCCCAATTATTGGAGCGTTTCTTATTTGACGCAAAAAAACAGTACGACTTTGTAGACCGTTTAAGTGGAGGAGAATTGAAACGTTTGTACTTGTGTACGGTTTTGATTCAGAATCCAAACTTTTTGATACTGGATGAGCCAACGAATGATTTGGACATCGTGACTTTGAACGTTTTGGAAAGTTTCTTATTAGACTACCCAGGATGTTTGTTAGTAGTTTCTCACGATAGGTATTTCATGGATAAAATTGTAGATCACTTATTCATCTTTAGAGGTGATGGTGTTGTTGAAGATTTTCCTGGTAACTATTCTGATTTTAGAGCGTATGAAGACAGTGCTGATGTAGCTCAAAAAGAAGAAAACAAAGCAGAAAAGAAAGACTGGAAACAAAACAATCCAACTGGAAATTTAACTTTCAACGAGCAAAAAGAATACCAAAAAACGGAAAGAGAAATAAAAGATTTAGAAGAACAAAAAGGGAAAATTGAGCTTTTATTCTCCGAAGGGAAAGTAGCTGATGCTGATATTGAGAAAAAAGCAAAAGAACTACAAAACCTCATCAATAAAATGGAGGCCAAAGAGGAAAGATGGTTTGAATTGAGCGCTAAAATGGAGGGATAATATTAATTAAATCAGAAAGAGAAAAATAAAGCCACTCGGATTTTTTTTCCTTACCAACATAATTGAATAGAAAAGCCACAATAGAAATTAATCCTATTGTGGCTTTTTGATTTTATAAACTTAAAAATGTTTAAGCCATAAACAAAGTCTGCTTGTGGTAGTTGTATAAAATTAAATCCGAAGGAATCAATTTATCTTTTACATTTTCAGAAGAAGCATCAAACTCGATATTGTTGAATTTTCTGAACAAGTACATTTCCTTTAAACAATCAGATAGACTTTTATGAGTTAATGTCTTAAAGGTGGGTAATTGCTTGTCTCCTACCAATAAATCCATTCGGTATTTAGACCCGTTTTTCAATATATTATTTCGGCTGATTCTTACTGTAAATTTTGTCGGAATTCCTTTTTGTTGCCCTTGATATTGTACTACCATACTTTTTAATTTTAAAATGTGGATCAATCTTAATTAACGTCTCGATTATTAAATTCATTTAATACTATATCAAAAATAACGAAAAAATTAAAACAGACACAATAAAAGCCATTAAATTACCAATTTAATAACAAATAGATTTTTTTACAAAAAAAATTAAAAATCAAAAAAACTAAAATCCAATACAAAAACTATAATCCTGAATTACAAGCTGTACCAAAAAAAGGCACTAAAAAAACCACAACAGAATTCTAGATTCCGTTGCGGTTTTATAAAAAGTGACAATGCCTAAAGCCTTTTCGGACTGCAATAAATTAAGCTAGATCGTAGCGACCTAAATTCATCACTTTGTTCCAAACTGCAATGAAATCTTTAGTAAATTTATCTTGAGAGTCTTCACAACCATAAACCTCCGCAATTGCTCTAAGCTCAGAGTTAGAACCAAATATCAAATCGACCCGTGTTCCAGTCCATTTCAGTTCTCCTGTTTTGCGATCACGCCCTTCAAAAATGTCTTGAGAATCAGAAGCTGCTTTCCATGTTATTCCTAAATCCAAAAGATTTAAAAAGTAATCATTAGTTAATACCTCAGGACGACTAGTAAACAGCCCGTTTTTTGAATGATCAAAATTAGTATTAAGAACACGTAGTCCGCCTACTAGCACTGTCATCTCTGGTACTGTTAAAGTCAACAGCTGTGCTTTATCCACTAACATTTCCTCAGCTGATGTGGTGTATTTTGCCTTCATATAATTTCGGAATCCATCTGCTTCTGGTTCTAGAACTGCAAATGATTCAATATCTGTTTGCTCTTGCGAAGCATCTGTTCTTCCAGGCGTAAATGGAACTTTTACATTATGACCTGCATTTGCAGCAGCCTTTTCTACTCCAGCACAACCAGCCAAAACAATTAAATCTGCTAGTGATACTTTTTTTCCTCCAACTTGTGCATTATTAAATGCTGCTTGAATTCCTTTAAGTGTTCCTAATACTTTCTCTAATTGGGCTGGGTTATTTACTTGCCAATCTTTTTGTGGTGCGAGTTGAATCCGTGCTCCATTAGCTCCACCTCTTTTATCAGAACCACGAAATGTTGATGCAGAAGCCCAAGCAGTAGATACCAATTCAGACACAGAAAGTCCTGAATCAAGTATTTTACCTTTAAGCGCAACTATATCATTTGAATCAATAAGTTCATGAGTAACTGCAGGAACTGGATCTTGCCAGATCAATTCTTCTTGAGGTACTTCTGGACCAAGGTAGCGTTCTATTGGCCCCATATCACGGTGCGTCAATTTAAACCATGCACGAGAAAATGCATCAGCAAATTCATCAGGGTTTTCAAAGAAGTGTCTTGAAATAGGCTCATAAATAGGATCAGCTCTCAACGCAAGGTCAGCCGTAAGCATCGTTGGCGCATGACTTTTTGATGGATTATGAGCATCTGGCACTGTACCTGAACCTGCTCCCGCTTTTGGTTTCCATTGATGAGCACCTGCAGGACTCTTAGCTAATTCCCATTCAAATCCGAATAAGTTTTCAAAATAGTTGTTACTCCATTTTGTTGGTGTTGTTGTCCAAGCACCTTCTAGACCACTTCCTATTGTATATTCTCCATTTCCAGTACCAAAAGTGTTTTTCCACCCAAGCCCTTGTTGTTCAATAGGTGCAGCTGCAGGTTCTGGACCTACATATTCGTTTGGATCTGCAGCTCCGTGGGTTTTTCCAAAAGTATGCCCACCTGCTATAAGTGCCACCGTTTCTTCATCATTCATTGCCATACGAGCAAAAGTTTCTCTAATATCACGAGCTGAAGCCAATGGGTCAGGATTTCCATTAGGTCCTTCTGGATTTACATAAATAAGTCCCATTTGAACAGCAGCCAATGGATTTTCTAATTCACGATCTCCTGTATAGCGCTTGTCATCCAACCATTTCCCCTCAGAACCCCAATAAATATCTTCCGCTGGTTCCCATACATCAGCACGTCCACCAGCAAAACCAAAAGTCTTTAACCCCATCGATTCCAAAGCACAGTTACCAGTTAGCACCATTAAATCGGCCCAAGAAATTTTCTTACCATATTTCTGTTTAATTGGCCATAATAACAAACGAGCTTTATCTAAATTTACATTATCTGGCCAACTGTTCAGCGGTGCAAACCTTTGTGTACCAAAACCTGCTCCACCACGACCATCAGCGATACGGTAGGTTCCTGCACTATGCCATGCCATTCGAATAAAAAATGGACCATAATGACTATAATCAGCAGGCCACCACTCTTGAGAGTTTGTCATTAATTCAAAAATATCTTTCTTAAGTGCAGCTAAATCAAGACTTTTAAACTCGTCTGCATAGTTGAACTCCTCTCCCATTGGGTTAGAAAAATCAGCATGCTGGCGTAGAATACTTAATTTCAACTGATTTGGCCACCAATCATTATTTCTTGTACCTGACCCTGCACTTTGTTTTGTAGCAGTTCCTGAAAACGGACATTTACCTTCACCGTTTGGATTATTGTTGTTTTCCATAATTATGTATGTTTTTTATATTAAAAGTATTTATGCTAATTTACATAATTTTTTCTATCAAAAACACCATGCAAATAGATAAAAACTATGGTTAAATAAATTTTAAATGCAAAAAGAAAAAATATATCTGTATTAAATTGAAGATTTTTAAATCCTTTTTAACAACTAAATTGCGATTAAAAGATTTATTTTTTTAATCAAATATTTAAAAGAATTTTTGTTTAGTTTTATCTTCTTTGTTTTGAATCCTTTTCGGACCAATTTAAATTAAAGCGCAAATCATCGATATAATCTTAACAACTGTTTTAAAATTGAGAATATTATTACTATTTATTTTTTTTATTTCAGAAGTAACTTTTTCTCAAATTGAAAAAGAACAAGAAAAAACCTATCCACTGTATTCTTTTTATGATTTATTTAAAAAAAATGATACTTTAAAAAGAAGGCAACCTGAACCAAAAACTAATTTAATAATTTTACCAACATTAGGTTTCCAACCTGCCAATGGATTCACTATTGGTTTTATAAGTCAATATAGTTTTAAAAAAAATCAGGAAAATAAAATTTCTTTAATTTCAGGAGGTGCCTCTTACAGTACTAAAAAGCAAATCCTTACCTATGTAAAAAACAATATGTATCTTAAAAACGATACTTTTTTTTTAAGGGGGGATTTTCGTTATTATATTTTTTCACAATCAAACTACGGATTAGGTTCTGCCATTATCCCCTATGGACTTGAATTCGAAAATTTTGATTTTGTAAATATTGAAGAACCCATGAAATACAATTATTTTAAATTTCATGAAACAATATCAACTATTGTCTTTCCGGCATTTTTTATTGGAGCTGGTATACATATCGATAGTTACAGCCAAATAAAAGACCAACTATTAGATTTACCAAATCAAAAATATACGTATCATTATGATTATTCAAAAAAATACGGTTTTAACGAAGAACATTATGCCGTAAAGGGAATTAGTTTAAATTTTATATTCGATACTAGAGATAATCTTATAAATACTAATAAAGGTTTATTTTTGAATTTGAATTATCGTTACAACCCCAAAATTAACACTAGACAACAAGAAAGTACTACCTTATTACTAGAAAGCAGATATTTTATACCACTTAGCAAAATCAATAAGCAACATGTTTTAGGTTTTTGGGCATATGGACAGTTTTTAACAAGTGGCCATCTACCCTATTTAAATTTACCTGCAATTGGTTGGGATCTCAATAGCCGTAGTGGAAAAGGCTACACCCAAGGTTTAATTAGAGGAGCAAATTTAGTTTATTTTGAAAGCGAATATCGTTTCCCAATTACCAAAAACCAATTAATTAGCGGTACTTTTTTTATCAATGCAACCACCGCAAGTGATGTTGATGGAAATGTCAAATTATTCCAATCGATTCAACCAGCAGCTGGAGTAGGAATACGCATTTTACTTAATAAAAAAACATTAACTAACTTCATAGTTAATTTTGGTTTAGGACGAGATTCTAAAACATTCTATTTTAATGATGGCGAAGGTTTTTAAAATTGGTAGTTTTAAAATTACCAAGGAATCGGGTTGTAGTCTTTCAAGAACTTCCCACACCAATGTTTTCCTGAATTAATACCATCAAATAACGGATCCATCACCCTAGCTGCACCGTCAACGATATCTAAAGGAGGTTGGAAATCTTCGAGATCTTGTTTCTTTTTGGCCAATTCTGCAGGATCTTCATCAGTTACCCAACCCGTATCAACAGCGTTCATGAATATTCCGGCTTTCGCCAATTCACCTGCTGCGGTATGCGTAAGCATATTCAAAGCGGCTTTGGCCATATTAGTATGTGGATGTCTCGCTTCTTTAAAAAAGCGATGAAACTTCCCTTCCATAGCCGAGACGTTTATAATGTGTTTTTGCCCTGTATGGTCTTTTTTCATTACTTCCGAGAGCCTATTACACAATACAAATGGCGCAACTGAATTCACCAATTGTACTTCGATCATTTCGGTCGTTTCTATTTGACCCAACTTCAAACGCCAACTATTAGTCTTTCTTAAATCTACTTGTTGCAAGTCGGCATCCAGTTCTCCTTCAGGAAATACTTCGTTAGCGACAAGTGCATTGTCAAATGAATAAGGAATCTGAGATAATTTGGCGGAAGCCCGTAAACCAATTCCAGGTTCAGGACCATGCCAAGTTACTGGCATATTTTCATTAGAAGAAGCTCCCGAAGTCAATACTTTTAATTCATCCAAACAATTTACATGATCCAATAGTAACTCTTGTGCTTGTTTAGGCAAAGAATCAATAGGACACTCTTCATTTTCCATCATGTGTGCATAAAATCCAGCTGGACGTCGTACTGTTTGTGCTGCATTATTAATGAGAATATCTAATCGATCATATTTTTGCTCTATGAAATTGCAAAAAATTTCGACACTAGGAATATGTCTTAAATCCAATCCGTGAATTTTTAAACGGTGTCCCCAGTCCATAAAATCTGGCTCTTTTCCAAAACGCAAAGCCGAATCAACTGGAAAACGTGTCGTTGCAATAACCGTTGCTCCTCCTCGTAATAACATCAAAGTGATATGATAGCCAATTTTTAATCGAGACCCAGTAATAACCGCTACCTGCCCTTGTACATCAGCAGTTTGAAAACGCTTGGCATAATTAAAATCACCACAACTAGTGCACATGGTATCATAAAAGTGGTGCATTTTAGTAAATGAAGTTTTACATACATAGCATTTCCTAGACGTTTCTAATTCTAACTGCTCTTTACTTTCTAAATCATTAAAAGCTAGTAATTTTGGTGCAACAAAAACACTTGCTTCACGCGCATATCTAATTCCGGTTTCTTTACGTGCCGTTCTATCTTGCTTTTCTTTTTTGCGTTTTGCAACTGCTTTACCGTCTTTTTTTCTACGAGAAAGTTCGTCACGATCCGGTCTTGAGAATTGACCAGCTGCTTTTATTAAAGCCGTTCTTTGTTCTTTAGGAATATCAAATATTTGATCGGTATCCGTATTTAATTGAGACAGAATAGCAATACAACGGTTAATTTCTTCCGATGTGATTACTACTTCATGTATTTGTTCTTCGTTCATCATCTTCTGAAATTGTAAAGCAATTGATTTTAAGTCCGCAAATATAGTTTTTTTTGAAGTGACTTAATTTTTGAATTGATAAGTATATTTAAACTTAAAAACCCAACTCACTATAACTGATAATCTTTGTACCTTTGTTACTTTGAAGCTTATAAAAATATGTTTTTCCAAATAAAATCGTACTTACAATTCCTTTGGCATTCTAAAAATGAGCATGCAGTTCATTCGCCTTTTGTATTTAACTTGATCACTAAATGTTTTTACGATCGAAAACCAAAACCAGAATACATGGTTTTAAATAATTATAGAAAATTACTTTTAGCAAATCCAAATTCTATAGAAGTAACCGACTTTGGTGCAGGTTCCAAAGTTTTTAAATCCAATACAAGAGCAATTGCCCAAATTGCTAAAACTGCGGGAATTACTTCAAAACGAGCTGAATTATTATTTAGAATCACTAATTATTTTCAATCAGAATCAATACTTGAGGTTGGAACTTCATTGGGTTTAGCTTCTGCTGCTATGGCATTAGGAAATAAAAGCACAAAATTAACCACGCTAGAGGGTTGCCTTGAAACGGCAAAAGTTGCTAAAAATCAATTTCAAGAATTTGAATTAACCAATATAACTTCTGTCGTGACTCCATTTGAAAGTTATTTGGGCAACTTGAAACTTGAAACTTTAACCTTTAAACTAATTTTTTTCGACGGGAATCATTCGAAAAAAGCCACTTTAGCTTATTTTGAACAACTACTTTCCACTGTAACCAATGAAACTGTTTGGATTTTTGACGATATACATTGGTCAGCCGGTATGGATGAAGCTTGGGAAATAATAAAGACACATCCAAAAGTAACCGTAACGATAGATACTTTTCAGTGGGGGTTGATATTCTTTAGAAGAGAACAGCCCAAAGAACATTTTATAATTAGAACCTAAATTTATATCTTAAATTCTAAAAAACATTTTATGGATATCAAACAAATTTTTGAAAACAATAGCAAATGGATTGCCAAACAACTTCAAACTGACGAAAATTATTTTGGCAAACTTGGTGCAGGACAATCACCTGAATTCCTATATATTGGTTGTTCAGATAGTCGTGTTTCTGCAGAAGAATTAATGGGATTACAACCTGGAGATGTCTTTGTACATCGCAACATTGCCAATATGGTTCCCAATACCGATCTCAATTCGATGTCAGTAATCAATTATGCAGTCATGCACCTCAAAGTAAATCATATTGTTGTTTGCGGACATTACGGTTGTGGAGGTGTACATGCAGCAATGCAACAATCGGATTTAGGAATTTTAAATCCGTGGCTTAGAAATATTCGTGATGTATATCGAATTCATAGAAAAGAGTTGGAAGCTATCACTAATGAAGAAGAAAAATACAAACGTTTAGTGGAGTTAAATGTACAAGAACAATGCATCAACGTTATCAAAACGGCCGAAGTGCAAAAAGCAAATACGGAACGAAATCTAAAAGTGTATGGTTGGATTTTTGATATTCATACTGGAAAATTGATAGATCTTAATATCAATTTTGATGAAATTTTGAAAGACATTATGGCAATCTATAAAATAACTAACTAGATGTGATTAAACAATAACAAAAAAAAGACAGCCATTACTGACTGTCTTTTCTATCAACAAAGCAATTATTATTGTTTCGCTTTTTCCATTTCTTCTGATTTTGCTCCCATTCTATTTAAAGTATACATTGGAGCAAATTTCAATTTCAATCCAGCAATTTTTCTATTATCAGAAGATGAAAGACCTTCTTTTTCTACTGTATTTTTTCTACTATCTAATGCTTCATACATCAATTTGATTTCATCCCAATCTTCACGAGAGTAACTATCTTTATTATCTTCAACTGTATGAACAAATTGTTGGTACACACTGTGAATATTTCCTGCATTTACCCAATCAAAATTCATATCGTTACCTACTTTTCCTTCACCAAACAAAGCATTTCTCATTTGTTGTTTAGGATTTGGTTTTGAAGCTTCCATATCGGCCATCATCATTGCTTTCAATGCTTCATATTTAGCTTTACTAGCTTCTATTTTTTCTTTCGCTTTCATATCGTCTTTAAGATCTGACAATGCAGTTTCTGCTTGACTACTTTTTAATTCATAAGTTGCTTCGATAGCTTGCCAGTTGGCTTTAGCATCTTCTTTTGCAACAGTACCTAATGAATCAACATAAACAACATAGGTATCAACTGTTTTTTCTGCTGCTTCTTTCTTCTCATCTTTACATGATGTAAACCCTAGGGCGATAACCGCCATTCCTAATACTAAATTTCTACTTTTCATAATTTCTGATTTTAATTATTACTCAGCAAATATACTTATCTTTGAATTATATTTAATACAAACATGTGAATGTTGTAAATAATTAATAAAATTGTGATAAATTTTAAAAAAAGTGTGAATTACATAACAATGAAACAAAATTATATAACACTTTTTCTCAAGTGTTTTACCATAGCATTTCTTTCAAAAAACAAAAAAAACTGATTGTACTCTCCTCTTATTATATCTAAATTATTTTGTAACAAAAATGTATTTTGGACAACTTATATTTAATTCGAAAGTCTTTTGTACTTTTAAAACCTAGAAACCATAATTCATCAATAGTAGATAGCAATGGCAAACCCATTAATAAAAATAACCAATATCAAAAGAGATTTTGTACTTGGAGAAGAAATTGTAAATGTTTTAAAAGGCATTGATTTACAAATTAATAAAGGAGAATACGTTGCACTTATGGGACCTTCGGGTTCTGGGAAATCGACCTTAATGAATCTTCTAGGCTGCTTAGACACACCTACATCCGGAAATTATATTCTTAACGGTAAGGATGTTAGTAAAATGAAAGACGATGAATTAGCCGAAATTCGCAATAAAGAGATTGGTTTTGTCTTTCAAACTTTTAACCTTTTGCCTAGAACAACAGCTCTAGACAATGTGGCTTTACCCATGATTTATGCTGGATTTTCAAAAACAGATAGAAGAGCCAGAGCACAAGAAGTATTGACTCAAGTTGGATTATCGGATAGAATGGATCACCATCCCAACCAACTTTCTGGTGGACAAAGACAACGTGTAGCGGTCGCTAGAGCATTAGTAAACAGCCCTTCGATAATACTTGCTGATGAACCTACAGGAAACTTAGATAGTAAAACATCATTAGAAATCATGAAGCTTTTTAATGAGATTCATGCTAATGGCAACACTGTCATATTAGTTACTCACGAAGAGGAAATTGCTGAATATGCACATCGTATCATTCGTTTGCGAGATGGCATGGTAGAAAGTGACACTAGAAAATAACGTATTTACTAAGTCATTCGCACACTACATTCGAATGATATAAAACCCATAAAACAAAATGAAAATTGGCATATTGACTTGTGAAAACCTTCCTGAATTAACCCTTGAAGACCAATTATTACTACCCGAATTAGCCAAACATAACATTACTGCTATCGCTACTATCTGGGATGATGAAAGCATTCAATGGAGTGATTTTGATTATTTAATTTTTCGCAATACATGGGATTATTTCGAGAAAGAAACTGCATTCAACAATTGGTTAGATCATATTGAACAATTAGGTGTTAAGACACTCAATTCCATTGATATTATTAAAAACAACAAGCATAAGTTTTATTTGCGCGAAATGGAAAAGCAAGGGATCAAAATCCTTCCTACTCTTTTTTTAGATAAAACAAATTCTTTTAATCTTTCCAAAATAATTCCTTCTTATTGGAAAAAAATGGTGTTGAAACCTGCTTTTTCGGCTGGGTCTTATCAAACTGAAGTTTTTGAACTGAAGGATATTGAAAAAATAAATACCCAATACAAAACCATTGCTTCCGAAAAAGAATTGCTATTACAAGAATTTATACCTGAAATCCAAACTTTAGGCGAAACCTCGTTTATCTTTTTCAATAAAAAATTCTCGCATGCCGTTAATAAAAAACCAATAGAGGGCGACTTTAGAATTCAAGTTCAGTTTGGCGGAAAATACAAATTGATTGAACCATCACAAGAACTAATAGAAAAAGCACAAAAGATAGTAAATACTTTTCCTGATAATTTATTATATGCCCGAGTAGATGGAATTATCATTGAAAACGAATTGCATCTTATGGAAGTGGAATGTATCGAACCTGATTTGTATTTCAATTTATCTCAAGGGGCATTGAGCAGATATGTTAATGCAGTACTCGAATTAATACAGTAATTTTGTTTTTTACAAAAAACAAAATGAATCCACGAATAAACAAATATCCTCAAAATGAAAGTATATACTAAAACTGGTGATAAAGGAACTACAGCACTCTTTGGAGGAACTAGAGTACCAAAAGATCATATTAGAATTGAAAGTTACGGAACAGTAGACGAATTAAATTCACATATAGGACTTGTTCGTGATCAAGAAATGAACATTCATTATAAAGAAATATTAGCTGAAATACAAGACCGTTTGTTTACTGTGGGTGCCATTCTCGCTACACCGCAAGAAAAAGAGGTAATGAAAAATGGAGAACTGCGATTAAAAAAATTAGGAATCCTTGAAAGTGATATCGAATTATTAGAAAAGGAAATCGACAGTATGGAAGAAGCGTTACCGCAAATGACTCATTTTGTATTGCCAGGTGGGCACACTACAGTGTCATATTGTCATATAGCACGCTGTGTTTGTCGTCGCGCTGAACGCTTGGCAGTACATTTAAGTCATAATGAACCTGTAGCCGATATCGCAATTAAGTACCTCAACCGACTTTCTGACTACCTTTTTGTATTGGCACGAAAGTTGTCTCTAGATTTGAACGCTGAGGAAGTTAAATGGATTCCAAGGAAATAGTTCTCAGGTCAAAAACTTAAAACTTAAAGCCTGAAACTTGAAACAAAAAAAC
>TARA_R110000868_G_scaffold148357_3_pt1 | contig 16841 bp, 24 predicted proteins | sample TARA_R110000868 | Tara Oceans TARA_R110000868 (sample SAMEA4397489) | marine metagenome | biome: Polar Biome; feature: [SRF] surface water layer (ENVO:00010504); material: water (ENVO:00002006), including particulate matter (ENVO:01000060) such as... | depth 5 m | reverse complement strand
GGGAGGAAATACCTATATCTTTAAAGACTAAATACATATGTTACATCTGTTTAGTCAACCCAAAAAAAAAGAAATTAAATAAAATAAGTAATGTCGAAAATTGAAGAAAAAAAATCTCATTGGTTAGATTCAATAGATTTTCCTAATTTATATTGGATTAAAGGAAAGGGAAAAAATAAAGTTTATACTATTAATAGTTACCCTACTAAATCCTATATGGTTAATGTAAGAGAATTTTTAAGTAATAATACTTATGTAATACCTTTGAATAATTTAATTTCTGTAAATAAATTATTTACTAAAGATGACGGAGAATCATTTGAACTAAGGGATGTTTTAAAAGATTTAGAAGAAAATAAAAATGAAATTTATTGGCAATTAAACTCTAATTTTAAAGAATATCATTACAAAGATTATTATACTAAACTATACCCTTTCTTAAAAGAAAAGTATGATTTGTTTTTAAAAGAAGAAGTTCAAGAGATTGGTGAAACAATTAAACAAAAAGAAAATGAGTAAAACAAATTATCGAGGAAGATTAGAATGTCAAAAAAATGCATTGAAAGAAAAATTTTTTAAAAAACAAAAGTTAACTAGAGAACAAATAGATTGGATAACTAAAAAAGAATAAAAATGCTAATGGCTTTGTTTTATTATTTTTGTAATCTTGTTCTTTAAAATATGGGGGTGACAAGTTTTGACAGCAAAGAGAGACATAGAGATATGCAAGCAGGTATGATACTTCCCTTATAGGGTATCAACAGTTTCAAATGGCAATTCTAACGAAATGTCTGACTTTACTTTTGAAGATGCAATGAATTTTGTATCTACAGAAGAGCTTGTAGAAGCATAGTAAGTCCGAGTGGTAACTACTTGGGAACAGAAAGTTACATAAATAGTGGTATTCCACTGGGCTACTAGTGAAAGACTAGAAACCTGAGTCAACAGTAAATCTCGTGGTGTCTACTCCCCTATAAAACGTAGATAAGCTTGTTGAATAGATCAATACTATCATTTGTTTGGACGGGGATGCAATTTCCCCCACCTCCACGCTAACTATTTAATTATTAAATAGTTATAACCTAAAACACAATAGAGAGTGGTTAAGGGCCATAAAGATTGCGGTAAATAATATTTATATCTCAAAGTGAATATTATTTTAATCTTGTTTGTAAAAGCTCTATTGTGTTTTTAAAATATAGCAGTTTTCTTACTTTCTACAATAAACGTGAGTTTGTAAACAAAAAGTAAGTGGTGGAATCTAACTCTAACTAGTTAGCCTTATAACTTCAAAAGCATATAGTGTAGTAGATTAAGTTTCTAAGCACGTTGAAGTTATTTTTATTTTAAAACCAATTGAACCAATGAAACAAACTGAGATAAAACAACAAAAAACAATAAAAGAGAATAAGCTCGATGATTAAAGTATATTTTGAAATGAATAATCCTAAATATTGTGAATTAGTAGCAACATTTGAGGATGAAGAAACTTATGATGTTTGTTTACCAGCACTTGAAAAATTAGCAAAAGAGAATAATTTTGATTATGTTTCAGAAAGCTGTGAATAAAAATAGTGTAACAATAAAATTTAATAATGGGAATCTAACTATTCTTTGTCATTCTTGTAGAGCTATTATAAAAACTGGAAGTGATTTCACTAAAGAAGAAGTAGAGGCTACAAAAGGAGAAAGACATCTAAATCCCTATTATTGTAAAAAATGTGAAGAATATGATTCATTTTATAACCAATCAAATTCAGATTGAAGAATATAATTTTAAAAAAGCTACTATACAAGATTTAAAAAGTTATGTTTCTACTAAATCTATTTTAGGAGTAGATACAGAAACTACTGGGTTTGATTGTCATAATGATAATATTTTATTACTTCAAATAGGAGATTTTGATAATCAATATGTAATAGACTGTACTACAGTAGATATTAAAGAATTTAAAGAAATTTTAGAAGATAAGAGTAAAGTATTTTTATATCATAATGCTAAATTTGATTTAAGATTTCTTTACAAAAAAGGTATTTTTCCTTTTGAAAATGTTTACGATACTTTTTTAGCTGAAAGAATTATTTATTGTGGAATTGATTCTCATTTAAAAAGTCTTCAAGCTTGTGTTTACAGATACTTTAAACACAATATGTCTAAAGAAGAAAGAGGTTTAATTCATAAACTAGGTATTTATAATTCAAGAATTATTGAATACTCCGCTAATGATGTAAAATTTTTAGAGGGAATCAGAGAATTTCAATTAAAAAAAGCAAAAGAGTCAGGAGTTTTAAATACTATTAAATTAGAAAATCTTTTTGTATCTGTTTTAGCATATATTGAATTTAGTGGAGTAAAATTAAATGTAGAGGGCTGGCTAATTAAATGCGAGAAAGATTTAAAAGATATGCAAAAATTAGAGGAAGAATTAAATTCTTTGGTTATTACATTAAATGAACCTAAATTTTTAAGAGAAGGAGACTTATTTAACCCTGAAATAGGGTGTGGGATACTTTGGAGTAGCTCTAAGCAAGTAATTCCATTAATGGAACACCTTGGATTAAATGTTTGGACAATTGATAAAAAAACGGGACAAGAAAAGAAATCTGTTGATAAGAAAATATTACAAAGTCAAAAAGATATTAACTCTTTAGTTGCTAAATTTATAGAGTACCAAGAAAAGGCAAAGTTAGTTTCTACTTATGGTAAAGACTTCTTAAAGCATATAAATAAAGCTACAGGAAGAATTCATACTAATTTTACTCAAATAATGAATACAGGAAGACTTTCTAGTGGTAAAGACGATCCTAAAGAGTTAAAACCCGGAGAAGTTAATATGCAAAATATTCCTTCTGGTAAAGAAAGAACTTATTTTATTCCAGAAAAAGAAAGTGATTTAATTGTTAGTGATTACACAGGACAAGAAACTTTCGTACTTTGTCATTACGCTAAAGATCCTAGCTACACAGATTATGTAACTAATAAAGAAAAAGACTTACATTCTTTTATGGCTAGATTAGTTTTTGAAGAATTAAAAGAATTAAACGATAAAGAAATTAAAAGAGATTACCCTGACAAAAGAAGTTTTGTTAAGCCTGGAACATTTTGTATTCCTTACGGAGGAACAGGTTACACTATATCTCAAAATCTAGGAGTATCTGTAGAATTAGGAGAAAAAGTATACTCTGAGTATATGAAACATTTTTCTGGATTAAATAAATACTTTGAGCAAATAAAAGAAACTTCTATTAATCAAGGTTATGTTTTAATAAATCCTATTACTGGAAGAAAATGGTTTTTTACTAATACCCAAATATATCAATCTACTAAACAAAGATTAGAATCTTATTCTAATGGTAAAAAAGGTAATGATTTTCAAGGCTTATCTTCAGGATTTTGGGATGTTTACAAAAAAGAAAAACAAGAAGATTCCGATAGGTTTAAAGAAATTAAATTAATACTTACCCAATATTTTAAAGTAAGGGGACAAATGGGAAGAATAGGTTTAAATAGTCCTATTCAAGGAACTAGTGCTGATATTAGTAAATTAGCGGGAATTAAAATGTTTAGATGGATTTTAGATAATAACTTAATAAATATAGTAAAGATATGTGTTCCTCTTCATGATGAATATGTATTGGAATCTCCTAAAGAGTTATCAGAAAAAGTATCTAAAATGATTCAAACCGAAATGGAAGGAGCCGCTAAATTCTTTTGCGACTCTGTAAATATTGCCGCTGTACCTAAAATTACAGATAAATGGGAACATTAAATAACAAAATAAGAAATTTAAAATGAAAAATGATATAATTACATTAAAAGAATATTTAAAACAATTAAATGAACTAGTTGAAGAACAACCACAAGCATTAAATTTTCCTTTAATTTATTCACACGATGACGAGGGTAATTATTACCAGAAAGTAATTTGCTTTCCTTCATTAGCACAAATAGAAAATATAGAAGAAAGATACTTAGAAATAATAGGATTTTGTGACGAAACAAATATTCTGTCAGAAGATTGTAACGCTGTAACAATAAATTAAAAAGATTATGTGGAATAGAGAACAAGCTAATAAATTAAAAAGTAAATATCAAACTGAAGTTAGATTGCTCTCTATAAAATATAATGATTTGTTTATAGCATGGTGTACCGGAGCAGGTAAGTCTAAAGCAGCTATTGATATTTTATCTTCTAGTAAAGAACATTGGTATATTGTATGTAAAGAAACTACTCATATCCAAAACTGGATAGAAGAGTTTAAGAGTCATGGTAAAGAAAAGTTTCTTGAATCTCAAGTTACTCTTTTTTGCTATGACTCTTTACATAAATATGAACATACTACTGCAAATCTAATTTTAGATGAAATACATTGTATAACTCATAAAAGGTTAAATAGTCTAAAAACAATTAAAGCAAATCGAGTTCTAGCTTTAACTGCTACTTTACCAATTGATAAACAAATTATCTTAGGACAGTTAAAAAGAAACTTTTTTAAACATACTATTACTATTAACAAAGCAATTGAAGAGGGTATTTTACCTTTTCCAACTGTTTATAAAGTGTATGTAGATTTTGATACTGAGCTTCAACGAAAAGAATACCAAGTTTTGGATAAAAAAGTTCAAAGTTTAATTAATCTTTTAGAAGGACAATACAATGAAGGAATAAAAAACAAGATGCTAAATCTTGCTTCTAAGCGTAAAAGATTACTTGGAGAATCCAAGACTAAGTCTTTACAAGAATTGCTCAAGAGAACCTCTGAAAATAAGCGATTTGTTTGTTTTACTAATACTATTGAACAATGCGATAATATAGGAACTACTGTTATACATAGTAAAATCTCTAAAAATCAAATTGAAGACTCAATAGAAAAGTTTAATAATTTAAAATTGAATTCACTTTTTGCTGTAAATATGCTTAAAGAATCTATCAATATGAAAGATATTGATGTAGGGTATTTAACTCAATTAGACAATCAAGTTAAATCTTTTATTCAAGTTCTTGGAAGAGTGTTCCGAGCAAATGACCCTAAACTTTATGTTCTTATATTGAAAAATACAAGAGATGAAAAGTTTATGGAAACTGCTTTTAAAGGAATAGATAGTAAATATGTTAAAGAATATAAATTATGAAACCAGACGAATTAGATTATAGAGACGCGTATGAAGAGTCTCTTAGTTTTTATAGACAAGAAATATTAGAATATGAATATAAAACTGGACAGCGATTTATCTCCAAACGCCCAAGTACTGTTGGTACACTTCCTAAAGAAAAGCGTATCGGCAAAGTTTCTAACAGAAAAAATAATAGAGCAAACGAAAGATGAATTAATTGAAAAGGGAATATTACTATCTAAGAAAGAAATGATTTTTTCTAAAGTCAAACTTAAAGAACTGGAAAAATCAAATGATGTAGAAGATTGGATTGATGAGTACCGAGTACTTTTCAAGGGTAAGAAAGTAGGAGCAATGGGGGATAGAAAAGCTTGTGTTGAAAAAATGCGAGTTTTTCTATCTCAAAATGATTACATTAAAGATGAGATAATCTCTGCTACTAAAAGATATGTCAGTACAATAAATAGTACTGCTTATTTACAACAAGCTGATTATTTTATTAATAAACGAATGGGAGACGGTACTGAAACTTCAAGACTTAGAAACTTTTGCGAAGAAATTCAAGAAAGAGCTGATGATTATGAAGAATTTACTTCTCCTTTTAAATTAATTTAGATATGAATAAATTTCAACAAAGGTATTCTGAGCTTAAAAAACTTAAAGAAGATAGAGAAAAAGGAATTTATAGTGGTATTCCTTTATGGGAGAGTTTTCCTAGATTAGGAAATATTATTCCAACTATTAATAAAGGTCAAGTAATCATTAACGCTGCTGCTTCTGGAGTTGGTAAATCTATGGTTTCTAGATATAAAGACATTGTAGCTGCTTGGAACTTTGTTAGAAAAAATCCAGATTGTGGTATTAAATTACAATTTGTAGTATTTCTTTTAGAAGATGATGAGAATAGGTTTATTGATTATTTAACTACAACCTTAATAGGATTAGTTCATAATGTACACGTTAGCCCTACTTATTTACAAAGTAAAAAAGAGATTATATCTGAAGAAATACTTGACTTAGTAGCAAGTGTAGAAAAATATGTAGAAGAAATACTTTCTTTGTGTCATATAGAAACAAATGTCTTTAATAGCTATGGAATCTATAAAACTTGTAGACAATTATCAGAAGATTGGGGAGAACACTACTATACTTACAGCGAAGAAGAGGGTAAAGAATTTATAAATAAAGTTCAACATAGTCAACTTAAAGAGTTGAGTAGCTTTGATAAAAAGAAGGATAAAAAAGAATTAGCTTCAGAAGGAGTTAATCTAAAAGAATACCAAAATTATTGGAAGTATGCTCATTACAAACCAAAAGATCCTCAACAACACACTATTGTAGTAATAGATAATATTAACTGTTTACATCCAGATAAATATGAGTTAACTCTAAAAAATGCAATAGATACTCTTTCGTATAATTATATGAGAATGGGAGTAGCTAAACAGTGGGGTTGGACAGTTATAATGGTACAACAAAATGTAGGTGGAGCAGAAGAGCAAGAATTTGACTTTAAGGGTAACAATGTTATTCAAAAATTAACCCCTTCTTTAGATAAATTAGCTGATTCAAAAGCCAGTCAAAGAGCAGCACATTTAGTATATGGGCTATTTGCTCCACATAGATATGGAATTAGCTCTTATTTGAACTACAACATTAAAGAATTAGGTAATAATTGTAGGTTTTTATTTGTACTTAAAAACAATGATGGTGAAGCAGATGTAATTATACCTCTCTGGTTTTATGGTCAAAGTGGAGTATTTAAAGAATTACCAATGCCTAATGAGATTACACAAAGTTATTTAAAAGAAATGCGAAAAGGAATTATAAAATAAAATATGGCAGAATTTATAGGAATAGTTGGGGAACCAGCTACAGGAAAATCAACCTCATATGGTCAGTTTCCTACAATAAGGATCAAAGGTCTTGATCCTAAAGAAACAATCATTATTAATGTTACAGGTAAACCTTTAGCGTTTAAGGGTTGGAAAAAGCTTTACGACCCAAATAAAGCAATTAAAGATGGTGGTAACTATATTGCAAGTTACGATTGGGATAAAATCACAAAAGTTATAGAGTTTATTGATAAAAATCGTCCCGAGATCAAGAATATTGTATTGGAAGACGCTCAGTATGTTATGGCTTTTGAATTTATGGATAGAGCAAACGAAGCTGGATATAAAAAGTTTGCTGATATTGGAGTTCACTTCAATAAAATAAGACAAGCTATTTCTTCAGCTAGAGAGAATCTACAAGTATTTGCACTTTGGCATCCAGATATTGATAATGAAGGAAATATGTCAATGAAAACAGCAGGTAAAATGATCAAGGATTACTTAAATCCAGAAGGATTATTTACTGTAATTCTTTATTCTACTGTAACTAGAGAAAACAATACCGCAAATTATAAATTTGTAACAAACAATGATGGTAAATTTCCAGCTAGATCTCCAATAGGAATGTTTGAGGAAGAATATATACCTAATGATTTAGGTTTTGTAAGAGAAAAAATTAATGAATATTATAACGGATAAAATTATGAGAACAATTCCAAATTTAATGAGTGTTGTAATTTACATGGCTATTGTAGCTATTATACTTGTAGGAGAAATAAAATGTATTATTAAAGCAGTTAACTGTAACTGGGAGCCAATAGATAAAGCAGAAATAGTTTACTCAGGAGCAGCAGTAATAGGTTTGGGTTGTATCGTAGGTTATTTCGAAATTGAAGATAAATAAAAATTAATATAAATATATGGAAATGCAATTTGGTATTCCTTCCAAGAGAAAAAGGAAAGAAGAAGACCCTAACCCTATTATGACTTTAGAGTATACCGGAGAAAAAGGAACAGCTAGAAAAATTACGTTAAACACAGCAGCTTGTAATCTATTGGGTATAGAATCTACAGAAACTGTGTTTGCAAATTATATTGCTTTTTCATTTGTAAATGAAATGAAAATTCCAGCAATAGCAAATGTTTCTCATAATTTTGAGTTATTTAAAGACGCAGCTTTACCTTTAAGTAAATCTTTACCCCACAGTATAAACAGTTCAAAATATTATGATTATATTCTAGAATATTTTAGTTCAGAAGATATAGTTGGAGTATTTAAATTTTATTTAGAGTCAACAGAATTAGATAAAGTGTGTAAATTTAGTTTAATTGGAAGTGAACCATCTAATTCAGAAATTGAAGATGTGGAAACTCATACAGAACACGGGGGAGAATTAGAAGAAGAACAATTAATAGAAGAATCAATTTAATTAATATATGGCATTTAAAAGCAATAAACTAGAAGAAAAAAAAGCAATTAAGCTTTATACCGGGTGTGGAAAATTTACACCAAAACTTATTAACCCATCAGCTAAAGATCTTTCTGAGTTCTATGGTACTACTATAGATGCAGAACCAGAATATCTTAGTGAAAAAGAAGGAGTAAAAACAGCTAGAATTTCTATTTATGTAGAAAACGAAGAAACTGGAATGAAAAATAGTCTTACTTATTTTATTTCAGATGAAAAGCAGGTTTCTAGCACAAACAAAGTAGTCTATATTAATAAATATAGTCAAAAAGCTTGGTTGATTCCAGCAGATGTAGAATCTGGAAAACTTCCAGAAAATATGTCTTGGTTTAAAACAGAGGGCTGCCGACCAGCATTTAAAAATGAAGATTCTTTTACTAGTGTTTTAAGAACAATTCTTGGGGTTTCTAATCTAAAAACAGCAGAAAAAGAAGGAGATTTATCTTTAGCTGAAGGCTACTTAGAAAATCCTGAAAAACTGTTTAGGGGAGACTTTTCTGAGATAAAAGCATACTTTAAAGGTGGAGAAAAAAATACAATTGGAATAGTTTGTGGAATTAAATCTTCAACTGAAGGAAAAACATATCAGTACTTATACCCAAACAATGCTGTTATTTCTTGGTCTAATAATTACGATTATGTAATTAAAGAAATCCAAGAACGTCAACAAAACGGAGCATTAGCTAGTGTAGATTTTGGATCTTTTTATAATGGATTAGTAGAATTTAGTCCAGATGCTGCTCCTATGATGGAAGAATCAAGTTCAGCAAAACTTCCAGATACTTTAGACTTCTAAGAAATGTTTAAATCTAATAAGATAGTTACCAAAGACTTCTTATTAAATAGGTTAACAGAAGAGATGATCTTCTCTTATTATATACAAGACTTTGTAACTGATAAACCTATAAATTCTCCGTTAAGAAAAGATAGTATTCCTTCTTTTTCAATTACTAATAAACATGGAACATATTTTTATAAAGACTTTGCTACTGGAGATTCAGGAGACTGCATCAAATTTGTAGCTGAACTTTATAGTATTTCCTATATAAATGCTATTTCTAAAATTGCTTATGATTTTGGTCTTCAAAATGCAAACACTATAAGTAGTGTTCCCATTAAGAAGAATCACATAATAAAGACAAAAAGCAGAGAAGTAGTTAATCTTCAAGTAAAATTTAAAGAATGGGATACTCTAGAATTATCTTACTGGAATAAATATGGAATAACAAAGGATACACTTTTGAAATATAGAGTGTATCCTATTTCCTATGTCTTTTTTAATAATTATCCTATTAAAGTAACATTTGCCTTTGCTTATATTGAAAACAAAGACAATAAAGTTACTTATAAGATATACCAACCATTAGCTCCAAAAGAAGAAAAATGGTTTAATAACAACAATTATTCAGTTTGGGAAGGGTGGGAACAACTTCCAGAAAAAGTGAATATTTTAATATGGACAAAATCTAGAAAAGATGTGATGAGCATTGTTTCTACGACTGAGTATTCTGCAATTGCTTGTCAAGCAGAATCAGTAATCCCTAAAGATCATATAGTTAATCAATTAAAAAATAAAGCTAATAAAATAGTTTTATTTTATGACAATGACTATGATAAATCAGAAAATTGGGGGTTAAATCATGTTAAAAAACTATCAGAGAAATTCAATTTACCTTATATCATCATTCCAGATGAATTTGAGGTTAAAGACTATTCTGATTTTGTTGTTAAATACGGAGCAAAAGAAGCTCAGAAACTTCTAAAATTTCTAATATCAAAATATATATAATGAGAACAATTAAATTTTTACCTGATACAGGTAATGCAGTAGTATTTCAAGCTGCTAATGACCTTTCAATGGGTCAATTCATTGAGTTATTACTAGCTCAAGATGTAACATTAGACCTTAATGAGTCAGTAGTAGTAGAACGACAGTCAAGAGCTATTTACGCAGATGGTACTTCTATTCTACCCAATGGAGATCTAGTATTAGTATCTAAAGTTAAAGATCCAAAAGGAAATTCCTCAAGATCTGAACACTATACTGTTATTCAATCTTTGATTAAGCAAGATGGAGAATTTGCTAAAAATCATTTTAGTAAAAAAAAATCTTATACTAATAAGAAAACAGTTAAATTAGCTGAACTTATTGAGTCTTATGCTTTTTCAAGTAACACTAACGCTCCAACTCCTAAAGTTTCTATTCCTCAACAAGTAATAAGTTCTTTTCAAGACGTTACCCAAGAGCTTAAAGCTTTTCGAAATACTTTGAATATTAAACTTACCCGAGACAGTAAGTAACCTGAGAAGGGGGTTTACAATTTGTATTCCCCCTTTTTAATTTAATCAAATATGGAATTAAGTGAAACAAAAGAGTTATTAAATCAAATTTCTAAAAATTTAAATATTCCGATATGTACATATGACGATAGTTCTTTTAAAATTTATTTTGGTGATATTTTAAACATTGACAAAAATGATAATAAATATTATTTACTGCAAACCTATTTAGAAGTTTCTTACTCCTACAATTCAGTTAATTGTAAATTACATAGAGGAATAATTAATGAATTTGAAACTACCCGAGATAGGTATAATATATTTAAATATTCTGGGTTTGTTCATTATAATGGTATAAATTTTTGTTATGGAGGATCTAGAGCAGATGATAGTTTAAATACAATTAGATTAGAAGGACTTACTGAGGATAGATTTATAGTAATGTACGAAACTTTTCTTAATTATTTTTCTCATAGTTCACATGAGAGTGTTGGAGGAGCTTGGAAAAAGTTAGATGCAGAAAAAAAACAGAATATCTCTTATGAAATAGTTGAGTATATGACTGTAGACAATTATAAATTACCTGTTAAAATAAAACAAACTACTGTTGAAAATAGTAATATTCCAGATTATTCTAAACCTTATCTTGAAGTACTAAAAAAGGATACAGAAAAAACTTTTTATTTTAATAATGAAAAAATTATTCCTAAGATAGTAAAACACGAATCAAAAGAATCCAGTATAACTACAGAAAAAAATTTATGGGTAAACATAAGTAAAATACTCGATGATGTTAAAAAGTTAAAAACCACAAATAAAATAAATGAAATTACAAATAAACCAAGAATTAGTTTCAGTACTTACTTTCTTAAATCTACAGTCGCCCAGCAAAGAATGGATGGGAATTTTTATATATGAGACAGAAGGAGAATTTCCTGATAATTTTATAATTAAAGGAATAGATGTTATACCTACTGCTTATGGGGAACCTGCTGAAGTAGGTGAAAACACTAATATTGACGTAATGACTAAGATTTTAGATCTTAATTACGAAGAATACAGTAGAGGGTTAATTCACTCTCATTGTGGGATGGCTACTAGTTTCAGTGGAACAGATACGAATCAATTACAAAAATCTGCTTCTAAATTACCGTATTACCTTTCTGTAGTTGTAAACAATAGATTAGAAATTACAGCTAAAGTTGCAATTAAATCTACAGAAGAATATACTGGATTTTCATTTTTTAAAAATTTGAAAAATAAGTTAATAAAAACTCCTAAAACTTTCACACAAGATAGTTATGAAGTTATTGAACTAAAAGTAGAAATTACTCTACCTGAGTATATTAATAGATTGATACCTAATGTAAAAACTATGCAAAGCTATAGTTCTGCTCCTGCTACTAATTGGAATCAAAGTAATACAAATCAATATCCAGGAATGCAAAAAACCTCAAAGCTTTACAATGGTTCTCTAATCCTAGAGAATCCATCACATCAAACATATAAATCTTATCAAAATTTACAATTACAAGCTCAGGAACAGTTTGAAATAGAATTTGAATCTCAAACTATTAAAAATGCTTTAAATAAATATGCTAAAGTAGGAAATACTCTATTAAATGCAAATATAGTAGCTTCTACGATTTGCAAAGATAGTTTGAATCTAGGATTTGGAGCTGAAGAATATATTCAATTTTTAATGGATTATGACTTTGGTTCTGATGAATATGATGAGGCTTTAGTTGAAGCATTATCAAATAAAATGGGAATAGTATGGGAGGAGTAAATAGATTTGATGGAGCAGTTTGGTATGAAAATGTTTCTAAATTAAACGTAATGATAGTGGGTGTAGGAGCAACTGGCTCCTACGCTGCTCTATTTGCATCTAGATTAGGAATCAAAAGTATCACATTAATAGATCCAGATAAAGTAGAATTTCATAATGGATTTAGTCAATTATTTCAAAAATCAGATATTGGTCAAAATAAAGTAGAAGCAATTAAAAAATTACTCTTTAATTTTACAGGAGTTACTGGCATTAATAACGCTACGGCTAGAGTTGAAAATATGTCCGATTATTGGTTTAATAATCAAAATGTAATTTTCTCTACTACAGATTCTATGGTAGCTAGAAAGTACACTTTTGAGAAAGCTAAAGAATTGCCAGAATGTCTATTTTTAGATTCTAGAATATCAGCAGAATTGTGGGAAGTTTATTGTGTTCCTATGAATGACAAAGAAAAGATTCAAAGATACGAAGAAACTTTATTTGGAGAGAATCAAGGTAGTACAGGAGCTTGTAATTATCAGCAAAGTTCTCACAGTGCTGCTGGTGCTGCAATTAAAATGACTGAATTGATAACCAATTGGGAAACAAATAAATTAATAGATGAAGATTATCTTCCTTTTAGTGTTAAACAAGATATAAGAAATCAAATATATGAGTGTAATTATTAGAGATTTACAGATTTTTAAATCTGTTTGTAATAATTTAGAATTTCCAGAGGATTTTTATGAAGGTCCTTTAAGGTATTCTTCTTTTTCTAAGCGTTGTATAAATGCTTTTTACCAAAAACAAAACGGTATAATAAAGGAAAATCACTTTTTTAGTGATAGAAAAGTATTTAATAGTAGTTTGAAATTAATAGGAGTTATTTGTAATATAAATAACATGATTCCTCAACATTTACAATTATTAAATACTTACAATTCTGAGTTTTTTGTTTATTTAGAAGATAGTATTTCTAAAACTTTTAGTAATAATTTATATAAATACTATAATATAAGTTCTATTTCAATTTCTGATGATTATTTATTTAAATTTTTAATATTAAATATAGTTAATTTAAATGTAGTAGATACTCTTGATCTTAAAAATATTGTATTTTATAATTTAATAAAAAACAACACAAAAATTGACATGGATAATTTAATAGAAATTCAAGTATTAAATGAAGCAAATAGTAATTAATGAATTTCCAACTCACGCTTGGATAACTAGAAACAAATCTGTAAAAATTAATGGTCAAAAAATGTATTCAGGAATGAATCATTATACAAGAACAGATTTTGTAAGTTATTTAAGAAGTGAAATAGCAAAATTTATACCTACTGATTTCAATTTAGATGGATACACACCACTTCAAATTTCAATGGAGTGGTGGGTTCCCCCTAATTACGAAACAGTAAAGATGAAAGCCAAATCCAAAAAAGAATCATTTTCTTTAAATGGAGGGTTAGTAATAGAAAATAAAAAATACGATCCAAGATTCGATGTAGATAATCAATGGATATGGATAAAATGTTTTACGGATGTCATTAGTAAGGATTTAAAATTAATTCCAGAAGATAATGTAAAACACGTTCCAAGAAATGGGGGAATAACTTTTGTTCCTGTTTCTAAATTAGAAGAGAGAAAGATAATATTTAAGCTAGAAAGAATAGAAGAAGGGGAGTACCTAAACAAGCTTAAACATTATTTTAATTATGACATATAGAGAAATGCCGGGGATCAACCAAAGTAGGTTGAAAATGATTTTATCTGATCCTAGAAATTACAAAGAAGACACTAAAATTGAAACAGATGGTTTACGATTTGGTTCTTTAGTAGATTGTTTAATTTTAGACGAAGATAATTTTGAAAAAAAATATTTAATAGCAAAGGCTAAAGAACCTACTGCTACACTTTTAGAAATTTTTAATAAAACTTTTCCACATTGCAATGAATCTCAAATTGAAGAAATTGTAAATCAACAAAGTGAAGATGGAAAATATACTTATTGGGGATCAACAAAAGATTTAGAGAAAAGAAGAAAGAATTGGGATAACTCAGAATTTTGGGATTATTGGAAAGAGAAAGAAAAAGCAAATAAATTTATTTTAGTTTCTCAAGAAGATTATGACAAAGCTTTAAATGCAAAACATAATTTCAGAAGAGACGGATTTATTGCTAAATTATTAAGAGAGCAAGAAATTAATACTCACGTAGTTTTACAATTTAGTTATAAAGAATTTAATTGTAAAAGTGAGTTAGACTTTGTGTTAATAAATCACAAAGACAAAACAATACAAGAATTAGATGTAAAAAGTTCGACTTCTAATAGGTTTGGGTTTCTATCTGATATTAAAAAATATAAGTATGATTTTCAAAGAGCTTTTTATAACATTGGAATGAAAAAATATGCAGAAGATTTAGGTTATACTTTATTGTTACCTATGATTATTTATGTTCCAAGTTTTTCAAATACTCCTTGTTATTTATTTGAATTTGAAGAAAAGTATATAAGTGGGTTAGATTATGTAGATAAATATGGAAATCATGTTGAAAGTGTAGACTCTGCTTTCGCAAGACTTAACTGGCACTTAAATAATGATCTTTGGGAATATCCTATGGATTATTATATTAATGGTAAATTTCAAGTTATTTTATGAAGTACAACGATAATACTATTTTTCTATTGCCTTTATTAGGGATAGACTTAAAAATATTTACTGTAAAAACTTCAATAAAAACAAAGAATGGCTATAAAACAAATAGATTTTACGACAGTTACATAACAGATGATTTGATAGATATTCATAGAGATGAACATATTTATGTATGTCACTACGGAACTCAAGATGTACTATACGCTCAATTTGAAGAAACTATAGAATTATATCCTAATTACAAAGACAGCTACGAAATAGCTGGGGGTAATTTAATTGTTAGAATATTTGAAGTTCCAGATAAATTTAAAGCTGAGTATCATTATTTTAAAGAAGGTAAATTTTCAAAATTTTCTAAAGATGCTCAAAGACTCTGTGTAATAAACTCAATAGCTACTTATCTAGCTGGAAAATATAACATTGCAGATATTCTTCCGGGTATATTTAAAACTAATATTACAAAAAAATTAGAATTAAAAAAAGATTGGGAAAATTATATTGGAGAATCCCTAAGTGAAACTGACGAACTCTGGATAAAAAAAACTCTTGAAGAAGAATCTTTAACAGAGGAATTAAGAAAAAAATTACAACAAGAATTCTGTAATGGAATACAAATTAAATAAACTTATATATGAGAAATACTCAAGAAGTAAAACAAGCTCTTATGGAGCAACCTATAGTCTATGAAGGCTCTAGATACAGCCCAATATCACACAAGGAAGTTATCGAAACTATTGAAGAACAATTTGATAAAGAAAATCTTAGATTTACTAATTTTAGAATTAGTACTGGTAATCATCTTAAACAATGTGTTCTTCATTATATTTTTAATCCTGAAGAACATGAACTAGGATTTTCTATGTCTTTTAAGAACTCTGTAGATGGTACTATGAGCTTTGGTTTAGCAACCGGAGCTAACGTAATGATTTGTTCAAATGGCATTGTCTATGGCTCTTCTTTTAGTTATAAGAGAAAGCATACAGGTTCAGCTAAAATAGAGATCTCAGAAGCTCTTAAAACAGGTTTCGAGACAGCTAATTCAGAAATGGAAACACAACTAGAAAGAATGAACCGATTAAAAGAAGTTCATGTTGATAAAAGAATCCAAGCAGAACTTATTGGTAGGATGTATATCGAAGAAGGAATACTTCAATCTCATCAAATGAGTGCTTTGAAAAATCAATTAATTCAGCCTACTTATGAATATAGTGCTCCTGATACAATGTGGGAATTATTAAATCATACTACGTTTGCTATGAAAGAAGCTCCTGCTTTAAATTGGCACAAACAACATACTGGAGTTTGTGATTTTATGTTACAAAATAGTTAAAATATGAATCAACAAAAACTATTTTAATTATGAAAGATTTTATTAAAAGACAAGAAGCAGAGTTAAAAACAGAAATAGGTTATCTTTTTAGATGTGATGACAAACAAAGACCTAAAGAATTTACGCCAGATACTTATTTTAGATTATACGAATTTGATAAAGTTTCTGAAACTGTTAAATTATTTGAAAGTTTAAAATTGAATTATGATTTAGTTATTCAAGAGTTTAATGTTAATAATGATGATATTAAATATGATATTAATATTAAGATTGATAATTGGCGTAACAATAATTAAGCCTAACTACTATATAACAACTACACATTAACTGACTAAATTAAAATCAAATCAAACCAAGGACAGAGGACTGAGAATGCCGAG
>TARA_R110000868_G_scaffold103107_7_pt1 | contig 16843 bp, 15 predicted proteins | sample TARA_R110000868 | Tara Oceans TARA_R110000868 (sample SAMEA4397489) | marine metagenome | biome: Polar Biome; feature: [SRF] surface water layer (ENVO:00010504); material: water (ENVO:00002006), including particulate matter (ENVO:01000060) such as... | depth 5 m | reverse complement strand
ACCATTTGAAGCAACACTAATTAGTGCATTTGATGAAGTGAATGATGCAACTGCGGCTGAATTATATTCTGGTGAGTAAGAAACTCCCAAGTCACCTTGAGTTCCAGTTCTACCATTTGTACTTAATACAATATTATCACCATTTGTAGCAGATTCGATTACATAGAATGTACCATTACCACTTAAACTACCAGTTCCAGCTTGTGCGATTGTGATTAAATGTGAACCACTACCAATCTTACCATAACTATCAGTAATACTTGCGGTAAAGTTGTAGTTAATAGAACCACTCAAATTAGTTAGCGCAGATACTAAGTATGTATCACTACTACGAGACGCTGTTAACTGACCACTTGGGTCGGTGAATGTAAATGAATTATGATTTAAAGTATCACCAATACCAGCTTGTTGTTCAGTAAACGAAATAGTAGTTAACGTATTAGATGGTCTAGCGCCATTTGTATTTAAATTAACACTCGTATTTGAAAATCCAACCGAATATGGTTTGTTTTCGGTAATGATAAGTGTATGAGTTCTATATTGTTTTGTTGATTCAAAATTATTTTCAGATGCAGTTATTTGTATTTGAACAGTGTCACCATCTGCAAAGTGTAAGTTACCACTAATAGCAGTATCCACTTCAAGAGTAACATTTGAAGCTGTACGTTCAGTTAGACCATTTGTAAATCTAACATACCCACTTGGTACAGTATTTACTTTCCATTTTTGTATTCGATTATTAGCAGCAGTCCATGAAACGACCCCACTTGAATACCCATTGGAATTTGTGGTTAAATCATCACCAGTATCAGCACCTTCTTGGATATAGTAAGTACCACCATCATTCCCAATAGATTGAGGAGTTGCGTCTGCGATAGGAATTGTAATCAATGCACTAGCAGAAGCTTCGTTGTAAGCATCAGCTACATTTACACTGTATATATAATTGTTAGCAATGTCTGAATTTAGAAATTTACTATTTGCACGAGTAACAACACCCGATATATTCATTGTAAATGGGTTTACGGATGGGTCAAATAGATTCGTACCAGTTAATGAACCTGTTATATTAGAACCACCATCTAAATTTGCTTCAACTATTGTAAAGTTAGTGTATGATATTGTATTTCCAGGAGTACTAAGGTCGGTTGCTGATATGGAACCTACAGTTGCACCATATGCTGTTTGTTCAGATATAGCAGAAAGGGTTTGATTTTGAATACCAGGTCCTAAGTTATCAACTACTTGTATTTTATATGGTAGATATGTAATAGCAGTGGTACTATACCCATCTTCATAATTAGCATCAGAAGCGGTTAATACGAAATTATAATCCTCTTGAGTTTCGTAATCTAATGAAGAAGTCACTTGAACAATATCTACATATTTTGATGCGCCAGTACTCCCGATGGTTAATGAGAAGTGTGTCGTTCCTAAACTACCAGTTCTAATTGTAAGAACATCCGAATTAACATCTGTAACATAAATTCTATATTGTGATTTTGTTTCTGCACTCGAAGATTCATCTAACGAAGCGGTAAAGTTGGTTATAATATTACCACTTATACCATCTATTCTAAATACAGGAGCTGAGTTTGGAGTAACATAAATGTAGACAGTACCCTGTACTATGTTGTTTTGTCCATCGGTTACTTTAACTAAGAATGGGTGTGTGTTATTAGAACCACTACCTGCGGATGTATTCCACGACGCAGTTGGATTTAATAATGTTGTTACAACACCACTTGTAGAAATTCCAAAGAACCCATCAGTATATCCACTTTGAGTAACCCATGTAGCACTATCACCCGGAGTTACATCAGTAACAGTTAAGGTTCCTACAACGACAGCGCTTCCTGTAAACTCTCTGATGGTTAACCCATCTTGGTCGATTGTAGGAGGGTCGCCAAATGAACCACCACCTCCACCAAATCCACTTCTTACAGCAGATGCAGAAATGTATGCGTCTGTTATTACTAATTGTATTTGGGCTGAACTACTTATAGTCCCAGCAGGTATTATGGTATGTGTTAAATCACTAATTTGTGATTCAGTTATTGTTATTTGAGATGAACCACTAATTACTCCAGCTGGTAAATTAGAACCAGTTGGTATCGTAACACTATTACCATTGGATATTGTTAGAGTATCACCTACATAAGTAAGTGTTTGTGAATCAGTTTCGGATGTTAGATACCCCAAACCAGCAATCTGTGCTGATGAGGATATTGTTCCACTTGGAAGTGATGTTAGATATGAACTTGTAGCATCAGTTAATGTATTTACTTCACTTTGGATTGATGCGGTAAATGTGTTAAGTGCCGAGATGTCAGTTGACGAGCCACCCCCACTACCAAATCCTGCGGCTGCGGCAGATGCTGATGTTAAATATCCGAATTCTGTAATTTGAACGGAACCACTAATTGTTCCTGGAGGAACTGTGCCTGATACTGCAGCTTGTATTTGACCTGAAAGTGTACTTACATCACTTGTAAGTATAGTTATCCGTGAATCAAATGACTCAGATATTGGTGGGAATGTCGATTGTCTGAAATTTGTATTAGCAACAATAGAATTCTTTTGAAATGCTGAAATTGTTACTGGTTTATTTTGTAGGTCAATGTAGTTGATTTGGGTCGATGCGGATACTACACCATCTGGTAAGCTTGAAATTACCTGCGCTGACGATGATAATACACCATTCGTTGATGCGATGTCCCCATAAAATGAACCACTAAATGAACCTGTATAGTCAAATGGCATATAATTCTCCGATAATTAAGATACTTTACTCACAATATAAATAGTAAGTTTTTTTTATGAACTTATTGATATGAGTATAATAATTGTAAAACTTCATTTAGAGCTTCGTGTCTGTGATTATCTTTTAACGTCACAGTGTATACATATCGTGAATCTTTTAATTTCGGTACGTCATGTACTGCTGAATCGTTATTAGACTTTAAATCGATTTGTTGGGGGTCTCCTGTAAATATCATAGTCGAACCCTTACCCAACCTACCCAGCACCATTGCAAGTTGCTGTTTTGTTAGATTTTGAAACTCGTCGATTATACAAATACAGTTATCAAACGTTCTACCTCTAAAATGTGTCAACGATACCAATTCAATAGTCTCATCCTTTTCCATTTTTTCTAAAATATCAGGTTTATTATAAACTTTCCTCATATTTGACCGAATTGGGACTAACCATGGTTCCATTTTTTCTTCTAAAGAGCCAGGAAGAAACCCATTGTCCTCATTTGAAACTGTGGGTCGTGTAATTACAATTTTATTTGTTTTTCGTTTGAAATATGAGTCCAATGCAATTTGAACTGCTAATAATGTTTTACCACTTCCGGCTTTTCCTAAAATAAAATTGAATGGGTGGTCAAGAATGTTTGCTTTTGCAATCTTTTGTTCATCTGATAATGTAATTGTGAATTTAATATCACCTTTTGGTACGCGTTTCTCTAAATTTTCTGGCATAAACCATCCTTATATTATTTGTATAACGTTCTTTAATATAAGTATCACCATGGCAATAAAAAAGGGGGTGATTTCTCACCCCCTCTCTTAATTTACTTTAAAGATATTGATTATCCCAAAGTGTTCAAATGACCTACATATACTTTACCATAGAATTCACCACGAACCATTTGTTTAGCGTAACGAGTCATTACACCTTTTCTTGGTTGGAAATTCTTAGGGTCGTATACAAGAGGAGTCATAATTAATGGAATATATGGAGCATAAACAGCACCAGTTTCCAAGAATTGAGAACCTTTGAAACCTAACAAGATAACATTTTCAGTCATGTAAGGATTCTTGTAAACTTGATAACGATTAGCGAATGAACCTACTTGAGAAACACCCATAGCAAAATTCATTTCATTACCCGTACCAGAAGCAGCAAACCCTGGGATAGACTCAAGGATTGTAGCAACGTCAGGAGAAACTACCATAAAGTTAGCTCCACCTCTCATGGTTTTAGCATGAATTTGGTTAGATACTCTCTGAAGAACAGTACCAATAGTTTGGAACCATTGTTGTTGAGTGTAACGAGCAGCTGTTCCACCATCGGCGAAATTAGAACCACCCCATTCGTAACCTACTTTAGCAGACCAATGACCAACAGTCAAAGCGTTCTCCATCAACATATCTAAGATTTCGAGGTCGATTTCTTGAGAGATGTATTCAGATAACATTGAAGTCAATTCAGCTTCAGCATCGATTGAATGATAAGCGTTCAAATCTTGAGCAAATTCAGGAGTCCATTGTGCTTTCAACTTACGAGTCTTAGCAACGATTGGCACAGAGCGTAGCTCTACGTTCAATTCAGGAATACCTAAATCAGTTTCAGGGTTAGCATTAAAACCAGCACCAGTTTGTTCGAAGTCACCACGAGAGATGTCAGCTGGTTGTTTTTGGTATTTAACAACATAGTTTGCTACAGTAAAGGTAGCACCGATAGCACCGGCAACTTCAACAACGAAACGTACATTAGTACCAACGATAGAAGTGTAAGCTGGGTAATATTGAACAATACCTGAACCAGAGATGTCAAAGGCTCTAACGCCTTCAGCGTCATAACCTGTCAATGAAGCAACAGGAACAGATACAGTACCAAGGTTAGTACCAGCAGTTACAGCCGATGCAGAGAATGCAGCGTCGTAACCAATTACAGCAAGACCACTAGCAAGGCCAGTAGCAACAGATGCAGATGCGTGGTTAGTTAATGTTCCAGTAGTTGCGTCATTCATAGAATAACCGAAACGACCAGCACCATAAAGACCTTCAGAAGCATTACCTGCAGTTTCGGTGATACCGAATACTGAGTCAGCTTGAGAGTTTTTACCAGCACCAGTTTCAAATCCTGGCTGAGCAGTACCATACTTGAAATCCAAGTAAAATACAAGGCCAGAAGGCAAGTTCATTGGTTGTACAGAAACGAATTCTTTAGCAGCGATTTCGCTGAAGATACGTCTTACTAATGGAAGAGCGACACCAGACCACTCTTCAGAGTTTGCAGAAGTACCTGTGCTTGAAGCTTCAGATACTAATTGCTTTGCTTGGTTTTCCAACAAAGTAGCGATTGTACTTCTTTCGAAGTCGTTAGCGATACCTTCTAAAAGACCTGTCTTTTCCCACTTAGAGACTAATCCCTTAGATTCTTCAGACATCTTTTTGTTGAAACCAGCAGATTCATTTAATAAAGATTTTGTATTCATCTTATTATTTCCTTTTTAGGTTTTTAATTATTTAAATTAGACCAGCTAACTTCTTAAATCTATTAGCAACTTCACTACCTTCAGAAAGAATTTCTCTCTTTGGTGCTGAAGACTTCATAGGCTTAGAAGCAAGTGATTCTTTAACAACTGTTTTTGGTTTACGAGCAACATTCAAGTTTTCACCTAATGTAGCGTAAACTAATTTTACTTCTCTTAATGAAGCAGTTCTATCGAAATTTTCGATAACCTTCATTTTTTGTGACTCATTCAAATCAAAAGTTCTGAATAACTTGTTAGTGTAAAGAAGTTTAGCGTTTAACAAGTTAACTTCGTTGATAGTTGTTCTTAAAGACTGGATAGTCTTGTAAGCTTCTTCCAACTGAGCAGCTGTTTCATCTTCTTCTTCGGTTTCTTCTTCAGTTACTTCTTCTTCGTCAGCCATTTCTTTTAAGGTACGGATGATTTCGTTGATGTCTAATTCTTCGTCAGAATCCATGTCTTCTTCGTCAGTCGCTTCTTCAGCGTCTTCTTCGTAAGTCACTTCGTCTTCGTCTTCTTCAGTAACAACATCTTCTTCATCATCACCAAGAGCAGCTTCAAGTTCAGCAATTACGGATTCAAGGTCTAAGTCATCTTCTTCAGTTGACTCTTCTTCTTCACCAGTAACATCGTACTCTTCACCTTCTTCGTCAGAATCCATTTCCATGTATTCTTCTTCTGCCGTTTCACCAGCCTCATGCTCTTCAGAGCCTTCACCTTCTTCTTCAGTCACGTCATCTTCTGTACCATGCTCATCTTCAGACATTTCGTCTTCAGCAGTAGGTACTTCGATATCCATCTCATCTTCTTCCTCAAGTTCCTCGTCTTCGAGTTCTTCAGCAATCTTATGAGATAACATAGATTGAAGTTTTGGAGTGAATGCCTCTTCGAGAGCCATCTTAGCGTTTGCGAGTGCAGTTTCCTTTACGGCTTTAGCGTCAGCAATTGCTTCTTTTAACAAATCTGATTTCATTTGTTTTCTCCTAAATTAATTTTTGGATAATAAGATTATTGGGAATCTTAATAGAATATAAATTTTTCTAATAATAGTAATCACTCATTAGAGGAGTGATATTTTTCTCTAATAAATAGAGATATTTTTTTTAAAACGATAAAGTGTTTACCATTTATTCTTCTCGGCGTCTACGAACCCATTCAGTTCGTATTGCTTGATTTTTGGCTTCTCTTCGTTTCGTAGTTGGTTTTATATATTCTTTTCTGTCACGAAGTTCATCCATGATACCACTATCCTTTACAATTCGTTTCCATGCGCGAAGTGCTGATTCAAGGTTACCATTGATAACTTTAACTCCCATCGCATGTCCATAAAGATATGGTTCTTGTCTTGGGGGTCTTTTCTTTTTGTCGTCTCTACGATTTTGAGTGTCGTCTCTACGATTTTGATTTTGGTCGTTGTCTTGCATATACTTGTTTTATATATAAAAAAATACACCTACCAAACTAATGATAGATGTATATAAATATCTAAATAAATTTAATTAAATCAAATCATCTAATCCGTTTTTAAAATCACCAAGAAGTTTACCAAACATTTTTTGTTTGTCAGTTGGTAGTCTTTTAATCTTAGGTAGATTCTTTTTGATGAACATAGAAAAGTCTGCACTTATTTCTTGCATTCTATCCACGTCACCCGTACCTTCGTTTACTGATTCTTCTATTGTTGTAATGAAATCTGCCACGTCATCTGCATCATTCATCGAGTATATAAATTCGTCACCTGATTTATTAGAAACGATTATAGTGTCTCCTTTAATATCCATTGAAACACCTTTCATTCCTTTGATTGCTTTTTCAATTTCTTTGAATACTTTTTTACCTTCGTTTACTGATTCATCATTATCATCGGCCATAGTCTCGGCCATAGTTTGTTTCATCTTAATCAATTTAGAAGATGGTAATTCCCCACCACCTAAAAATGTTTCGTTAAGTAAGCTTTTTAGATTTATCATTTTATTTTTCCCTTTGCAATATCTCGTTGAAGTTGGTCAGCTGCATTTTGTACATCTACGACAGCTTGGTTGATTGGTACATTACGATATTTACCAAGTTTTTTAACTGCCATAAGTACGATTCTTAATTCTTCTGATGATGGACTTTCATTAATAACTGCCTCACCAAACATCTCATCATCAAAATAAAGAGCACTCATGTAATCTTTTAGTTTTGCGTTTTTAAAATCACCTTTAAACTTTTCTAATGCTCTACGAGCTTTTAAAGCCGATTTAGCTGGAACAACAAAGAATCCATTCTTTTCACCACCCTTTTTCGTTTGTGCTGAAACTACCTGAGCCTTCATTCCAGTTCCAGCAGAATTACCTTTTGGGTCAATTAAAGTCCACTTATCACCTTCGTTTAAAATGTCGGTTAGTTTCATTGAGGTTTTTTCAGTAACTACTGATTCAGAAAGTGAATTTCTTAAACCGCAATATTGACATTCTACTGTTCCATCTTTATTGATTTCTTTCCATAAATGTCCTTTTTTATTAGTACATTTTGGAACTGATTCATTAACTACAGATTCTTTAGCGAAGTCTTTTGCGTTCTCTTTGTCTTCTTTGTCAACGGATGTTACTTTGTACTCTTTACCATCAACGTCAAATGAATCATCGCCAGCAGCAATAGCTTTAGCTCTATTAGCTCCAAACTCGTTACCTTCTTTGATTTCGTAATATTTACCAAGAACTTCACCAATTTCATCATAAGTTGACTCTAATCGTTGTTGAAGAGTGTTTACTTCTTTGATTGTATTAGAGAATATTTTGAATGACTCATTCATAGACTTCATGTGTCTACCAACAGTTACTTTATCAAACCAATCGCCGGTTTCTTTAATGGTAACTTTATTAGCGTTCTCTACGATACCTTTAATAGATTCGTGGATTTCGGACAAATTACCTTTATGAGAAATCATCTCACCAAATTGTCTATAAGCAGAAACTGCTTCAACAAACGCTCTTTTTTCTTCGTTTGTCATTCCTTTTTCTTTCTCTTCACCAACATTCATTCGTCTATAATCTAAATGTTGAGATTCGTTAAGTAGGTCTTTTAGTTTTTTCATAGTTTTACTCCAAAGTCACATTCACAATATCCACCAACTTCACACATGATATCTCTCATAAGTGTATTAGCTTTTTTGTATTTATAAGTATTTGATTTTTTGGTAACACCTTCTTTGATGATACCTTCATTTTTTGGAGATAGGAAAGCGCCTTGAGTTGATGGGTTTGATACAAAATCCCAACAGATTAAATCAAAATCACTTTCTACGGCAACTGTTTCTTCTCCTATTTGTTTAACCGAGCCCATACCTCTTGATGATATACCAACAGTACACCCAGCTTTAATAATTTCTTGTAAGATTGTACCGGCCGGAGTATTTAAAATTTCAACTGTACCAATAACATCATCACCCTTCCATTCAACAGAACGAACGATGTGAGATGTATTCTTTAATTCTACAATTGCTGATTCAGGATGGTCAAGTTCACCGTATGCACGATTTTCTTTAATCTCCCTACCTATATATTTCTTAACTTCTCGTTCAAGAATATTACGAGGGTACACTCTACCATTTTGGTTTTTAGCATCGGCTCTTTGTAGTACACCACTAACTAAAAATCGACCATGCTTTTCAGCTGACTCTTTTAACATAGTGGGTGTTACGTTGAACACTATAGTATCTACGAGTAATTGTTTCATTAATTCTCCCAAACTTTCTTTTTACGATATAAGTCAAAGAAGACTCTAGCTAATTCTCTACGAATCAACATACGAATTTCCTCAAGGTCTTTGACATCGAGTTCTTCGTTAATTTGTTTCTTATTACAACCACATCCCATATTATGCACCTAAGTCTCTAATATTACGTGTAATCTTTAACATTCGTTCTGAAATCTTCCCAAATCTAATTTTTGTAGATTCCCAAAACTGACCTTGGTTCACACCCATTTCAGTTTTAAGTTTGCTATTTTGATTTACGAGGTGTTCAACTTCATAAAGTTTTCTATTAATTTCTTTAATAGCCAAATTTACTTTTTTCTTAGCGGACATCGACTCATCTTTTTTATAAGCACGATATGTAGCCTCTATTAAATTTTCTAACTTAGATTCCATTTTATTAATTGATTCAAAATTAGTTTGAGTCTTTTTTGGTTTTTTATATCCCAAAACTTCAATGTGGTCTATGTCTAAGTTATCTTCATCTTTACTTTTTGCAAATGCTGCTGGTGTTTTGATAGGACCAGCCCCACCATCCATATTGGATGTAACATTAGCTTCTTCTAACTCATCGTTAGATTCTAATTCGATGAATTTGTTATCTAATTGCTCTAATAAAAATTTTGACATATTATAACCCCGTTACTTCGTCAAGTAGTTCATGGTATCTTAGAATTGAAAGAACCTGAGATTCACTTATTATTTTTGATTTGGCAATGTTATCCATAAGATTTACAGTTTCTTTTAATTTGATTTGAGAAACTATATCAGTTAATTTAATTTTAGAAAACTCACCTTTTAATCTTTTAACTTCAGTTACAATAAATTTTCGTAGATTTTCTGAATTATCTACATTATTAATGTAAGTACGAAGAACTTTCTTTTGAGATTCCGATAAGTTAGTGTATTTTGAGTTGAATGAATCTACTAAAAACTTATAAGCTAACATACGAATCTCTTTTGGTAGAGCTGCGTAATCCTTATCAACTGACTCTGTTATAACTTTAACATCAGCCTTTGTAATAGTTTCTAAAATTACATTCTTACATTCAACATACTCTTTTGGGGATACACTTTGTGTGTTTTCAAATAACTTAAACACGGAAGCCATCTCACGGTAATTAGAAACACGGTATTTAAAGAAGTCTTCCATAACAAATGATTCTTTGATTGATTTAATCAAATTATATTTTTGTCTGCGAAGAATTGCTTCATTTAAATTAACTCGTTCTTGTAGAATGATGTTAACAAACTCCTGAGCCTTATATTGTGAATCAAAGTTTTCTTTGGTAAGTGCTTGATACATTTTCAATTCTTTAGAAAGTTCAGTACCTTTCTTAAAATGATTTTTAATTACCTCAAGGGCAAGGGAATCTTTACCCGCTAATGTATCTGAAGCGATTCGCCTTACGAGTAGCTCGAAAAGTATACCCGTATTCTTAAATTTACTATGTTTAAGTTTAGTCATCGTAAACCTTCTATTATTATTCTACTTTATAAATATACTTAAATTATGTCATCCAATAGATTTGTTTCATCTAACATCCCAACTTCTTTCGTTTCAACATCTTTTAAAGACTCAGTAATGATACTTGAATTTTTTAATTTTCTCTTTTTCAAAGATGTTTTTAAAGTTTTGATTGACTCATACGCTATTGATGAACCTTTATACTTGTGGTAAGTAGAGTCGGTTCCTACATCAGTTTTTCTTCCTAATGGGTCTCTACCCATAGCAGCTTTGTCGGTTCCATAGGTACCACCTTCTTCAGGTCTACCGGCTCCATCAAATCCACCTTCAGGAGAACCACCCTCATCGGTTGGGGCTCCCTCATCTTCACCACCCTCTAAATTAAGTGCAGCTAAGTCATGCGGGGTTCCAAAAGATTCTCCTGTTTTAACAGGGTCGTTACCTTCAGATGCGATTTGTTCTTGTCTGAATCCAAGTTTTAAGTCATTAATAACTTTAGCTTGTTCCATTCGCCACTCATCATCCGACATATTAAAGATGTGTTTATACATCCATTCTTGAGAAACCATTTTGAGCTCTTTCATGTCAGAAACTAATGATACTTTTTCAGACCATAGTGCGGCTTTCTCTTGTTCGTATATAATAGATGGATTGGTAAGTTCTAATTCAAAGTTTACTAAGTCTGCGTTCTCATACCCTTGTGAATACAAATGAACGATAGCAATTTTGTGAAGTTCTGAAAGAACAATACGTTGAATTCGTTCGACAGTTCTTGCAAAACGAATATCTTGTTGTGCAAGTGTAGCTTTACCTTCAACACCCTCTTCATACCCAATGAATGCCTTTGGAACTTTAAGAGCCGCCATCATTCTATTCTTTAGGTATTCGATATCCTCGATACCACCAAACTCCATACCATTTAGGGTATCAATTTCGGTTCCACTCTGACCACCTCTAACTGGTAAGTAGTAATCTTCCAACATATTCATCAAGTTAAACTTGAGGTTGTAGTCTCCCGTGTTTTGGTCAAGGTAAGGGACTTTCTTCATTTGGTCAATAATACTTCTCATATGATTATCAACCTCAGCAGGTGGAATGTTACCTACATCAATTTTAAATACTCGTTTTTCAGGCGCCCGCATGATTCGGTGAATCATCATAGCATCTTCCATTAGAGTTAATTGTTTCCATGTCTTACGAGCACCTTCCAACAAAGAACGACCATATGGTAGGAAGTTTGTGTCAGCCATTAAACGGAAATGTGCTACTTGGTAGAATTCAAAATAATAACTGTTTGTTTTTGTATTACCAGTAAATGGTGAATTCATTGAGTTTAATTTAAATCTAACCTCATATGGATTTTCGTCGTTAAATCCCTCTTCACGTTCAACTTCATACGCTGACATTGGTGATACGTTTACGATTCCAATCCCATCTTCAATATCAAGATGAAGATAGTAGTCACCATATTTGTTCATACCACGAATCCATGACCAAAGGTTAAATTCGATATTTAAAACATCATAAAATAAATTATGAAGAATTTTTTTGACATTTTCATCTGAAGATTTGATTCGAATGATGTCGCCCATATCATTCTTTAAAGTACACTCATCTGAATAGATGTCTAATATAGAAGCAATGATGGAATCTTTGTCCATAGCTTCATAGTCCGTGTATAATTCTAATTTGTTTGAATGATAGTTGAATTGGTTATTATATGTTTCCCAATTTCTACGAGAGGTGTGCATTCTACCAAATCTATCATAGTAAGATGTGCCGCGTATGTTACCATCCGACTGAAGCCGTTGTGTATCAACTGCCGCTGTTCTTCCTTTACCAATGCGTCTTACGACTACTTGGGTAGCGAATAGTTTTTTAAGCCTACTAAATAACGTTGTGTCTGCCATATTATTTCTCTAAGTGTATACCTTTGTAAAGTATAAATATACAAAAAATATTTTAATCTACCAAATTAAAGTAACCATGTTAAATCTACGTCGTTTCCATGACCATCTCGTTGGGACCATGGGTTGTCTCCAAGAGTTCTATTATTATATACACCAGCGCCTGCTTTTGTAATATTAGTCAAGGTGGTTCTGCTTAAATCAATACCCTGCTGTCTTAATTTTAATGCAGTATCACGTACCCACAACCCAGTTGAGAATGACATAACTAAGTCATCATTATAACCTCGCTGTGCTTCCGCTCTACTACCATTCCATATGAAGACAAACAGTTCCTCTATAAGTCGCTTAGAATGGATGATAGGGGTACGTTCTCTCATGTAAGTATCTAATTTAGAGACTACTAAGGGTCGAGTTCTACTTGTCATTGAGAATCCAGGAACCATATCTTCTTTTCGTTTCAAATCAAAACCTTTGCGTAGGTGGATATCTTCATCGATATAACCAGCATCTCTATATGAGTAATATAAGTTTTGATAATTTCTATCAATTACTTCTTGTATTACAGCCCAACCAATATTTGCGTTTTCAATTACCAACATTGCGTTGTTCCACTCAGATGCGATTGATGTAAGCATAGCTCCAAATTGTTTGGTTTCTATCTTACCTTTATATTCCGCAACCTGTTCTACGGATTCAATATCAATTACATGAAACGCTGAGTAGTCGGTTGAATCTCCACGAGCAACGTCTGCTACAACAACATAATCACGTGAGTAGTTTGGGTAGTCCCATAACCAATAGTTACCATCAAATCCCCTCTTTTCCAATGGGTCTTTGACATAAGTCTCTTCGTACCATTGTAATGTAGCACCTTCAACTACACTATAACCAGATGAAATAAAATCACAATCACATTCTTGTGCTGCTCCTTTATCACCTAACAATGTTGATTGTTCTTCACGCCATAGTTGGTTTCTATCAGGATGAACCGACCAATGTAATTCAATAGGATTCCATGTATCACCACTCATTGCCTGAACCCATACCTTATGGAACCAGTTACCTACACCATTTGGAGTAGAAAGTACAATAGCCCCACCACCTGTTGATAACGTGGATTGTGCAGATGTCCATATACTTTCAATATTATCAATGAAAGCGGCCTCGTCTATAATCAACATTGAAAGTGCTTCAGAACGACCAGCATCACCAGCGGCTGAAGTTGCTTTGATTTGAGACCCATTTTTTAATCGGAGAGATAATTTATTATCCTCTTCAGTTTGTCCCCTCAACCACGTTGGTAAGTTTTGATGCATGAAACGAACCTTTGTTACAAGATTCTTTGCTACCTCTTGTTTGGTAGCGATTACCAAAACATTCTTATCTTCATGAAATAACATCAACCAAAGTGAATATCCAGCTGAAAGTGTTGAGATACCTAATTGACGAGATTTGAGAATAACATTAAATCTATGCTTCTCAACCTCATACATTAAATCTTCTTGGAAGTCGTATAAGTTAAAAAGTATTTTACCACGAGATGGGTGTTGAATATAACAATACTTCTTAAAAAAATATACTGGGTCTTTAGCACATTTAACGTACTCTTCTTTGATTAACTCTTTTAGAGATTTTGCCATACATTTCTATTTTCCAAGTTTCCAATACATTCTTCCGGAAATCACAGGAACAAAATCTTGATTTACACCAACACCAACTCCATATATTTGTTTTTTCTTGGTTCTATAAATAAACTCAGTACCTAAATAATTTAACTGGCCCATGTTACCTTGAAGACCAACCCCCCAATAAAATTCTCTATTGTTTAGATATATTTCGTTGGTGATTGTTGTAGTTGGGTAGATTAATTTATAATTGAGAGAACGGCTTATGATTTTGTTTTGTGATATTGAATCGGAAATAGTTAATGTTAGACTATCCAACTCTTGTTTATCCTCATATACATATGTAGCGAAATAATCCTCTAAAATAGAAGCAGTATCAATTTTTCGAGTTACCGTATCAGTCTTAGTGACAATTCGTGTAATGTATTTTGGAATATAAGCAGGAACGTCACGCGTGATTGTATCATACTTAATTTCTACTTTAGTAATTACAATAGGGTCAACCACCTCCGTGATATTTTTGCTACAATTTCTCATTAAAAGAATTATAACAACCAACACTACAATGAGTAGTGTTTGAATATTTCCGAAATATTTTTTCACAAATTACTTTTTATGGTACAAAGCGTATACTTTGTTAATTAAGTTTGTTTTTGTTTCAGAGTTTGATAAATCAACGCCAAATTTAGTTTTAGCAGAATCAATTAATTCTTCCTTTGTCATAGAACGTAATGATTCTTTTGTTACTTTACCTGTAACGGCATTAATAACATCGGCTGATTCTTTAACAACTGCCTTCACAGCAACCTTAACATCGTTTACCTCTTTGGCAACTTTTTTAACTTTAGTTTTTACGTTAGTTATTTTTTTGTTAACTACCTTTTTAACTGCTGCAGCTTTGTCTTCAACAGCATCTGGAATCAGGTCACCATCACGGTCGCCAATTACTTTTGTTTTTTGAAGGATGACTAATGTTAGTCCGATAATAGCAAATATGCTAATGATAATAAATAATGTGTTCATAATTTTCTTTTTTTTTGTTTAACGTATTGTTCCAATATAAATATGTAAATAAAACTAATTAATTACCATTTACGACACGACCAATAATTGGCCTTCCATCTTGGGCCTGGTTCATCACAATTCATTCTTGCCCTGAATGATTTACGGGCAGCTGGATTGTCTTTTTTAATGACCATTCCCTTTTGTCCAAAGTTTACTTTAACAACATTACCTTTGTCGTTGTTTACATATACTTTGAATTTTTTAACATCACCTTGCATTATCTTACCAAGTTTTACGGCTCTACCTTGGTATTCAGCTTCGTTAAGTGATGGTGTGTATTCCTTCATAAATTGAACGAATTCTTTTACATCTTGATAGTTCTCTACATCATACTCTTCAATGGAGTCATCACCACCATCTGCATTATTTACAATATTTAAATAATCCTCAGCTTTGGTAATCAATGATTGAACCCATGGTTCTAAGTTTGAACGGCTGTTTAATTTATCTAATAATTGTTGAGCGTGTTCGACTGAACTTTGTAGTTGGTTAACGGCCATATCTGCATCTGATTCAGATGATTCTTTTACCGATTCTAATAGTTTATGTAATTCTTTAACTAATGGTGATGCTGCTGTAAATAACTTAGGACTTTTTTTAGAGCTATCATTCTTTAGGTTTTTAATTAAATTTTGAATGGAATCTATTACATCTAATATTTCAGAATTTTTAACGCTACCTTCGTTTACTGATTCATTAAATATACTATACTTTTTTATACCTAATTTACTTACCATTTTTTCAATAGTATTGTAATCACTATCTGGATGATTTCCATTTCCAAGTATAATTTCTATCTCTCCTTTAGTTACAGGATGAGAACTAACGTTTACTTTATACTTTTTATTTATTTTTTGAACGTAGTTTCGTAATACATCTATTTTATCTTCGTTTACTGATTCATTCTTTGGAACACAATTAGGGACTTCTTTACCATCCTTCATTTTCATTCCAACCATCTCATATCCATCCCAACATGGGTTATCAGTAGCTTCTTCATTTGTAAATGATTTAACATATGGATTCGATACTACTTGACCTAACTCAGGAACAAAGCCATACTTTTCTTCCATAAATGTTTTTACATTATGGTATTCTTCTCTGATGAGTTGTTTAAGTTGCGATTCGTTCATATTATACTTTATGTCGTGTTGGTTGTTCTTTGAATGATGAACTTTCGTTAACGGATTCGTTTAATTTTTTCTTTAAGAATGCTGTTAAGTCTTTATGAATTTTTTGTGAATCTGATGCCTTTATTACACCACGTGCTTCTAAAAAATTTAATATCTCATTACTAAGAACTACCTCTTTAACAGCTTCAGTAACTAATGATTCGCTAGTTAATCTTTTTTTGTATTTTTTAGCCATCTTCATCGCTACGTTTACTATACTTTTAAAATCTTTAGCTTCTTCCATTGCGATTTGGCCAGCGTCATAACTTTCAATACTAACAAAGTACCCTTTGTCATCACGACGACCAACATACATCATCATCTCTTCACCACCGTCAAATAGGAAATCACTACTACCACCATGATATCTAGCATCACCTACTTCAGAGTCCACACCTACACCTGTTGCTCTTTCTAAAGATTTTCTAACAAGTTCCTGCTCTTTATCTGATAACATTGGTGTTGCTCTCTCATTTAACGTAGAAGAAAGTTTCATTGAATTTTTCTCTTTAATTGACTCCTTAGCGAAGTCTTTTACGTTCTCTTTGTCTTCTTTGTTAACGGATTCGTTCTTCATAAGTTTGTATGCCATGTGT
>TARA_R110000868_G_scaffold129349_5_pt1 | contig 16849 bp, 17 predicted proteins | sample TARA_R110000868 | Tara Oceans TARA_R110000868 (sample SAMEA4397489) | marine metagenome | biome: Polar Biome; feature: [SRF] surface water layer (ENVO:00010504); material: water (ENVO:00002006), including particulate matter (ENVO:01000060) such as... | depth 5 m | reverse complement strand
CAATGCGTTTGATTATTTTAGAACATCAAGCGGGAGGGAAGTTCTCCTAAAGTTCGAGTCAATTTGGAGAAGACCTAGAACCAAGCCTAGGAAAGTTCTTTTTTTAAAAACAAAGGAACAAAACCATTGGAGTAGTTTGATAAAAATATCAGATCAAATCCAAAAATTCTGGGTCCAGGCCCAGGATGAAGTTACAGAGTTAGTTGTCGTCGATGTTGATCAATCTATCGACAAAACGCTATTATTTAATAATTTGAATGATTGCAAGTATATTGTGGCTCAGGCTTTAGCTGAGAACACCATTAAAGCATTGCAGTTAATTCGTAAGAAACTTAAATGCTCAGCACCAGTCATTGCCTATCCTCATGAGTTACCTAGCGTATTTTATGCGTCTTTGCCTCTGAGAAAGCTGGATAACTTTTTTAATGAAAAAGATATCTTTATCGTGCACTGTGAGTCTGATGTAGAACTAACCAAGAAAAGCTTTGAGTGTGTGAATGTGCTGAAAATTCCAGCAGGGTTTGTTTCTGTCACTTGCCAAAAACAGGTTACTAGCTTTGCTCCTAAGAATTTGTACTATATTGGAAGAGTGAGTGAGCAAAAAAACATTCACACCTTGCTTTGGGCTGTTTCTCTTTTAAAAGATGAGATGAAAGGCTCTAAGCTACATATCTACGGCCATCACGATCATTTTGGATCACCAAATTTTGGAATTAGTGGTGAAGCTTATCTGGATCTACTAGGTAAACTCGTAACTGAATTAAAGCTTGAAGATTTTGTCGAGTTTCATGGACACAAGGCCATTGGTAACTGGGCAGAACATATGGCACAAAAAGAGGGGATTGGAGTTTTTCCCGGCATCCACGCTGATGAAAATTTTGGCTATGCTCCTTTTGATCTGCTCAAGCAGGGAGCCCCTGTCATTTTAACTCGTTGGGGCGGGTTCAACGACTTGATTGAATACTTTCCGCAAAATACTTTTCCAGTTGATGTTTATCAAAGTGAGCTTGGTCCTTGTGTGAATCCTAGCGACCTTGCGGAGGCAATTAAAAAGGCTATTTCCTGTCAATCTAAGCCTAACTCACCAGCAGTTATGTCAAAGCTAAGTCGTGGCTACTGGCTTGAGAAACTTTTGACGTTTATATCCGAATATAGGCCGTCTGAGACAAAACTTAAGCCGACGCAGTTGGCAGCAAGCCTAATTGAGAGCATCGATTATTCTAGTAATGTCAGCTTGAAAGCAAGAGGTTGGATGCTTAATGGTCGTGTATTCAAAGATTATAGTGATGAAAAATTTCATTTTGCCTCAAAAGCTTACGGCGCTAAAGTGCTTCCAGCACTAACACAAAAGCTAAGTTTAAAAGCACCCTGGATCGTTTGTGAAAAAGAATCTTTTGTCGTGTTAGATCCACTTAAAGGCAAGTTTAAGCTGTCTGCTGAAGCTGAATTGTATTCTAAAGGCTTTGCTTTTTGGAATTCTCTTTTAAAAAACTAAGCCCTTCTGGATGGATATCATTTCGCCAAATAAATGAATCAAGGGTGAAGTGAGTAAACACGATCGTCAGCAACATAGAGTTAATAATAACATTTTGTGAGAATAAATTACGTATTTCTACTTCGCCGTAACTTAGTGCAATTGTTGAAAGTATGAGTACTGGCAGCATGAACTTTGGATTATGAACCAGGGCTAAAAAGCTTTCGCCTTTACCTCTTCTTGAGCTTACATATTTTTGACCTAAAAATAGATAGGGAGTGGAGTGACCAAAAACTAAAAGTAAAAGTCCAAAGACCGCGGCTTTTGGAAATGGCTCAAGTCTATAAATAACCCAGATCAACATGCCATTGATCAAATGAAAATGTTTGCCCCAACTGACAAAGCCTGTTTTTATATACTTTATAATTTGCACAGTTAAATAAAGTGCAAGTGCGATGAACCAAATACTATAGATTGGTGTCTCGCTCCAAGCTGGGAGCGAGATCAAATCCCACGAATAACGCCAACCACTTTTTCCAACATGATCAATCATTGATAGAAGTGCCGGACCGGCAACGCAGCTATAAATTACTAATTTGTCGCTAATATTCTCGATATTAGACTTTTTCCCTTCTTTTGCCCCAGAGATAAAAAACCATGCAGTCTGTTGTTTAATAAAATGGAATAAAGAGTAGTTTGCCAGCACCATTAATAGCGCGCGATGACCATAGGAATGATAAACAAACATTACCAGAGTGAAGATAACGATTGGAAGTGCGATCAGGGCCGCTTTAAAACTTTTACTAAAACGATCAGAACCGTAAGTATAAAAATAGGTGGTATAGACATGGGGCTGATCATGCAGGATATACATCCAAAAATATTCGCCAAAACCATCGACAAATAAACCAATTGCTAGAGCAATCAGTGTTGAGCCGCCAAAGATGAGAAGGTCGTCTTTTTTACCAAAAACCCACATGGCTTGGCTCAAGCCTTGAGTAATCATCTAGCCTCTATCCTTTAAGAATTGAAGCCCTTCTGGATGTGTTTCGCGCTTCCACATAAATGTATCGATTAGGAAATGTGAGAAGATGAGTCCAAGCCAAATGCACGGTACAATTCCGTTAGCGTACCATTTAGACTCAGAGATGACTTCAAGATAACTAATCAAGATTCCTGCAGCCACAACCATCAGCGCCATAACTTTAAGATTTTTAATTCCTGGCCAAAAACGCTCTTTAGTTTGACGGCTCTCATAGTAGCGGAGTCCTAGGTAGATATAAGGAAACGAATGGCCAAAGACGATAAGTAATTGTCCGATGATACTGAGTTGTGGACTCATGGTAAGACGGTAAATGCTCCAGATAAAGAGGGCATTAACAAGATGAAAATGTTTTCCCCAAGTAATCTTCCTCTCGACTCTGTATTTTTGAATTTGTATTGCTAAATAGGCTAGCCAGGCGATCGCGCTAATAATGTAAATAGGCCATTCCAAAAAGAGAGGGACTTGAATAAGATCCCCTTGCTTGCGCCAGCCACTTCGTCCAATCACATCAGTCATCGAAAGTAGTAAGGGCCCAGCTACTGAGGCGTAAATGACAAGTTTATCTACAATCTTTTCCCACTTGGGAGCCACTTGGCTTTTTCCTTCTTTGGCGCTTGAAATAAAAAACCAAGCCGCTTGCTGTTTAGCGAAGTGAAAGGCTGAGAAATTACTCAAAACAGCATAGGCGAAATCGTCGCTTATTCCTTTCCACATCAACAAAGAAACAGCAAAGCAAATCAAGGGAAGAAGAATAAGCGGAACCTTAAACTTCGAAGAGAATCGATCAGATGTATAAGTGTAGAAATAGGTGGTAAAGACATGAGGTTGATCGAAGAGAATAAACATCCAAAAATAGTTGGCAAACGATTCAACATAAAAACTAGCAGCAATAGCAAGAAGCGTTGCTCCTCCAAAGAGAACAAGATCCTCACCCTTACTAAACACCCATTTTGATTGATGAAACGTCTGCGCGATCAAACTTATTCCACAGGAAAGACTAGCGCAGCTTTGAGGCTGTTAGCATCAACTTGGGCCGGATCATCAAAAAATAATTGATAGGCTGGACCAGTCACCTTTAAGCCAGCTTCTTTTACTTTTGCCGAAAGCTTTGGAAAAGATTTGTATGATTCAGTGTATGGGCCGGTCACAATTAGTTGTGCCGCTGTCGTTTCAGCAATCGTTATGACTTCCATTGATTCCGGAACTGTTTCATCTGGAGAGTTAACTGTATATCCGATTTGAAAAGTGAATTGGCCATCTTCAATACCAACTGTTCTGACGATGCCTCTTTGGGATTTTGGAGAATATATTTCCAAAATTTCGTTAAAAGTGGCTTCAATCTGATTTGATGTATTGGCATTTTCAATGGTCACAGTTTTTACGGCTGCATAGAACTCCGGTTGAGTTTCGATCGTAAAGTCAGAAGTAAAGAACTTCATATAGACCACTCCGCCGATCAACGCTGCGATAATAACTGCGATAATTCCCTTCATTTTATTCCCCTCAAAGATGTTTCTATAAAAGTACTTTACTTTATATCAATCCGAAAACAAGAAAGCCCTCTTTCGAGGGCTTTTTCTTAGAAATTTTTGTTTTATTTATTCTGCTTCTTTCATTTCTATCTGTGATTGCATGTAGTTTTGAACTCCTACACTCTTAATTAGCTGTTGTTGTGTTTCAAGCCAGTCAATATGGTGTTCTTCACTCGCAAGAATCGACTCGAACAACTCTCTTGAGACATAGTCTTGCTCTTCTTCGCATAGCTTAATACTAGCTTTAAGAATTGGTAGGGCGAAGTACTCAACTTTTAGATCAGCAGCGATTACTTCTTCTAGTGTTTGACCGATCTCAAGTTTATCTAGTTTTTGCAAATTCGGTAGGCCATCGAGGAAGAGAATACGTTTGATCAGCTCATCAGCATGCTTCATTTCATCGATTGAGGCTTTATATTCAAGCACACCCAACTTCTCTAAACCCCAGTTTTGTAGCATTCTCGCGTGCAAGAAATACTGGTTAATGGCAGTCAGTTCTCTAGTGAGAACAGAGTTGAGGGCATCAATTACTTTTTGTGAACCTTTCATAGGAGCTCCGTTTAAATTCAATATTAGGGTGAGTTTACACTGATTTTTAGGGTCGGACCATGCAGAGAATTGTTTGAAGGGGGAGACTTAGGTTTTACTTATTAGACGGCAGACTCTGAACTAAATTGGGAACGTTTGCATTTTGATCGTGGCTTAGACGATCGATAGCATCCATGACGCAGATACCGCATCCTGAGCCCACACCTAAGTGAGATAAGGCGTCTTTACCGGTGAGACCTTTGGCCACAACGTTTTTGACTTGATCCTCAGTAATGTTATTGCAAATACAGACGTACATAAAACCCTCTGATTGAATAATACACCAACTGTTCGGCTTGCCAAACTTTTTCTTGAGTAGGCAATAAAATTTTACCAGTTGGCAACAATATCCACGTGTATTCAGTGGTTTATAGATTTATCCCCCTGAGCGCGTAGAAAAAGCTGTTTTCGCTATTTTCAGTACTTACGCTAGTCTAATGCCCATTCCTTGAGTACCATGAAGCGGCTTTTAGTCTAGTTTTTCAGTGGAGATACCATGCTCGATCTTAAGTTCATTCGCGAAAACCCTGAGCTCGTTAAAAAGGCCATCTTGCAAAAGAAGGTTGGACTTAATCTGGATGATTTATTGGCCCAAGACCAAATCGTCTTGAAACTCAAGCAAGCGGCACAAGAGCTTCAAGAAAAAAGAAATGCGCATTCCAAAAAAATTCCAAAAGCAACAAATGAAGAAAGACCTGCCCTGATTGAAGAAGGGCGTAAAATTGGCGCTGAACTCGATGCCATGAAACCAAAGCTTAGCGAAGAAGAAGAAAAACTTAAGCACTTACTCTACTTAGTTCCAATGATTCCATCTCCCGAGGCTCCGATTGGAAAAGACGATAGTGAAAACGTCGAAGTTAAACTTGCTGGAAAACTTCCAAAGTTTAGTTTCAAACCATTAGACCATGTCGAAATTCTAGACAAACATGGTTGGGCCGAATTTGAAAAAGTTGCCAGTGTTTGTGGTTCAAGATCCTACAGCCTTAGAAACGAAATGGTCTTGCTGGAAATGGCGATTCACCGTTTTGCTCTCGATCTGTTGCAATCGAAGGGATTCACTCTTGCCAGCTTCCCGGCCCTTGTTCGTGAACACGCGCTTTATGGCACAGGACATTTTCCTACAGGGCGCGATCAAGTTTATCACCTGCCAGAGCAGGACCTTTATCTTTCTGGCACCGCCGAGGTTCAAGCAAATTCTCTTCATACTGGCGAGCTTCTCGATGAGAAACAGCTACCTATTCTTTATGCCGGATATTCTCCGTGCTTTAGAAGTGAGGCAGGAAGTTACGGTAAAGATGTTCGTGGTTTAATCCGTGTTCACCAATTTATGAAGGTTGAGCAATATATTCTGTGTAAGAATGACGAAGAAGAGTCTAAGAAATGGCATAAAAAACTACTTGAGACTTCTGAAGAAATCGTTAATGCCTTTGAACTACCTTATCGTATTGTTGAAGTTTGTACCGGTGATATGGGTGCTGGTAAAGTTCGCATGTACGATATTGAATGTTGGGTTCCAAGTGAAGAAAAGTACAGAGAAACCCACTCATGTTCATCACTTCATGATTGGCAAGCAAGACGTAGTAATCTTCGTTATAGAAATAATGAAGGTAAGGTGGAGTATGTTCATACCTTGAATAATACGGCCGTCGCCACACCTAGAATCTTAGTCAGCTTTCTTGAGTGCCATCAAAATGAAGATGGTTCAATTAATATTCCAGAGAAATTAAGACCTTATATGGCGGGTAAGAGCAAGCTAGGCTAGTCGCTCCAAAAATCTCCCTCCAGGTTTTGATGTAATAATTACAAAAGCCATGGGCCGCTCGATTTTTAATTGCTAAAAACAGGCATTACAAAAAATGGAGGGCTTTATGGCTTTTTACCGATCATGTATTGCTGCGTTTCTATCTGTTGTGCTGATGAGCACAAGCTATGCTGGAACAATTGAACTCACAAAATCAAAAGCTGGTATCTCTAAGGAAAATGCTAATCAGCGTTTGGTTAAGGGATTAGAGCGTGCGATTAAGAAAGAACAGAAAGACCCAACCTCAATTGAAGAATTAAAGTCTAAAACTGAGAAGAAGATTGTTAAAAACTTTGATAAAAGACGTGATCTTTTAAACGATATCTTTAAGCACGAAGATCAAGAAAAACGTTTAAAGATGCTTGATCGTAAGATGAAGAAGCTGATTAAACTTGACCCAAGCCTTGCTGAAATTAGTAGTGAAGCGGATCGCGAAGAACTCTTGAACGTTCTTCAAACTAAAGTTCAAACTCTTGATCAAGAAGAGGCAGCCCAAATTCAAATGGTCAATGATGAGCTTTCTCAATATGCAACGACAGTTGATTATCTGATTGATCTTAAATCTAAAGTTGAAAACGATTCAATCGCCTCAGTATCAAAAGATGCTGGTCGTAGCATCGCTTCAGTTGATCAATACGAGATCTATGTTGCTTTGTATGTTCTAAGTGCATTGGCTTTGATCGGTCTAATTTATTATTTAATCGTTTCTGCCACCGTGGCAATTTGGGCATTTTCACCGGCCCTTGCGATTATCTTTCTTCTCATAATGTTATAAAAAAGTTGGGAGGGGAAACCCTCCCTTTTTTATAGTTCTCGCCAACTTCGTATCAGTCTCGACCCAATCTCTTTACGTGAATTCGTCTCTAAATCAAACTCAGGTAATTGCAATCCAAACTCTGAAGCTTTAGCTCGATAATAAGCCGCACGCTCTGGGTGACTTGGGTTCACGGCATGAGTAACTTTATGATGCTCATTCGAACCAATTAATTCAAAGATGATTTCGGCTAAATCTTCACGGTGAATGAGATTAACTTTGCCCGCGGGATCTTTTATTCCAGACTTTCCTGCCAGGAACTTAACTGGGTGATTCTGCTCATCGTATAAACCACCGGCCCTCACAATTTGACCGGTAGGGTGTTTTAGAATTTCTAACTCAGCTTCAAGTAGTAGTTGTGAACGGGCGCAACTGGCCATGGGCTGGGTAGACTCGTCGATAATTCCTTCGTTCGCCCCAAAAACACCAGTTGAACTAATTTGAATGATTTTACTACTTGGATATCGCTTGACTAGAGCCGCTAACTGGACTGGATAGAAGTCATTGGGAGGGAAGGCGCAAACAATACAATCCGCTTCAGGCAGGGCCTGGGTTCCAAACTCGGACTTCCAAATAACAGGGATAATTCCAGCTTTTACTAGCTCGGGATCTGCCTGGGTCGTGGTTCCAGCAACCTGATGCCCCTGTTCAAGCAATAAACTGGCTAAATGGCGGCCTGTACGACCTAGTCCCAAAATTAATACAAACATGGTGATATCTTTCCAAAAAATACTATTTTGATCTATAATAACAGAATGCAAATTTTTAAGCTTGGCGGAAAGACCGTCGCAATTATTCTTGTTGGCCTTGCAATCATCCTCTCTGTTGCATTAGTTGTTCTGATGCCTTTTGGTATAGCACAACATTTGCTGAACTAAGAGTCACGTGCACCAAGGACCTGTTCCAATCTAGCCTGAACTTCCGGCTCATCCTTTAGTTCACCCAGCATAAACCCAGTTAGAAACTTTTTATCATCAGTGCGAATTTTCATCGATAGCTCTGTTGCATCGACAAAGCGCTCATAATTGTAATCTCTTTGATCCCAAGAAAGACTTAATAAACCAAATGTCTCGTTGATTTCATCAAATGATTTAGCAATATAAATTCGTTCGATATGGCGAAGTGGATCGGGCGAGATATTCTTAAATAAAAGAAAAGCCTGCGTTGCCAGTGCGATACGATGCTTGATCTCAAACTCCTCTTGCATAGAAGGTGAGGTCACAAAATCGATTCGATCGACAAATAATCTAGCATAATCTTCAAAATATTTTCTCTTGCGCAGGCTCCAGCTTGAGTAATCTGGATCAATGATTGCAACATGACGCCACCAGCCTTCAGGGAAATCGTAAGAAAGAATGCGTTTAGCTCTGGACCAGGGAGCAAACTTCCACAAAACAGCAATTAAGATGACTAAGGCGACAAGTGTTAATTGACTCAAATGAACCCTCTTTGGTAGCCTTAAGTCTATAAGGGGATAATTGAAATGGCTAAAAAACCTAAAAAGAAAAAAGTAAAACTAGATCCACAGGCCAAAGCTGTGGGCAAAAGAAATCTTTATATTCTTTTAACTTTGGCAGCAGTTGGCGCTGGGCTTGTGATCGTTGGAAGTTCCCTTTAATTTTTTGGATTGAGAAATTTGTCTGTTTGTCGCTGATCAAAGCACTCTAGCGCTCGATCACCAAATTTCTTTTTGATAACTTCTGGACGACTTTCGAGTATTAAAAGTTCAAATGCTTTTTGACAATGTTTCTTAGTGTAAGTGAGTTTGTACTGCGTGCAATACTCCTGGAGCTGATGAGCAGACTTGGGAGAGCCACGATAGCTTTCTAAAGAAAGAGTTTCACACTCATCTTTAGTGAACTCAGTTTTGCCAAAACATGAAGAAAGTAAAAGTAATGAAAGGATTTTAATCATGTCTCATGATAACACGAGTTCAAAAATTAAATTCTATTTTGATTTCCTCTCGCCGTACTCCTATTTGGCATGGACGTGGGTAAGAGACAGCGGACTAGATATTGAACCAATTCCTGTTGTTTTGGCCCAAGTGATCCATCATTACGAAACAAAGGGGCCGGCGGAAATAGCACCCAAGAGGGATTATCTTTGGAAGCATTGTCTGCGAACGGCGAAGTTTAGAAATATTCCCTTTGTTATGCCTGCAAAATTGCCCTTCAATTCTTCCTATGCACTTCGTGTGGCCATAGCCTCAAAAGGTGATTTTGCAGTCATTGATGCGCTTTTTAGGGCCGGATGGGAGAAGGGGCTAGATCTGGGTGATCCAGACACAATTTTAGCCCTACCAGAATGCTCAAGTTTGGATGATCTGGCTTCAAGCAAGGATACAAGGCGAGCCCTAAAACAAAATGTAACTCAAGCCCTTGAAAATAAAGTCTTTGGTACTCCAACTTTTGTCGTTGGGGATGAGCTTTTTTGGGGCGAGGATTCGAAAAGAGACCTGCTTAATTATTTGGATGGCAAAGACCTTCTTGATAGACAACAGTTTCACTACTTCCTTGAGCATTTTGGACGGGAATAACAATCCAGCTAGTAAAACTCTAATAAACTTATTTGCTATACTTATAGTGCCAACTAAAAAGCAGGAGCTTATATGGCACATGGAAGAGCGAATAATAATCAATCTAGTTTCTCCAATTATGGGGGCTTCGATCAGTTAGATGGACGCCATCCGTTGCAACAGGCTCTACCGCAAATGGTTGTCACGTATAAAGCTCGCTCAAGAAAAGGTGCAAAGATTGCATATTTCAATTTTGCTCTAGCAAAAGAGATGGGACTTATCGATGCCGATCACCCTGAACAAATGAATGCCGCCCTAGAGAAAAAACTGATGGATACTTTCAGTATTATAATCATTAATGAATTTGATGAAATAAACGAGCGTAAGTATCCGGCCAAAGAAATTCGCCCTCATCGCTATATGGCCACACGTTATCTGCAGCTGCAACATCCCAATAAAACGGGGAAAACATCTGGAGATGGAAGAAGTGTGTGGAACGGACAGTTTAAAGGAAAAGGTGGCAGGGTATGGGATGTATCTTCATGTGGCAGTGGAGCAACCTGTTTGTCTCCGGCAACGGCCATTCAGGGCAAATTCTTTGAAAGTGGTGATCCTTCAATTTCTTATGGCTGTGGTTATAGTGAACTTGATGAAGGATTCTCTACAGCATTCTTTTCAGAGATTATGCACAAGAATGGTTATTCCACTGAGCGAGCGCTCCTAGTTCTCGATTACGGTGGAAATATTGGACTGACAGTTCGAGTTCACCCCAATCTACTTAGGCCTTCGCACTTCTTCGCTTGGCTTAAACAAAATGATCAAGCCGCCTTGAGCACTTTATGTGACCAGTGGATTCATCAACAGTTTAAAAACAAAGTTTTCGATTCAATCCCTAAAACAAAGTCAGCGCAATACAATCTATGTCTAGACTGGATTACTGAGCAATTTGCCAGAACCACGGCCAAATTTGAAGATGACTATATTTTCTGTTGGTTGGACTGGGATGGCGATAATATCTTGATGGATGGCGGGATTATCGACTATGGATCAATTAGGCAATTCGGTCTTTTCCATTCTGAATATCGCTATGACGATGTGGAGCGCTATTCAACGACTATCGTAGAGCAAAAACAAAAAGCCAAATACCTTGTTCAGACATTTGCACAAATGTTCGATTATTTAAAAACAGGTAACAAAAAGAATATTAAAGACTTCACGACTCATCAGTCGCTGCAAAACTTTGACAAAATTTTCGATGAACAAAAAGACTTAAATTTACTTGAAAAACTAGGTTTTAATAATAAGTCTAAAGACTTCATCTTTAAGAATCACCGCCCCGTTATTGCCGAGTTTAGGAAGATCTTTTCATGGTTTGAGACTGCCAAAAGTTCGGAAGGTCTAGTAGAAGTTGCAGACGGAGTTAATCGCAACGCTATCTATTGCATGCGTGATATATTGCGTGAATTACCTCAGATTTATCTGGCCCGTGCGGAAAATGAAATTTTAAGTGAAGAAGAGTTTATAGATATTATCAGAAGTAGTTATGCTACTGACGAAGACGTTGTACTAAACTCAACTCTAAAGTCGAAAATTAAATCTTTTCAACACCAATATCGTGAGCTAGTTTCACTTGCAGGTAAGCCAAAGCAAGTGCTGCTTGGACTAACGATGAGATCAAGCGTTATTAATAAGTACGACCGAGTGACAGGTGATGCCGTCACAACAATTGTGGACAAAGTGATGCATGCCAAGCCAAAGCTAAGTGCCGACGATATGTATCTGGTGCTTCGTGAATTTTCAGAGTTTCAAAACCTTGACCCTGATTTCAAACGTCAAGAAAGTCCGGCCAGACGCAAGCCACGTGAAAAACTAATGAAAACTATGGTTAAGATTGTAAGAGAATACCGCGAGGGACTGTGAGACTAGTTTTTCATGGTGGTGGTCACAGCGAAGACAATATCAGATTAAACCAAGAAGCACTTCGTATGTGTCGGGATAAAGATCCTGTGGTTGCCTATATCCCTGCCTGCTCGATTGATGCCGAGAGTGACTTCCTGGAGTTTGCCCGGGGTTTTCAGGAGCTTGGTGTAGGTCGCTTTCTCTATTTCCCTATTGATGTTCCCTTCGATCAAACCATGTTGGTCCAAGTTTTTAACGCTAATATCATCCACTTATCCGGTGGCAATACGTTCTATTTCTTAAAATGGCTTAGACGTACAAAGCTCATGACAAAACTCAAAGAGTTCGTTCGAAACGGCGGAGTTCTTACAGGGTTGTCCGCTGGCGGTATTTTGATGACCCCAGATATCAGCTCGGCCAGTTACCCTGACTTTGACTGTGATGAAAATGAAGAACACCTAAGAGATTTAAGAGCATTGAAATTAGTGAATTTTGAGTTCTTCCCACATTACAGAAATTCTAAAAGATATGAGCGCGAGTTGATTAACCAATCGAGGTTGATAGATTACCCTATCTACGGCGTGGCAGATGGCAACGGCATTGTGGTTGAAGGGGATAAGACTAGCTTTATTGGAAAAACACTTTGTTTCTACAAAGGAAAGAAAATCGTCATTGGTCGCTAGTATTCTTAAACGGCAAGGCTTTGCGGTACTCTTCACTCAATAATTTAATCTGTGCCTTTTCATTTTCAATGAATGTGTTGATGGCCCTAGAAAAGCCAGTGTGCAAGATTTTATGATTGGACAAAATTGTCACTGGCTCAAAGCCACGAAGGAGTTTTTGCTCTCCCTGGGCGCCGGCTTCGACAACTCTCAGATTATGCTTAATGGCGTATTCCATGGCCAGATAATAGCAAAGTTCAAAATGCAGGTAGGGAACGTCTTTTGTGCAGCCCCAATAACGACCAAAGAGTGTTGTATTACTCTTTAGATGAATGGCGGCCGCAATCGCCTGGTCTTGCTCATAGGCCATGAACAAAATGATCTGATCCCTTTGATAGTCCAACCATTTTTTGAAAAAATCATTATTCAAGTAGGCTTGAGACCATTTCTTCTCAATTGTTTTATAATAAACCAGACTTAAAAAATCGGCGTCACTGTCAGTAAGTTCAGCGCCTGTTTTAGTGACAATTCTTAAATTAGTCTTGCTAAGTCGTTCCCGCTCTTTTTTTATGTTTTTTCGTTTATCTTTTTTCAACGTTGCTAGAAAATCATCAAAGCATTTGTAACTGCGATTATGCCAATGAAACTGGATTGAGTGGCGCTCTGTCACTTCGTGAGCCGCCAACGTCTGACTCTCGGAAGCAGTTGTGAAAAGAAAGTGATAGGAAGAGCAATGATATTTTTTAACTAAATCCGTAATAATTGGTAAGAACTCACTAATATCACTGCTTGTTTTCGAAATTAGTTTTGGCGCACTAACTGGAGAGTGAGGCACCGCACAGATTAGTTTTGGGTAATAGGGAAGTTGGTATTTTTCATAGGCTTGGGCCCAAGACCAATCAAAAATAAATTCGCCATAACTGTGATTCTTTAAAAAAATGGGCAAAATTGCGTTTGCTGACTTTAAGTAAAATGGAATCCAGCCTGACTCAGCACCTATGCATTTACTTTCTTCCAGGGCTTGAAAAAACTCATACTTTAAAAATGGGTGATTGTCTGGAACGCTGAGATTCCACTCAGTTTTGTTGAAATCAAAAATTGATGTTTTGATCTCAATCATTAGGGGCCCGTGAAGGGCGAGTCCAGATAAATAGCAGTACTGAAATGCCTATGGTGGATACAATGGATTTTATAATGACATTCACATCAACGTAAATGAGTGTGTAGGAAAACAAGATCACCATCATCGTTGTAGCAACAGCTTTTGCCTTTGGACTAATAACACCGTGAGCTTCCCAAGTCGCGATGGTTGGACCAAAAATTTTATGCTGTAAGAGCCAAGTATGCCAACGCACTGATGATCTTGAAAAAAACCAAGCCGCTAAGATCGCCAAAGGTGTTGTCGGAACTATGGGTAAGAAAATTCCCGCAATCCCTATGGCAATTGATAACCAACCACAAAAAAGAAAAAGAGCCCGCTTGGAGTGTTCCTTCACTGGCCACCTTTTTTCTGTATCTTGATCATGAATCTTCGAGGAGCTGGATGACCTTCGATGGTTTTACTAGGATCTAATGGATCGAGACCATCGGTGAGTGATTGCATTGGAGGTGGACACCAATCGGTTAATCTTTGCTCTTCGCTGGTTAGGTCACTATCAGCGATTACTTCAATATTAATAAACTTTGCTTTTTCTGCCCAGTTGATTAGGCACGGTAATGTTGGAACAAACCACACATTACCCATGCGGGCATAACGATCTTGTGGAAAAAGCGCAACGCTGTCATTTCCTGGAATTCCAATGGTCTCTATAAAGGCGACTCCACCAGGCTTTAGTGCATCTCTGATTGCCAGTAGCTGATGAATCGGGGAGCGGTGATGATAGACGATTCCCATATGAAAAATGGTATCCCATTTCTCCTGCCACTGATCGACATGCTCCATGCCAAAAAGATCAAATTTAATATTGTTTAAGCCACTGGCTCGATTGATAAGTTCAAACTGGGCAGCAAAGGGAAGAACTGGATCAATACCTTGGGCCAAAGCGACTTTATGCTCGGCCATCCGAAAAAGAAAATAGCCATTATTGCAACCAATATCTAAAACCTCAGTGCCTTCCAAATTACCTAAGTGTGGAGCTAAGCGATCCCATTTAAGATCACTTCTCCATTCAGCATCGATGTGTTGATCAAAAAGTTGGAAGGGGCCTTTTTTCCACGGGATCAAATTTCTTGCAGCCTCAATCCAGGCTGTCTTTGCTTCTTCACTTGAAGATTGCCCGACACAAACTCGAGCGTTTCTTATTTCGAAAGCTTGTTCGATTTCGGGTAATGAATCTAAGTACGAGCGAAGTCGCGCACCATCTTTTCGACTCCACCACTGCTGTCGTTCTTGTCTGAGTTCTTCGAAAAAACTCATTTGATGGCCAACCAAGCTGCAAAATTATACCAACGAAAAACCATGTCGACTTGAGAAAAGCCAGCAACTTCGAGCATTGAGATTTGTTGAGTAGGGGTTAAAGGTGTCATGACGTTTTCAAGCGCTTCTCGCTTTTGCGAAATCTCCATTTCTGAATACCCATTGCGTCTTTTAAAATCATAATAGAGATCAGTGATCATTTCTTGAATTTTAGGCTGTGACGAAGCAATCTTTTCGGCCAAGACAAAGCGACCACCAGGTTTTAGGGCCTGATAAAGCTTTGCCAAAAGCTTTGTACGTTGCTCAAGCGGAATAAACTGTAAGGTGTAATCCATAACGATCATGTCGCAACTTTCATATTCTAGCTCGAGTAGATCACCCTCGATGAGGATTGCATCAACTTGATGATCTTTAAGCTTTGCTGAACATTTCTCTAACATAGCGGAAGAAGCGTCGACGCCAATCAACTTCAATGATTTTTTTTCAGTCAATGCGGTTTGGTGCATAAGCACCATGGTCGATCCTGTTGAACAACCTAAGTCGTACACAGTCGCACCATCATCGAGATACCTTCTGACCATATCTGCAACAATGCGGTGGACCTCTCCATAATTTGGGATTGAGCGTTCGACCATATCGTCGAATACAGCAGCAACTTCCTTATTGAAGCTGAAATTATCGATTTGCTCTTTTTTCTTATCAAATATATCGTCACGCATAATTATTCATCCTAGAAAGAAGAGTCCAAGATATAAGAAAGTTGACACATGGACTAGCTTGCCAATAAATTTTGTCTAAATGAATTTTGAGCATAAACACAAAATCCTATTGAAATTGAGTCTTGAAGCAGCTGCTCGAGTCAATCACGACCTACTCGGTGCAATGCATGTTGTTAATTTTTGCAACGACGAGATGAATGATGCCAGTAATTGCTTTGATGAAGCTAAGTTCAAAGACTATGGACATAAGCTCTCAAGCGCTAGTGCTCAAATGGAGCAAACTATAAGACTAAGTCGTACACTGAACCATGGTTTTATGCGTTTGTTGGATACACAAGAGGACTCATTGGATTTAGTGCAAGCCCTCGAGTTTTCAAAAGCACTGGCCCTGACAATTCCTAGGGCAAAACAAGACTTTAACTTGTTGCTTCCTGACTCAAAGCGCCTGCGCTCGCTCACTCTATCTAGCGAGCAGATGATCAGCCTTGTTCCTTTCTTTAATTGGTTGAGTGAACTTTCTCCAAGCTCTGGAGCGATCCGTTTTGAGTGCGATGAATCGGCCAATATGCTTATTTTCTCTACGCCAAAGGGTAGGCTTAGCACTGAAATGTTGGCAGATCTTTATTTGAAGTCTGAATTCCCTCTTTGTAACATATTAGAATTACATGACCGAATTCCACTCTTAGAAAGACTCGCTCATGGGCGTGATATTATTGGCGAGTTAAGAACTAGCGAAGTTGAAGATACCTATTTTCTTCATTTAAGCCTGTTTCAACGACTGTTTATATAGACCGTTCGATTAGGACTAAACTGATGCTACTGACACAAGCTAAGCAAATTTGGATACTAGAGGATGACCCCGGTTGCAGATTTGTTTATCAAGAGATTCTCGGACCTCTGTATGAAGTTGTTTTCTTTGATGCTCTAAAAGATTTTCAAAAGCGTCTAGAAAAATTTAAGCTTCACCACTTCAATGACATTTTAATTATTGCTGATTTGACCCTGAAAGATGGCCACTTTATGTCGTTGTTGAAAGACACTGGCTGGCTCAATAATAAAGCATTTATTGTGGTTTCTAGCGATGAGGAAATGGATTCAATCAGGACGGCTTTTAGAGGTGGCGCTTTAGACTATCTTACCAAGCCATTTAAAAAGTCTGAGTTGGTTGTAAAAATTGAAAATATTTTTCAACAAATTGAAAAAAGACTGGAGCGCGAGCAAGAAGTTTATCTCGACGGCCATATGATTTCTAATCTGACGGGCAAGCAAGTAGCTCTATTAAAACTATTTTTAGAAAACGATATTCGTGAAGTTGAGCGGCAAGATATTCTCCAAAATGTCTGGGGGGATATGACTGTTCACCCAAAAACTGTCGATGTTCATT
>TARA_R110000868_G_scaffold119343_7_pt1 | contig 16881 bp, 14 predicted proteins | sample TARA_R110000868 | Tara Oceans TARA_R110000868 (sample SAMEA4397489) | marine metagenome | biome: Polar Biome; feature: [SRF] surface water layer (ENVO:00010504); material: water (ENVO:00002006), including particulate matter (ENVO:01000060) such as... | depth 5 m | reverse complement strand
CTTCTCACCTTCATCACCAGGTATGATGTTTATTGAGATGGCTGCTTATGTAGGAGATGTATTATCATTCTACCAAGACACACAACTACAGGAAACATATCTTCAACACGCAAAAAACCCAGCTAACCTATACAACCTAGCATATATGATGGGATATAGACCTAAGATAACATCTCCTTCAGAGGTTGATTTAGAGATATCTCAAATAGTAGGAGCTGTAGGTGGAGAGCCTAACTGGAATCAAGCACTGTACATACCGGCTTATACAAGATTAAAGTCAACAGTAGTAGATCAAGTTAACTTTTTTATAGATAAGCATATAGACTTCACTTTTTCAAGCTCTTACGATAATACAGAAGTAACAGTAGAAACCCTGTCAGGAGCTAACCCTAGTCAGTTTAGGTTAACAAAAACAGCAAAAGCAATATCAGGAGAAGTAAAGACTATAACAGAGACTATTACATCTGTAGAGAAGTTTAAGACACTTACAGTAGACGATGTAAATATTATTGGTATTCAATCAATAGTAGATAGTAATAGTAATATTTGGTACGAAGTTCCTTTCTTAGGGCAAGATACCATCTTTGTAGATAATACAAATAATACACCAGACAAACAGGTTGTTCCATACAGTTTAGCTCTTCAAAAAGTACCAAGAAGGTTTGTAACAAGGTTTACAGCAAACGGACAATTACAGATACAATTTGGAGCAGGAATTAATGGACAGGACGATTCAATAATAACACCCGACCCAACTAATGTAGGATTAGGATCAAATCAAGGAATTTCTAGAATTGATTATGCATTCGATCCTTCTAACTTTTTATCAACAAGATCTTACGGACTCGCACCTTCAAATACAACACTTACAATAAAGTACCTAGTAGGAGGAGGAGTAGTAGCAAATGCCCCTGCAAATACAATTAACACGTTAGTAGGATATAGCGGTACACCAACAGCAGTAGACGCCTCACAATTATCGACAGTTACATTTAATAACGTACTACCTGCAGCTGGAGGAAGAGATGGAGATACAGTTGATGAGTTAAGAGAAAATTCAATGAGAGCTTTTAACGAACAAGGAAGAGCGGTAACACTGCAAGACTACACTGTAAGAGCACTATCAATGGATTCTAAATACGGATCAATTGCAAAGGTATATATAACACAAGATCAATTAACAAATCCAAATAGTGCTACAGATAGTATTATTGATAGTAATCCACTATCATTATCGATATATACATTAGCTTATGATAACAATAAAAACCTAACCCCTGCAACAACTACACTAAAGAATAACTTAAAAACATATCTTGCAGAGTATATGATGTTAACAGACGCTCTTAATATAAAAGATGCTTTTGTAGTAAATATCGGTATTAACTTTGACATAATAGTAAAACCTAATTTCTCAGGAAGAGATGTACTGCTTGCTTGTACAAACAGAATAAAAGATTATTTTAATATTACAAAATGGAATATTAACCAACCAATTAACCTATCTAGCATATACACGCTCTTAGATCAAGAAAAAGGGGTTCAAACAGTACAAAAAGTAGAGGCAATTAACAATGTAGGAGGGATATACTCTCAATATGCATACGATATAGTAGGAGCAACAAGGAATAATATAGTATATCCATCTTACGATCCATGTATATTTGAAGTAAAATACCCAGATACAGATATTAAAGGAAGAATAACAACACTATAACATGGCAGTATACAGAATATTTCCTGAAAAGGATACGTTTATATCATCAGAAGTTCCTACAGGTAATGCAGGTAAAGACGAGATAATAGAAATCGGAGGATACTCAGATACTACGGGTCTAGGAGAAACTAACCGTATATTGGTACAGTATAGTACTTCTGAAATTCAAGATGTAATAGCTAATAAAGTAGGAGCAGCAACTTATAGCGCTAGTTTAAACCTATACCTAGCAGATGCTTATGAAATACCAGTCAACTACAATCTTTATGCCTATCCAGTATATGGAGCATGGGATAACGGAGTAGGAAAGTTTGGAGATATTCCAACAAATACAACAGGAGTTTCTTGGCAATATAAATTAGCAGGAGAAACAGGAGCTTGGACAACAACAGGTTTTGTAGTAAATACAACCGGTTCTTATTTATCTGGATCAACAGCTGGAGGAGGAAATTGGTATACAGGATCTAATGGTGTAAATTTAGAATTTACTCAATCACATGGGTTAAATTCAACTAATGATGTTAGTATAAATGTAACAGAAGCGATAAAGCTATTCACTACAGGAGCAATAGCTAATAATGGGTTTATTTTAAAACTCCCTAATAGTCTTGAGTATAGTACTACATCCTCTATCCGTCTTAAATACTACGGCGTAGACACGAATACTATCTACCCACCATCTTTGGAATTCAAATGGGATGATAGTACATATAGTACAGGATCTTTATCAGTTCTTTCTAATAGTATATCAATAATTAACCTAACAAATAATAAAGGTAAGTATGTTGATAACGGAAAACAAAGATTTAGACTCTCTGCAAGACCTAAATACCCAGTTAGATCATTTACAACCTCTTCAGCATACCTAACAAATTACGCACTACCTTCAGCATCATACTGGGGATTAAGAGATGAAAATACAGAAGAAATGGTCGTTAATTTTGATACTAAATTTACAAAGATAAGCTGCGATTCAAACGGAGCGTTCTTTGATGTGTATATGGATGGCTTGCAACCGGAGAGATATTATCGTATATTAGTAAAAACGACTTTAGACGGGAGTACTACGGTAGTAGATAACCAAAATATATTTAAAGTAGTAAGAAATGGCTAACGATATTAATATACAGAAAACAGTATTCAGTACTACAGAGTTTGGTAAGGTAGTTAATAGTACATTTAGTACCTTTACACAACCAGTACCAGAAGAGGATACAGATACTCCTGAAGAGTTATTTAGATTATATGAAAAACTGTACTACGTTATAGATGTAACAGGAGAGACAGATTCACATGAATATTTAGTAAAAAAGAGTTCTGAATTATTAACATTTGACAGAGTTACAGAAGATATACAACCGCTGTTGGATGAAATAGCACAATTAAGAGAAGAAAATCTAGCACTAAACCAACAGGTACTTACACTAGAAACAAACATAGCATAGATGGCAGATATAGTTTATACAGTTACTCAAGATTCCCCGGAAACTATAACAGGTTTTGAGCAATACTCTGAACAGGATAAAGCATTAATAAGCTCCTTTCAAGTTAATAGCGTATTTGACCCTGCCAAGCACTATTCAGAGATACACATACTCTCCCTAGCAGACGATTTATTAGAAAGTAGTTATACATATAATTCCTATAAGTTATTAGGAAATGCACAATCTGCTGGACAAGCTGGGGCATCGGTAATAACTATAGACCCTATTCAAGACAGTAAAGCTTATGGGTACGAAAATGGAGGAGTAAAGTTATTGTATCATTTTTTAAATGATTTATATACAGAAGATAATAATACAGTAGAGTTCTACATACAGGACATCTCTCCTGATAGAACAGAAATAAGCTTATCGACCTTAAATCTATCATCAGAAGTAATAACTTCTACCACATCTCTTATTAAAACCAAACTAGAGAGCCAATCATACTTTACAGGATTTAGGTTAGATTTCAAGAATAACGATTTATTTATTGCAACTAATATAGACACTTTAGATGTAGGGTCTGAAAAAGTAGTAGTAGTTAAGTTATACGAACCGCTTCCAACTACTTATGGAATAAAGAGTACATTAAACATAGTCGATATTGTATCTGACTCTGTAGCGTATGAAATAGACTCTGAAATTGTAATACAACCAGAAGTAGCCCCTACCCTAAGATCTCCAAACTTTAACATTGATATAGTAGACGAAAGTGTTATCCCAACACAGTACTATAATTACGACGAATTATTTAGCTACCCAGTCAATAACGCCAACAATCAAATATTTTCAACCGTTAGTGAAAAAGGAATAGATATAAGTGTTGATTATACCACATTTAATGACTTTATACACTTCTCATCAGCACAAGAACGGCTTTTAAACTTTAAATATAAAGTAGATCTAATAGAGACCTATTCTGGAAGCATAGCCTCAATTGCTAACGCAACCTTAGGCTCTACAGGGGTATCCGGAAGTAGAACGTACTACGAAGGATTAATAACAGGTGTTGTAGATAATTTTGATCACTATGAAAGATTCTTATACTACGAATCAGGAAGTAGTTCTTGGCCAAAAAGTAACACAACTAAGCCATACGTAAACAAACTTAGCACAGATCCAGAATCGATAACTTGGTATACAGGTCAAATTGCAACTGCAATCGAGTATGATTTAACAAACTACAACTCGTTGGTATACAGTATCCCAACCTACCTAAGAGATGATGCAAACAATGAAAACTATTTGACGTTTGTTTATATGGTAGGGCAGCACTTTGATAACTTGTGGTTATATGCAAAAGCAGTAACAGATAAGTATGATGCTGATAATAGGATAGATTTTGGTATATCAAAAGATTTAGTTGCAGAGGCGTTAAGAAACTTTGGAGTAAAGTTATATACCTCTAATAAATCAGTTGAAGATCTCTTCAGTACATTTATAGGACAATCCTACCAATCAGGAAGCGAGGTAATTAATCACTACATAACAGGCTCTTTAACAGGATCAAACACTCCTATTCAGCCTACCTCATATAATGATTACCAAAAAGAAGTACAAAAACGTATCTACCACAACTTACCGTTACTTCTAAAATCTAAAGGAACTGAAAGAGGATTAAGAGCGTTAATAAACTGTTACGGTATACCGGGAGATATTTTAGACATAAGACTATCAGGAGGTAGAGATACGAATAATCTTCCATTTTTTGGGGACTACAGAACATCTACTTCATCTATAGATAAAGTACGTTTAGATAATACCGGTAGCATAGTAACAGGAAGTACCTTATCAAACTTTACCTCCATAGTAAAGCGAGATTCAAAATACACAGATGATTTACATCTTATCGAGGTAGGGTTTTCTCCTACAGATAATGTTGATGAATATATTCTATCAAACTCAATATCTACCTTTACCATTGACAGGTATTTAGGAGATCCAAGTAACCTAACGTCCGACAACTATTCAGGACTTGGAGCATTAGCTGAAGGAATCTTAGGAAACCTAGAGCAGTATAACTTGCAAGATTATGTAAGATTAATTAAATTTTTTGATAATACAATCTTTAAAACAATTAAAGATTTTATACCAGCTAAAGCAACTGCTGACACAGGTATAATTATTAAACCAAACCTACTTAATAGGTCTAAAGCAAAATCAGTAACTCTTACAGGAACACAGCCAGAGTATACAGGATCAATCGATACTGCCTTTATAACAGGATCAGATGGCGGAGCTTTTATAATCTCCACAGGAACTTCAGATACTTCTTGGACAGAGGTATTACAAACACCTCAAGGTTTAGCAAATAGCTATACTAACCAAGGTACAGATCAACCACTATATACAGGAGAGTTAGGGGGAACAGAGGTAATAGTATCAAATGGGGAATTAAACGAAGCAAATCCATACAAAGTAGACATATATGATGCAGTACCTGTGAATGTGATATTAATAAAAGACTTCCCTGCAAATATCTGTGCAATAGAACCAACATATCCTTCAGTAAATATCACACTCCCTCAAAACGTAGATATAAGAACTGCATTCAGTATACCTGGAGACGGTTATGTTACATATTACTCAGGATCAACAAACATAACAGCTACCGCTAGTGCCTTCCCAATGCTAACCAACTACACTACTTTTGCCATTACCGCATCAAAGACAGGGATAGTAGGGTGTACAGGGTTAAAGGTGTATACAACAAGTTTTTGTTCAATATCATTAACATCATCAGGATCAACAACACTTGTACAGCAAAACACTCCATACGACCTAACCACATGGTTTACATCACCATATAACACAAACTTAACATACACCCTATATACTAACGGCGGAACTATTTCCTCCAGCATTAGTAATTCAGGAAGTTATGTTTTTACAGTTGATACTGGAAGTTACGTATATGTAGAGGTAAGTGATCCAATTAGCGTAGATTCATGTATTCAAAAAACAGGAGATATACTAGTACAGCCGCAAGTATCATTAGTAATGGATACATCAGGAAGTAATTACCTATATGATGGGATACCACAAGGACCGAAAACAAGTACTCTAACAAATAGGTTCTTCCCAGATACACCAGGTGCAAGAACGTATTACTATTACGGAAGTCCATTTACAGGCTCAACATATACAACACAATCAAACCAGCCAACAGCTAGTGGAAATTACGAAGTATACGTAAGAGTTCCATCAGATATTTACTACCCAGAAATAACATCTTCACGTTTACCATTTACTATTAATAAGAACATATTAACAGTAAAAGCAAACGATAGGTTAGTACCTACAGAAGGAACAGGTTCAGGATTTGTTACAAGTTCAGCAAATAATACTTACACAGTAATTAATCTACAGAATAACGAACTATCAGGTAGTGTAGTTTCAGGAACAGTAACATATACATCAAATTACACAACAGCATCACTAGCAGGAACAACAGGTATTTATATCCGTCCAATAGTAACAGGACTATCAGCAATCAACTACACATTTATAAGTAGCGACGGAGTAGTAACAATAGGAGGTACAACGTACAATCCTTCCGACTACTCAGCAGACGATTACATAACAGGTTCAATATAATAGATTAAAATAACAACATGGCAGCACTAAAAACAAAAACAGAGATAAGTACACTAATAAACGACTACATAGCTGATGCAGCTCCGAATATAAAAAAAGAAGAGCATAAAGAGATTGAGCTAGCAATACTAGATCGTGTAGATGCTAGAATACTAACTGCAGGTACGTTTACCCATGCAAATAATACAGGATTTTTATCTTTCTTTGTTACTTTTCCAAAAGTAGTATATACAACAAACTACCTAGTAAGTGTAACATCAGTTACAAATACTACATACCCATACTCACATCAAACCTCAGTAGCAATAGCAAATAAAACTACTACTGGATTCACAGCACAATGTAAGAGAAATTACAGACAAGGTAATAGTAAATTTCACTACGTAGTAGTTAACCTTAGTAATGATATATAGTAATATAGTAAGTAGTTATAAACTTAAAAATAAGATACAATGGCAAAGACAAGAGGAGAAATGAATACTTTGATAAATACAAACTTAAGTTCATCCCCAACAGACAAGATAACTGCACTAGAGCATAACGAAGTTGCAAGAGAATCTTTAAATTATGTTACAGGACAAGTTGTAGCCGGAGGATCCCACTATATTGGAGATATACCAGGAGGACTTACCACTATAGGACCTATATCACTCGGAATAACAATCCCGGGACTGAACTATACAATAGTCGGACATTTTACTTCACTAATTACAGGAGGAAGTAATCTATGGGATTTAGATAATGACGGATTGTGGGATCTCAAAACTAAAACATCAACCTCTTTTTCAATAGTAATAGGGGAGTGGGCAGGAAATGGTCAAAATCTAAATTTTGATTGGCTAGCAATAGTAACAGAAACTGTATTATCTATATAGTAGGGTAGGTAAGTAATAAACTAAATAAAATGGCAACACAAAAAGATACAACATTAGCATTAATAAATACAAATATAGTAAATAAGCCTGCTAAAATATCTCCTGCAGATCATAGAGCAGTTTCTCTAGCAATAGTAGATTGTATAGATAATAGATTTATAATAGCAGGAACTCAGGCATTAGTACGCACAGCAGCATATGATCAAATATTTACAATAATATTTAACACAGTAGATACAATAAATTACAATGTGGTATTTTCAATTAGTTCATCAACCGTAGCTTGGCAAAACGCAGCAAATTATATAACAATTAAAGACAAAGGGACCGCTTCTTTTAACGTATTAATGAGAGCCGTAGACGGGAACGCACCAGCAAACATAACTTTTGAATATGCATTATTTAGAACATCTGAACCTTCGTAAAAATAACAACTAATGACTTTAGCAGAATTCAAATATTTAGCAGCAAATAGGACCGAAGGTTTAATCACCTTTGGAAACTACGTAACACAACTATATTGGGCCCAGGGATACGCCGCCCCTGGTTTTCTCTCATACGGAAACGAAATAATAATACTATTTAATAACTACCCAGGTAATATAGTAAGAGTGGATGCAATAGGTTTAAAACTAACTGACTATACACTAGAACTACTAGAACAAGTTACAGCAATAGATATAAATATTCCAGGAGTAGGTCCTATACAGAACATACAGACCATAGACTCTGATGTACCATATAGACGGGTAGAAAAAACTGTAAACGGTCCGTATTTTATATATGCGTTTTCACCAGAAGATCAACGAACAATTATAAACTCCCCTACAACCGGTTCAGAAGGTTATGAAGAATATAGTCCTCTTATGTTATTAGAGTACCCTGTTGTATCTTTTTTTCGTAAAGCAGTAGACTACGATTTAGAGTTAGTAATTAATAAACCTAGAGAATCTAGCTATATATATAAATGCGATAGAGTAAACCCAACACCTACATCAAAAACAAATCCTGTAAACCTACCTAACATATTAGCCAATGCCACACCATTTGCTACAGTACAGGATAGTAATTACACAAGTACACCTTGGGTAAATGCAAGATATCAAGGAAGTAAGCTAGATACAACCTCAAATACGGGTACAGATCCGTTTTTACAAGGAGCGTTTTTTCAAGGAGCATTCTTTACAAAAGATGTAACAGATGCATATATAGAAAACTTAGTATCTACAGGTAACATAGCGTATATAGATTATTTCGCAGTAAGTAAATTATCAACACCTGCATATACAGTAGAAAGCTTAAACTTAGAACTCTCAACAGACATTAACAATACTACCTCAATACTACAAACAGTAACAAGTACATTACCAGCTTCCAATACAGACATAGCAATTGGAGACCTTCTGCAAATAAGCGGTAAAACTACAGGAGACTTTACCGGAGAGGTATTAAAAGTAAATACACCAACCCCACCAGGAATATACACTCCTTACGAATTTATAACAAGGAATATACTATTAGGAGAAACTTCAGCAATTAATACAGTAAGGAGTTATTCAAAAACTTCTCGTGAACAGTACATAGCAGGAGACGTAATATACAGGATAGTACCTGTTCAGATATTACAGATAGGTAAGGCAAAGACTACTGCTGTACAGGAGGGTAAATTAAAGATAAAGGGTACTGAAGGGATTCTAACCCTTAGTATAGATGGATACGTAATAAGTGGAAGCACTAGAGCATTTATATAGAAACAATAACACGATATATTTATTAATAAAAACAAAGTAAAATGGGATACTTAAGTAATACAGTAGTAACTGTAGATGCAATTTTAACAAAAAAAGGAAGAGAACTACTTGCAAGAGGAGATGGTTCTTTTAAAATAACACAATTTGCCTTAGCAGATGATGAAATAGACTATACTCTTTACAACCCAGCTCACATATCCGGATCTGCATACTACGGAGAAGCTATTGAAGCAATGCCGTTACTAGAAGCATTTCCTGATGAGTCGCAAATTATGAAGTATAAACTGACAACTCTTCCAAGAGGTACAGCCAAGCTACCGGTAATAGATTTAGGATTCGCAGCAATAGTATTAAAACAAGGAGCATCACTTGCAATCACACCTCAAACCCTAAACTACCTTAGTAGTACAAATACTTTTGAAGCAGGAGGATATGTAGCAACTATAGCAGATGCTAGAGTATTAAACACATTTAATGGAGTAGGAATTAATACAACAGAAGCAGTAGCATTAAACTCAACAACTACACTAGGGACTAATGTATCTAAAACAGTAATCGGGACCTCTATTAACTTAACTGCTACAACAGTTAACACTTTATTTGGAACAAATACATCATTACAGACAACCATTACAGTAGTAGGTAGAGACTCAGGAGCTAGACTAACAATTCCAGTAACAATCACAAAAGTAAATTAAATAGTATATGTCATTTAAAAGATTCGATACAGAAGATATAGCATTAAGTGCAGACTCAGTAGTAGCACCAGCTTGGTCAAATCAAGTAACTAAACTAACTTCTATGGCCCTTGGTACACAAGCAAACCTATCATCAGGAAAGTATTACTACAATGTGTACACCCCAACTGTAGCAGATGTTCAATTCTCTACAGCTTATGGAAACAGTAAAGGAAGTGGTTCTGTGTTAATTACTCCTACAGAGATAGGTAAGTCTCCTTCATCAGTGATATACGGACAGTACAGAACCTTAATTAACGGAGATGAGAATACAGATTTTAACTTCGGAGGACCTACACCAAACTCAATACACGTAATAACAGTTAATAGAGCTAGATTTAAAGAAAAATTACTACCAGGTAGTTTTGAATTAACACTTACAAGTGGGAGTAAGACAATTACTCTTATAGACAATAGTACTACTATAAGCACACTCTCTTATGTAGATGCTGGAAGAGTATACGACATAGTTAGTGGTTCAATTACAAATGGAGTCTATAGCGCTAACAGTACCTTTACTGTAGCATCAGGATCTTTTGGTAAATTTTTACCAGATGTAGGTATATTTGTATTTAATGCCAATGCACTTAAGGATGCTACTTACGGAATTAATTTACTTGTATCTGAAAGTTATAATGCAGAAGGAAATAATAAGCAAGCGTTTACTAATGCAATTATTTCTGGATCAAACTTCAGTGTTAGATCAGAAGAGACAATTACATCAAACTACGTCTTTGTTAGAGTTAGAAATACAGAGTTTAACTATTCAACAAACCCATCTAACATCTCAGGCTCTGGTGATTTAAGGCACAGTATAATGATAAATACACCACAAGCCTACATGACTACAATTGGACTGTATAACGATAATAACGACTTATTGGGAGTAGCAAAACTATCAAAGCCATTAATTAAAGACTTTACAAAAGAAGCATTAATACGAATTAAACTTGACTTTTAATGAATGGGTGCTTACAAAAAATTAAACAAACAGGATGCTTATATAACAACCTACGTTGCTCATAAGCAGTGGTCAATACCTCTCGCTCAGTATCCCACTTACGAGATAGCCACAACATTAGCAGACGAAAGTTATAAAAGCAGCTTATCGCAACTATACTACCCTAGTAAATCTCTAGGGAACATAGTTTCACATTCATTCGACTACTACCCACAGACCACCCTATATAACTCAGAATCTAGAAATCTTACTGGAGACGCTTTAGTTGTATCAATTCCGAGAGCATTATACGGAACAAGTATAAAACCTGGAGTTACACTAGGTTTTTACGGAGCAATCAACTTACAGTTTGTAAATAGGAATATTCTCGATGATTTAGAAGGTAGCCTCTACATATCAGGGAGTTCCCCTAGAGAGTATGTAGGGGATATTATATACACCCATGGAATAGCAGTAATTACTAAAGGAGACTATGTATACGGTAGTATTAGTAGTGTAGCTTTTAAATCAAGCCAACCTATTTATACATATAATTATCACTGTAAGTTAAGAGAGTCGGAGTATAACTACACCTATAATCCATCAGCATTGAGTGGATCTATAAAGACGATTTACGATAGTACCGGAAATGTTTATTCAACAACCGGAAGTGTTAACGATGGAGCATTAAAAAATAATGTAACAGGAAGTTCTTTTCAACCGTATATAACAACAGTAGGGCTGTATAATGATGCAAACGAATTGATTGCAGTGGGAAAAATGGCACAACCAGTACCTAAACCTGCTAATACAGAAATGACAATTGTAGTAAAAATAGATATTTAAAAAATAAAACATGGGAATAACATTAAGAATAGTAACAGGATCAGTACTTACATACGGACAGGTAGATACTAACTTTTCATCACTATACTACTCAGCATCTCAATCAGGAAATAACTTAGTATTATATACAACAGGAAGTCTTGTACAAGCAGCTACCACAACTGCTTTTAACTTAGGGTTAGGAGATCAGACAATAGCATCAGGACCCTACTCACATGCAGAAGGATGGTTAACACTGGCATTAGAAAGAGGTGCACATGCAGAAGGGCAGCAAGCAACAGCATCAGGAACTTACTCACATGCAGAAGGATATAATACAAAAGCACTAGCAAATGCCTCCCATGCAGAAGGATCCACCACAACAGCATTAGGACCAGCTTCACATGCAGAAGGATATAATACAGTAGCATCTGGAGATTTCTCTCATGCTGAAGGAACTAATACAATAGCGTCAGGATTATACTCACATGCAGAAGGTGATTATGCCAAATCAATAGGAAGTTGGTCACACGCTGAAGGAAGCTACACATCAGCATCAGGAAACTATTCACATGCTGAAGGAGGATCTACACTAGCATCAGGACCCTACTCACATGCAGAAGGGCTTACCAATAACTCATTAGGACCTTGGTCACATGCTGAAGGACAGTCTACCATATCATCGGGAACAGGTTCACATACTGAAGGCCTTTATACAACAGCATTAGGAAATTTCCAACACGTACAGGGTCAATATAATATAACTTCACCATTCCAATCAGCTTTTATTTTAGGAAATGGAACATCAGATGGTTCTAGATCAAATCTTATCTATGCATCAGGATCACAAGTTCAAATATCAGGTTCATTAACAGTAGGATCAGGATCATCTACTGTAGCTCCAACTTATGGGTTTACGCCTAATCTAGCTATAGGGTTACCTACTGGCTCTACAGGAGCAGTAATAAATTTAAGTAATACAAGGGGAATTATAGTTGGAGGAGATACTTTAGGAATCTTACAATTCTCAGGACTAGCTTCAGGTACAAGCTATGCTTCTTCTCAAATTAGAGCAACTGTAAATTACTCAGCAGGTTCAGGAAATGCCGGAGGAGGTATTTTATCATTCTGGACTGGACTAGCTAATAGTGGTGCATTCCCAGAAGAACGTATGCGTATCAACCACCAGGGTAATGTAGGGATAGGAACTTCAGCTCCAACAGCTAAACTAGATGTAAATGGTAATGTAATTATAACAGGATCTTTAAATGTATCTAGTAATGCAACTATTAGACAAAACATTTACACAGGAGTAACACCACCAGGAGGTACTTCCGGAGGATATTTTAACGTATATAACTCACTATCCCCAGCCTATAGTGAATTTGGTTTCTATTCTACAGATAATGCCGATTCTGATGGATATGGAGATGTTCGTATAACAGCAAACCCTGAAAGTGGTATAAGCCTTTATGGATCAACTTATAGTGGTACTGAAGTCTCTGCTATAACTGTACAGAGAGGTTATATAAATATATCTACTCCAACAGCATCTTTATATTCATTAAGCTCTTTTAAAATAACCAGTCCTTTAGTTCAAATTACAGGTTCATTACGAATAACAGGTTCAGCACAAATAACAGGATCATTAACTGTGACTGGAGGTATAACGGGTTCTGTATCTAATGTAAAGGTAGTTGATAATCAATTTGAAGATTTTAATTACCACCCGGTTTTTACCCAAGCAGCTGGAAATAGTACTCTTCAAATTGATACAAATACATTCAGATATAATCCCTCTAGTGATACTTTAAAAGCTGGAGATCTATCATTAACCAAAGGAGGAAGTAGATTATTAACAATGGAAGCCGAAACTGCTGGTGGTACAGAAATAAGACTACTACCGAATACTACAGGAGGTCATGCTAGGATAAACGTAGGTAATACAAATCAGCCATTAGACTTTCAAATGAACAGTGCTAATGTAATGAGAATTACACAAGCAGGTAACGTAGGAATAGGTACAACAATACCAAGTGCAAAACTAGATGTAAACGGTAGTACTGTAATAACAGGTAGCTTATCAAACGGAAATGCAGTAAGGGCATCTGGGTTATACTCTCACGCTGAAGGAAGCTACACAACAGCATCAGGAAACTATTCACATGCAGAAGGAGAAAGTACAACAGCATCAGGAGAATACTCCCATGCAGAAGGAGAGGGTACAGTTTCTTCTGGACTTGCATCTCACACAGAAGGAATATATACAGTAGCTACAGGAAACTATTCACATGCAGAAGGAGAAAGTACAGCAGCATCAGGGTTTTACTCCCATGCAGAAGGAAGCTACACATCAGCATCAGGAGACTATTCACATGCAGAAGGAGGAGGTACAACGGCATCAGGAGAATACTCCCATGCAGAAGGAGAGGGTACATTTTCTTCTGGACTTGCATCTCACACAGAAGGACTATATACAGTAGCTACAGGAAACTACCAGCATGTACAGGGTCAATATAACATCTCATCATCAGCACGGTCTGCTTTCATTATTGGAAATGGAACAGCAGATGGATCAAGAAGTAACTTAGTATTTGCATCAGGATCATCCGTTCAAATAACAGGTTCTCTAATGCTAAAGGATATACTAGTACTTGCACCAAGAACAACAACTCCTACACCTTCAACAGGAATGGTAATAGTATCAGGTTCAGGAGTAGATCAACACATATACTGTTACTTAAACAGTACTTGGAAACAATTAGACTAAAACAAAATAAAAAATGTGGTTATATCAAAATAAAGAAATAAAAGAACTTACAGATATGCCCGAAGGAAGCTTTGGGTTTATCTACGAAGTAACACATCTTCCAAGTGGTAAAAAATACCTAGGAAGAAAACAATTAATTTCTGTTACAAAAAAAGTATTAGGAAAGAAAGAATTAGCTTTAATTACCGATAAAAGAGCTTCTAAAAAGAAGACTGTAATAAAGGAAACGGATTGGAAAACCTACCATGGTTCTCATCCAGAAATTAAACAGTTAATAAAAGAAAAGAAACAGTCGGAATTCACAAGAGAAATTCTTATCTTTGTACCGACTAAGAAACAGCTAACCTATTATGAAGATAAGTATCTTTATACGAAAGGGGTCATAGAGCCAGGTTCTATTTATTTTAACGATAACATATCAGGACGCTTCTTTAAGAAAGATTTTTATGATAAAACTACTTAACCTATTAGTTGATACAACACCAGGCTTAAATTACCATTTAAAGCATGGATTACCCTTATCTGAGAATATCTACCGCTACTCTTCCAATGCCTTTATACAATTGTTTACTGAAGCAAGAACACTTCACAGAGACGGTTATTTAGGTCTATGTGAAGAGGATAGAATACTTCTAGAAGAGACAAATATAGGCGAATATGGAGAGTATGAAGGACAGAAAGTACCTTTAGACTTACCAATGGTAGAAGAAGGAGAAGAGATTGCTTGTAAGAAATGTGACCACCACTGGGAGGTAACCCCTGAAGATATTCATCCAGCATTATGCCACAGTTGCGGATATGATAATGAAAGAGGAGTATATGATATGAAGGCTCTTGAGAATTGGAAAAAACTTACAGAGCAGCTTAACCCAACACTTCCTAGAGCAGGAGAATACGGAGGAAATATTAAAAGGAATATGACTGTTATTGACAAAGACAATAATAAGTTAAGAATAATAGATATTACAGACAATAAAGTAGTATTAAAACCAGCTTCTTATTCAGGACAGACAGTAGTATTTCCAGACAACTATGATCAGTTTGCTAAAATATTTGACTTTTGGGATTATTTTAATCTTGAAAAGATAGTAGAAGCAGAATACCAAGGGAAAGATGTACAGTTAGGAAAACCTAAAAGAGGAGGTTCTAAGAAGTTTGTAGTATATGTTAAGGATCCAAAAACTAAAAAAGTTAAAAAAGTACAGTTCGGAGGAACAACAGGGTTGAATGTAAAGATAGATGAACCAGGTGCAAGAAGTTCTTTTGCCGCTCGTCATCAATGTGATAAGAAAAAAGATAGAACAAAACCAGGTTACTGGGCTTGTAATATTGGAAGATATTGGAAATCATTAGGAGGAAGTAGAAACTTTAGCGGATACTGGTAGAATGGATAGACCTTACTATGAATTAAAGACATTTGACTTCATCTATAGAAAGTTTACACAGGATGTAGAGGAAGAGGAATTAGTTTGGCATAGAGATAGAAACGATAGACAAGTGGAAGTAGTAGGTACTACAGATTGGCAATTACAATTTGAAGATTCAATACCGCAACAGCTTCAGGACAATATATTTATACCAAAAGATACTTATCATAGATTAATAAAAGGAACAGGAGAACTAGACTTACGAATATTAGAATTTTAACATCTATTTATATAGAAATACAAAGCATGAAAAAATCACAACTAAGACAGTTAGTACTTGAAGCAATAGGAGGATATGAAAATAAGGATGGGAAACTTGTACCACATTCTGATAAGTTTGATAGTACTAAGTTATCAAGCATCTTAACAGCAATTGCTAAACAAGGACAGGTAGAAGACGAACCACAAGACGAACCAGAGATAAAAGAAGATGCAGTAAACCTTACTTTAGAAGACTTTCTAACTAAGTGGCTAATTCCTATATTAGAGAGAGGTGTTGGAAGAGACTTGATTAAACCAGGATTTAAAGATATGATCGTTAGAGAAATTAACGACAGATTAGCAGACTCTCAAGAAACAGGCGAAACTTTAGACGAAGGAAAGAGCAATAAGACCATGTCAAAATCTCAGGTAATTTCTTACGTAAGTAAGCTAGACCCAAGTGTGAAGGTTTTTTTACCAAGAATAAATGCAGGAGGATTTGACAAACAGGTGAGCCAATCACATTCCCCAGAAGCAGCAGCAAAAGCGTTAAAAGC
>TARA_R110000868_G_scaffold344468_1_pt1 | contig 16909 bp, 17 predicted proteins | sample TARA_R110000868 | Tara Oceans TARA_R110000868 (sample SAMEA4397489) | marine metagenome | biome: Polar Biome; feature: [SRF] surface water layer (ENVO:00010504); material: water (ENVO:00002006), including particulate matter (ENVO:01000060) such as... | depth 5 m | reverse complement strand
TAGTGCTGTTATTTACGAAAAAACAGATAGGGCAGGAGGACGTTTAAAAACAGATATTGTAGAAGGTTTTCAAATGGACCAAGGTTTTCAAGTGCTTTTAGATGCCTATCCTATGGCAAAAAAACATTTAGATTTTTCAAAGCTTAAATTACAAAAGTTCATTCCTGGAGCTGTAATATATAACAAGAGTTATAAAAATACGTTAGGCGACCCAATTAGAAATATTTCTTTATTAAGATCTACATTGACTTCTAACATAGGTGATTTAAGTGATAAATTTAAGATAGTCCAACTATCAATTGCGCTTCGACGAAAAAGTATAGATCAAATATTTGAGGAAACAGAAACTACTACCAAAGCTTTTTTGGAAACATATGGATTTAGTGAGGGAATGATTAATTTATTCTTTAAGCCTTTTTTTGCAGGTATTTTTCTAGAACCATTTTTAGAAACTTCCAGTCGCATGTTTCAGTTTGTATTTAAAATGTTCGGAGAAGGATCTGCCACACTTCCTATTGGTGGTATAGCTGCAATACCAGATCAATTATTAAATAGTTTGTCAGCAACTAAAATTCAATATAATGTTTCCGTAAAGGATCTATCAGAAAACAAATTAACGCTTGATAATGGCACTGAAATTGAGTTTGATTACGCAATTATTGCAACGGAACCATGGTTTAAAAACTCCTATGGTAATCAGTTAAGCTGGAAACGTTGCGACACACTTTACTTTACAAGTAGTAATCGTGATATTTCGAAACCTTTAATTGGTTTAATTGCAGATGAAGGTGCGCTAATAAATAATATTTTTTATCATACCAGTCTAGGCATGAATGTTAGAGCAAAAGAAGAATTACTATCTGTAACTGTGGTAAAACAGCATCATCTTTCTAATGCTGCATTAATAGAAAAGGTTCAACAAGATGTAAGTACTTATTGCGGAATTAATAATTTGCGTTTTCTTAAACACTACGCTATTTCAAAGGCTTTGCCAGATAAAAAAAATATAAAAAATAAAACAACTACTCAAGAAATTACAATGAATAATAATACTTTTTTAGCTGGTGATTATCTTTTAAATGGTTCATTAAATGCGGCAATGGCATCTGGAGAGCATGCAGCATTAGCTCTTATTTCTGCGATGAAGGAGTAAAGTTTTAAGTGGTTAATAATCGGCTAGTTTGTTGTAATAAATCAATTCAAAACTAATTAGTTTTTTTATAACTCCATACCGCCAAACCATTCATAATAAAAGCATAAAGTATAGTTTTTAATATTTGTGGTAGAATATCTATTAATCCAGAACCTTTCAGCATTACCATACGCATTACTTCTACAAAATATTTAATAGGATTAAATTCGGTGAGTACTTGTGCCCATTTAGGCATACTTTCTATAGGTGTGAATAATCCACTCATCAAAATAAAAATAACCGTAAAAAACCAAGCTATAAACATCGCTTGTTGTTGTGTGTCTGTAAAGTTCGAAATGAATAAACCAATGCCTAAAACCACTAAAATGTAAATTGAAGTATAAAAATACATGAGTCCTAAACTACCTAGTATTGGGGCATTAAAAATAAGTTTAGCAATGATTAAGCCTATAGTTAACAACCCTAAGCCAACAATCCAAAATGGAAATAACTTACCAATTATAAATTGACTTTTCTTAATAGGTGTTACATTAATTTGCTCTAAGGTTCCAATTTCTTTTTCACGTACAATGTTCATGCCTGATAAAAAAAGCGTAATCATGGTAACCAATAACACTAGAATTCCTGGCACCATAAAGGTTTTATAATTCAAGGTTTCATTATACCAAAACAATGGAATGGTGTTTATACTTGAAGTAAATATTTGCTGGTCGGAATGTTGTAACAGATTCACTAGAATTTGTTTATTAAATTGTTGAACTATTTGCGTGACATAAACGTTTTCAACACCTGCGGCTGCGCCATCTATAGCATTAATTGTAACGCCTAAATTAGTATATTTTTCTTTTTGTAAATCACGTTCAAAATAGTTGGGAATTTCTAACAATACATCAACATCACCTTGCAACATTGCGGAACTTCCTGCTGCCTCAGATGGGAAATCTGTTAGGACATTAAAATACGCTGAAGCATTGAATTTTTCAATTAATACTCGCGAGGAAACACTATGGTCGTTATCAATATATCCGAATTTTATATTCTTAACTTCGAAAGTCGCGGCATTCGATAAAATGATTAGTTGGAGTAGTGGAAGTACAAAAATAATTGGAAGCATACCTTTATTTCTAAATATTTGCTTAAACTCCTTTTGTATGATATAGCCTATAGTCTTCATTACTCCAGTCTTGTTTTATATTTTTTCACACTTAAACCAATAAAAAAGACGGTCATTCCCATTAAAATCAGCGTTTCTTTCCATATATATTGTAAACCAACACCCTTAAGCATAATTCCTTTTATAATAATGATAAACCATTTTGCCGGTATAATGTTGCTAATAATTTGAAGCGGTAATGGCATACTAGAAATTGGAAATATAAACCCAGAAAGTAATATTACAGGTAACATTAATCCCATTAGTGAAATCATCATTGCTGTTTGTTGTGTTGCCGAAATTGTTGAGATTAGAATTCCTAATGCCAAAGCACTTATAATAAAAAGTATGCTTTCTAATGCCAATAAAAACAAACTTCCTTGAACAGGCATTTGGAATACAAAAATGCTCAATACCACAATAACTGTCGCGTTAATAATGGACAGAAAAATATAAGGAAATACTTTACCAACAATCACCTGAATTGGTTTCAATGGCGAAACTAAAAGAATTTCCATCGTTCCCAATTCCTTTTCACGTGTTATAGATATTGAGGTCATCATTGCAGACACGAGCATTAAAATAATTGTCATGACTCCTGGAACAAACATATACACGCTTTTTAGTTCAGGATTGTAAACCATGCGTGTTTGCGGCACAATTTGATAGGCAATAGTCACCTCTTTGTTCAGTTCCTTTTGGTATTGCTGTAAAATGGCACTGACAAAATTACTTATGGTATTTGCGGTATTCGGATCTGTAGCATCTGTAATAATTTGAACGTTAGCGATGCGGTCTTTAATTAATTTTTGACTGAAATCTTTTTCAAAGTTTAAAACCGCTTTTACATGTCCTTTTTCAAATGCTTTAGCAATTTCAGCTTCTCGTGTGATCATTTGTTTGATACTGAAATATTTTGATGCTGAAATTTTATTGATGATTTCTTTTGTTGTTGCATCTTTTGAATGATCCAAGATTGCAATGTCCACATTGTTTATTTCATTGGTAATAGCAAATCCAAATAATAGAATTTGGGCAATAGGCATTCCGAAAAGTATAAACAAGGAGCGTTTATCACGAAAAATATGATAGAACTCCTTTCTTATAAAACCCACAAATCGTTTCATCCTCTTGCTAGTTTTAAAAATACATCGTTCATTGTTGCTGCACCAAACTGTTCTTTTAGTTTTTTAGGGGTGTCCAATGCTTCTATTTTTCCATTAACCATGATAGAAACACGATCGCAGTATTCAGCTTCATCCATGTAATGTGTTGTCGCAAAAATGGTGGTTCCTAGGTGAGCAGCTTTGTAGATCATTTCCCAAAACTGACGTCTAGTAATTGGATCCACACCACCTGTTGGCTCGTCTAAAAACACAATCTTGGGTTCGTGTAATAAAGCAACTGAAAATGATATTTTTTGTTTCCATCCTAATGGTAAAGAACCAACTAATTGATTTGCGACATGCTCCAAGCCTAAATCCTCAATTAATAAAGTTGATTTTTCCCTAATCTGTTTTCTAGATAAGCCATAAATACCACCAAAAAAAGTAATATTCTCTCTCACCGTTAAATCGTCATACAAGGCAAATTTTTGACTCATATACCCAATGTTTTTCTTAATATTTTCCGCATGTGTAAATACATCAAAACCAGCGACTGTTGCAATTCCAGAACTTGGTTTTGAAATACCAATGAGCATTTTCATTGCCGTAGTTTTCCCTGCGCCATTTGCGCCTAAAAAACCAAATATTTCACCTTTTTCAACGTCAAAAGTAATAGAGTCTACCGCAGTAAAATCTCCAAATGTTTTGGTTAATCCATCAACTTGTATGACTTTGTTAGTATTCATTATTTTGCTAATTCCATAAATGTATCTTCAATGGTGGCCTGCGTTTTTTCGATAAGTATGTTCAATAGACTTTTAGATTCTAAATAGCTAACTAATTCCTCTGGAATAAAGCTTTCTCTACTGTCCGTATAATGTACAAATTCACCAAAAGGGTACACGCTGTGATTAAATTCATACGCATTCAAGCTTTTAATCAATAAATACATATTGTTAGCTCGAATGTTGTAAATGGGCTTGGAATAGTGTTTTACTATAGCTTGTGGTGAATCTATCTCCAATATTTTTCCATCTTGGATCAGGGCTACTCTGTCACAAAGTTCAGCTTCATCCATATAAGGCGTGGAAACTAAAATTGTAATGCCTTTTTGTTGTAATCGTTTTAACATTTCCCAAAATTCTTTTCTTGAAACTGGATCCACACCTGTGGTAGGTTCATCTAAAAACAAAACTGTTGGCTTATGAATTAAGGCACAGCACAATGCAAGTTTTTGTTTCATTCCACCAGAAAGTTTTCCTGCTCTACGATCTTTAAAAGGTTCAATCTGAACATAAATATCTTTTATTAACTCGTAGTTTTCTTCGATAGTTGTACCAAATATTGTTGCGAAAAAAGTCAGATTTTCTTCTACGGTTAAATCTTGATAGAGTGAAAATTTCCCAGGCATATAGCCAACACTATTTCTAATTTTTTTATAGTCTGTAACAACATCAAAACCGGCAACAGTTGCTATGCCTTTATTGGCAATCAAAAGCGTGGTCAATATCCGGAAAAGTGTTGTTTTGCCGGCTCCATCTGGGCCAATAAGACCAAATAACTCCCCAGGTTTTACCTCAAATGTAATGTCTTGTAAAGCATTTACATTTTTGTATGATTTTGAGATATTTTTTATAGTTATACTCATTTATTTAAAGTAATTGAAATACATATCAATATTTTCTACTATACTTTGTTTTATAATTGATGCATTTTCAAGTGATTCTTCTTTAGATAGACCGTCTATTTTTTTTATTAATGGAAGTAACCAAACATGTAGATTATCATGCGAAGCACCGGTCATGCTACATTCTTTAACTATCTTATTTTTTATATCGTTTAATTTTTCTGCAAGTTTTTGATAATCTTCAATAGATCCAGTATTTACTGTTTTAAGTAGTTCTTGCATTTTTAAAACACCTTGGGTAGTTTCTATATTGGCATCCCATTTTATGCCATTGTCTAGCATTATTTCTGCTTTCCAGGCATTGTCGTAAACAATGGGAACTTTCTCCTGCTCTTGTTCATGGGTTGCATTAGAGCTTTGCTCCAGAGTTTCATTTGGTGCTTCTTTTTCCTGTGGTTTATTTTCTTTACAGCTAACAAAGGCAGTAAGACTTAATATTATTAGTAGATGTTTCATAATTTGTTTTTTTGGTTTAGGATATATTTATTCTCCTTTTGCTGTAGAATTGTAAGCAATCCACATTTCTGCTGGCATGCCAATTTTTAAGCCACCGTCATTTCGCACTTCTATTTTTACTGCATATACCAAAGCAACACGTTCTTCTTTAGTCTGAATTATTTTGGGCGTAAATTCCGCTTCCGCTGCAATCCAAGAAATAGTTCCATTGTATGATTTCATGTCATCTCCTTGATCTACTTGAACGGTAACTTCTTGACCTATTTTTATGTTCGTTAATTGTGTTTCGCTGATGTAAACTCGCAGTTGCATGTTATTTAAATCCGCAATCTTATAAAGGGGTTTTCCAAAAGCAGTAATTTCATCAGGTTCTGCATATTTGGTTAAAACTGTACCATGTATAGGATTGATAATTTTACTTTTCTCAATTTGATCGTCAATTTGTTTTAATTGAACATCAATACTTTTCAGTTCGTTTACCACAGGAGAGTTTTGGATTTCTACACTGCGAATCTGATTATTAATAACATTAATCTCACCCTGGATATCATCTAGTTGTTTTTGAGTTCCTGCATTATCTTTTATCAAGTTTTGTGTACGCTCTTTGTTTGTATTTGCTGTTTTTAAACGAGCATTTAGCACATTAATTTGCGATAATACCCCTTTAGATTTTGAGACAATAACATCCTTAGACACCTGTAATTGTTCACGTTTAAGTGCTAAGGGTATGGTATCGATAAAACCAACAAATTGATTTTTTTCTAGTAAATCACCTTCATTTACATCAAATTGCATTAGTTTTCCATTGTTTTCAGCAGAAATTGTGATTTCCGTAGCTTCAAAATTACCATAGCCGTCTGCTTTTTCATTTCTTGCCCCGCAGGAATTGAGACTTATATTAAGGGCTAATAATCCGAAAATTGTTGAGTATGTTTTCATGTAGGTATTTTTAATTTCCTTGTATACTGTTATAATTTGCTTTGGCAAGTTGCAATTGTATGGTGTGCTTTAGCATGGTGTTTTCATCCTCATATAAATTTGTGAGTTCTGTTATATAAGCCGATGAAGTAATAATTCCGTGTTTAAATTGTGAATCTGCTGCAGCGAGCACTTCTCTTCTAAGCTTAATAATTTCATTGTCGCTTGATATAAGTGCCTCAATGGTTTCTATTTCTTTTTGTTGCTGATTCAGGGCGGTATTCGTATTTAGTTTAAATGTTTCAGATTCTGTATCTATAATCTTTTTATTGATAGAAAGTGATTCCCGCTGTTTTTTATTAGAATTCCAATCAAAGACATTCCAGTTTAATTTAATACCTGTGATATAAAATGGTTGAAAAGAATTATCGAGCATATTCAAACCAGGATTACCATAACCGCCAGTTGCAAAACCCAATAATTTGGGTATATTTTTTTTAGACATAAGGGTTTCCGTAAGCATAATCTCCTCTTTTTTAAGTTGAAATAATTCCAATTCTGGTCGCATTAATTCTCTTATAACGGACATATCCACAAAAGAAGTTGTGAATTTTGTTTCACTATTTAAAGATGTGCCTATGATACTAGAAAGTGTTTCAATAAAAGAAGATTTATCGTTTTCCAGTGCAATTACCTGTTGTTTAATTTTTAATAGTTCTGCTTCCAAAATTTTGTCAGAGATTGGTAATATAATACCATTTTTAATACCTGAATTTACTTCACTTAATTTGGCTTGTAACAAATCTTGTTTCGCTTGTAGCAATCGGGTACTTTCTTGTGTAAGTAAAATGGAAAAATAGAACTGGTTAATTTTTTGTTTTAATTGATATAAATTAACTTCAACTTGCTTTTGTTTTATGTCCAGTTGCGCTGATTTTAATTGTATCGCCGCAGCAATTTCTCCACCATTATAAATAAGTTGATTTACCGATAAAGTAGCACGATATTGATCTTTACTTAAGGGTGTTATGGAGGTGTTGGGAATAGGAATTTCAATAACATCTGACTGGTAGGTGGCTTGTGCTTCTACTAGTAATTGTGGAAGCTTAGCTATGGATAAAACTTCATTGTCTATTTGATTCTGCGTTATTAATAATCTTGCTTGTTTAGCCAATGGGTAATTTAAATTTGCTAGTGAATAACAATCTTGTAGGGTAATAGTTTCCTGTGCAGAATTAGGAATTGAAAATAATGCTATTAATATAATGACAATTCTTTTCATTTTAGTTGCGTTTTATAGAATTGATAATAAAGTTGGCAACTGCTACTTTACGTTGTTGCACAAATTCGTTATAGTTACTATCGTCTAAATTGGTAAAAGCTTTTATTAATGGTTTTCCTAAAAAAGGAAAAATGTTTAGGGAAATTATGTTTATGAATAATTGATCTGCATCAATTGGGTTTAGCATACCCTGGTTTATTTCATCTGTCACTTTCGCTTTAAACTTCTCTAGATTAGGAAACCCTTTATTTTCTTTTAGTTTTAAAATAAAATCTTCGTTTCTATTTAATTCTTGAATAATAAAATTTGGTAAGTAAGGATGTTCCAGCATGAACGTTGTATAACTAAAAGTGAAATTTCTTATGTTGTCTTCAACTGAAGAATCATCATTTAAAATGGTGTTTAATTGAGGCGCTAATAATGCGAAGGCTTTTTTAAACACTGCCTCAAATAACAGTTGCTTATTGCGATAATAATAATGAAGCATTGCTTTGTTAATCCCGGCATTATCAGCAATTTCTTGCATGCGAGCTCCATCCATTCCTTTAGTCTGAAAAATTTTTTCGGCTGCATTCAATATCTGTTCTTCCGTATTTGAATCTTTTAATTTTGACATATTAACTATATGGTTTAACCATTTGGTTAGCAAAATTACAAAAAAAATAGAATAGGTTTATTTAATTTTTAGGGTTCTTATTTACTAGATATAGAATGGGAATTCAATTTCAATTATTGCTAGTTGTTTTTCTTTACTATCAGCCCGTCCCAAAGCCATTAAGCTAATAGCTATAACAAAACAGTTTAATTTTTTTTTGTTACTATTCATGACAATTATTTTATTGCTTATAATGGTAAAAATAAGGTAACAAGACTCCTGAAATATCCAAAGAATTTAAAGGAAGTGTCAACTAGTTCGAAAAGTCCATTATTTTTAGTGAATTATTTGCAAGTTTTCATACCTGTTTAAAATGGGTTTAACGAGAAAAAGTTTAGTTCGGCAGATTTACCATTTATTCATCTTAGAATAAGCTAATTACAGAAGCTAATTAATTAAGCCTATCACTGAAAGATTGTGAATTAGTAACATTTTTTATAGCGCAACCAATTTGTGTGATAGCACGATACAAATTAATAAAAAACGTTGAGCAGGAGATTAGAGGCCTTTATTTTTAAACTTCAAAAAAAATTGTATTTACTCTAGAATTATACATTAGCGAATGCATGCTCATAATTATTATTAAGAATTAGAAGTTTAGTAAATTGATCAGTTAATTTTTATTGATAAATATATCAACATATTTAAATTGTACCTCAGCAATTAATTTTGATATTTTCTTAGGCTTAATCGTATAGTAGTTCCAATGCCAACTTTACTATCAACAGAAATAGTACAATTAATTGCTTTTGCCAAATCACGAATAATAAGTAAGCCTAGTCCCGAATTGATACCTGCTTCTTTAAAATCGTTATATAATACTATAAAATTTTCCGGATTTGCTCCTTTGTAATTATCAGTAATTGATAGAAATGTTATGTCGTCTTCCTGCCAACTTTTCCATATAATGGATGGCATATGATTAGTAGAAGGTGCTGTTAGGGTATAAGATTGGTACTCCAATGCTTTTATCGCATTACCGGTAAGGTTTCGGATTATAGTTTTTAGGTAATTTTCATCCGTGTTAATATAAAGATTATCTGGATTCAGAAATGTAATTTTTACGTTTTCTACGCTTGAAAAATGAATTTTAATATCATTAAATAAAGAATTTAGCGAAACATTTTTTGGTTGTGGTTTAAAAAGCCCCATTTGGCTTTTACTCCATTGCAATATATCTTCCATAGAACTTAAGAGATTTTCAGCACTATTACTTATCTTTTCTTGCATTCGCTTACTACTCTCTTTTGTGAGCATTTCTGGGCTTTCTTTTTGAAGTTGAAGAAACATAATAAGGTTGGCAACTGGTCCGCGCAAATCATGAGTTAGAATACTAAAAAATTGAGCTTTGGCTTTATTGGCCTGATCCAATTCGGAGTTTAAAACTCGTAGTTTTTGGTTGTTTTTTCTACGGTTCTGGCTTTGATAATAAAACAACCCTCCAATTATTCCGAGTAACACTAATCCAATAATTAGAAACCATTTTTGTCTCTCCTTTGCTTTTAATGAGAGTTTATAAATTTGAATTTCTTTATCACGAAGTTCTATAACTCGTTTATCTTCCAAATTCTTGATAGTTTCCCTGTTTTCGGAATTGAAAATTGAATCTTTATAAACTACAGAAAGCTCGTAAGAATTTAACGCATCTTTAAAATTGCCCTGAAGTTTTTGTATTTCAGCTATTTGACTATAGTTTGAAGCGGTTTCTGAAATTTCACCTAGTGTTTTTGAAATGGTTAATGATTCTGTAAGGTGATCTAGTGCTTTTTTTAATACACTATTTTTTTCAGTTGGTAAGGGTTCTGCTTTCGCCTTTTCTAGATATATATCTCCAACGAGTCCCAAATTCTTCAATAACCCCATTTTAAATCCAATTTCTCTACTTAGGTTTAAAGATTCAGTGCTAAACTCTAGACTTTTATCATACTCTTTTAAATTATAATACGTTAATCCTAAGGAATATAAGTTGATAATTTTACTGTTTTTTTGTCCAATTTCATCCGAGAGCTTTATAGCTTTTTTATAATAGGAGATGGCTTTTTCACTTTCATTAAGCTGGGTATAACAAGTTCCTAAATTTCCTAAATTTCGAATCTGATTTGATATTATTCCCGCTTTCTCATTAATTGCTAATGCCTTTTCAAAATAGGTTATTGCTTGTTTGGACTCATTTAAGTCTAAATAAATAATTCCTATATTAGATAAAACAACTCCTTGTCCGTTAACAAAGTTTATTTCTTCATAAATTTTTAATGACTTGTTGTTATATTCTAATGATTTTGGATAATTATTCTGCGAAGAATAGACTAATCCAATACCTCCTAAAATTTGAGCCTTTCTTTTTTTATTTGTAGTTAGGCTTAACGCAGTTTCATAATTTAATAACGCATTTTTATAGTCAGAATCAGCCGATAAATTTTCTGCAATGCTTTGATAGGAAGCTGCAATTCCATTTTTCCAATTTAGTTTTTCAGAAAGATTTAGTGCTTCTTTGGCATATTTAACACCTTCATTTGGATATATTCTCGGATAGGTAAAGGCTAATTGGTTTAACAAACTCACCTTCAAAGTATCTTCTTTCATTCTCGGTAATTCTTCCAAAAGTGAATCAATAAGTGCTTGACCTTCTTTATTTTGAGCATAAGAAAGTGATGCAAATAAAAGAATATAAATAAGCACTTTGTTTTTCATAAAAGCATTTCTAAATTGTCTTTGTAGCTTCGACCAACCGGAATAAATGCACCGCTGTACAATTCTATTTCTTGCGTGCTTATTTTTTGAATATATTGTTTTTGAACGGCGAAACTTTTATGGATTCTTATGAAGGAATTAAATTTAACGTTTTGCAAAATTTCCCCAAGGTTAGTCAAAACACAATGCCGTTTACTATCAGTCACTAATATGGTGTAATTTTTGAGTGCTTCCAAGTATAAAATTTCGTGCATTTTAATTTTAATTTGGTCATGACCCGTTTTTACATATATGACATCGCCACCAATAGAAGCATCAAATAAACTTGCTTTTTGTCTTATTTCCATATACTCCTCCACACGTTTCATCATTTGTTCAAAACGAACAAACTTGAATGGTTTTACAATAAAATCTAAGGTGTCTAATTCAAAGGTTTCGGCAGCTTTTTCTGGATGTGAAGAAATAAAAACGCAAACGGGGAACATTAGTGCTTTTTGGCGTAATTCAATTCCAGAAACACTCTGTAATTCAATATCTAAAAATGCCATGGATATTGCATTGTTTTCTAAAAATACTAACGCCTTTTCGGCAGTATCAAAAACACCAACAATATTAAGTATGGGAAACCTTTTTGCATACGATAGTACAGCAAGTCTATCCATCTCGTCATCATCCACAATTATGCAATCAAATTGTTTCATAATTAAAAAATCTACCATAAATGTATGTTTTTTTTAGTGATAAATAGTTGTTGGTGTATTTAAATAGTTGTTCGTCCTTTTCTGGTTGTTGTTAATTGACGGATAAACAACCTTTGTGATATAATAACACTTATAAATATGATTTTATCATGAAGAAATTAATTCTAGTAATCGCGCTGCAAATATTAGGACTTTTTTCATCTTGTTCTAAAAACGATGTGGCTTCAACAGATGAGACTTCAACGCCAGTTACAAATGATATTTATATCGCGGGTTACGAATTTAATGGAGCAAATTTTGTTGCAAAATATTGGAAAAATAATATGGGAACCAATTTGTCTGATGGAACTAAATATGCGGTAGCCCAATCAATAGTTGTTGTTGGAGAAGATGTTTATGTTGCAGGTTATGAAACCAATACCTCTAATAAGAATGTTGCTAAATACTGGAAAAATGGTGCGGGCACCAACTTGTCTGATGGAACAAAACAAGCTTTTGCTTATTCGATAGTGGTTTCTGGATCCGATGTTTATGTTGCTGGCGATGAGGATAATGGATCGTTTGAAGTCGCTAAATTATGGAAAAATGGCACAGCAATTAATTTGTCTGACGGAACCAAAGATGCTTTTGCTCAGTCGGTAGTAGTTGTAGGAGTCAATGTTTATGTAGCTGGTTATGAATTTAACGGAAAATATAATGTTGCAAAATATTGGAAAAATGGGATAGTAACTAACCTAACAGATGGCACTAATACAGCCTATACAACATCTATTGCTGTAGAAGGGAATGATGTTTATGTAGCTGGTTATGATTATAATGGAGCACATTATGTTGCCAAATACTGGAAAAATGGTGTAGCCCATAACCTATCCGACGGGACTAATGATGCAGAAGCGAGATCTATTGTTGTAATAGGAAACGATGTTTATGTGGCTGGTCAAGAAACAATCGGTATGAGTTATGTTGCGAAATATTGGAAAAATGGTATAGCAACCATTCTGGGTGATGAAACAAAAGACACTTATGGCTTATCAATAAAAGTGGAAGGAACAGATGTATATGTAGCTGGTTATGAAAATACAGGTGCTAAAGGCGTTGCAAAATACTGGAAAAACGGTATTGCTACAAACATAGTTACTGATGCCAGTTTATCTTCAGTTTCAAATTCCATTTTTGTTAAATAATTTTTAGTAACCATTTAAAAATGAAAAAATGAACAGAAATATATTTATCAAGACAGTATCTGCAGCGGCAGCAATGATTCCCTTCTTGGGGTATCCAGAAATTAACAAGACTATGGAAAATAGAACAGATAAAGGTTTTAAAATTAAAGCTGGAGAAGGTCGTTTACATGGCCATATAAAACTAAAAGGTGTTAATGAAAACATTCTGGATGTAAAAGTGTCTGGTAGCGATACCAACGGCGGTTTTGCGCTTTTTGAACAAACCTCGTTATCACCTGGTCGCGGAACGCCATTGCACGTTCATCATTTTCAAGATGAAGTTTTTTACGTGATAAAAGGCACTTATTATTTTCAGGTAGGAGATGATAAATATGAGCTCTCCGCTGGTGAAAGTATTTTTTTACCTATGAAAGTTCCGCATGCATGGACACAAAAAAGCAAAACAGGAAAAATGACGGTCACCTTTCAACCAGCAGGTAAAATGGAATCATTTTTTTTAACCATGGCCGCACTAGAAAATGAACCAAGCAGTGCACAGATAGCTCAAATTTTTGTTGATAACGACATGCAAATAGTTGGACCTCCATTAAAAATTGAATAGCAGACATAATTAATTAAAACATTAAATAAATATGAAAAAATTCACATCAATTTTAATAGTACTTATAGCTCTGTTAGCCTTTGGTAATATAATCTATGGACAGGCAAAAAATAATACAACCAGCGCTGGATATTATCTAAAAGCAAAAATAAACGGAAAGCCTTGGCAATCTACTTCTATGGCGCCAGCAGATGCTTCAGGTAGGATTGTTGGGTATTATAATGGGCAATATATTGGACTTCCTTACAGCAAAGAGAATCTGGTTGTTGGAAAAAAAATAGCACTAAATCAAGATGAGGCCGCAGATGTTTTCTTGAAAGATGGATGTTCTTATCCATTAACTAATGGTCAAATGGAAATTACAAAAGTAACGGCTAAGTCGGCAGAAGGAACCTTCTATTTTACTACAGTATGCAGTAGTACTAAAAAATCGGTAAAAATCTCCGAAGGGTTCTTTAGAATTCAGGTTTCAATGAAATAATATTTAAAAAGGAAAAATGAAAAATCAAGTAAAACATTTTGTTTTATTAATTGTATTCTTTAATGTTCTAAGCAATTGCAGCAAAGGGGATAGTAATATGTCATCGGAATTACCAATAGTTGCAACGACCGCTGTAAGTGCAATTACACAAACATCAGCTAAATCTGGAGGTAATGTTATTAGTGAAGGTTCTTCACCTGTAAATTTTCGTGGTGTATGTTGGAGCACACACCAGTTACCGACAATAGCGGATAATAAAACTAGTGATGGTAACGGACTAGCATTATTTACTAGTTCATTAACTGGATTGACAGATGGAAGCACCTACTATTTGCGTGCCTATGCTACGAACAGTTTTGGTACTGCATATGGCGATGAAGTTATTTTTGTAGCCTTGGTTATAGGCCAAAATTATCAAGGTGGCCTTATTGCCTACCTATTGCAACCAGGAGATGCTGGGTTTGATGCCACTGTGCCACACGGTTTAGTCTGTACACCTACAGAACTATCTGGTAGTGAAAAATGGTATAATTTTAATGATATTGAAACCATGGCAAAATCTGAGGTATATGGCTCTGGATATGCTAATACATTGGCTATCGTATCTACCCAAGGAGCAGGGCAATATGCGGCACAATACTGCAATGACCTTGTTTTTGGTGGACATGACGATTGGTATTTACCAAGTCGTGATGAGTTGAATAAACTATACCTCAATAGAATCGCCATTGGAAACTTTTCATTGAATGGTTACTATTGGAGTTCCACCGAAAGAAGTATAGATCAAGCATGGATCCAAAGCTTTAGTAATGGTGGACAATCTACCTATGTCAAAAGTGGTGTTTTCCATATACGCGCAATACGAACTTTTTAAAACGAATAGTAATTAGTTAGCTAGTGCAATAAACAGATTCTAAAAACATCAGATCATGAAAAAAATTCTTTTAATAATTGCAGTTTCGAGTTGGTTTTTTGGATGCCAAAAAGATGACACTTCAAATCCAATAGTACAACAATCCTATTCAGATTTTATAAAAAATACCGAATGGGTGGGTACTTTAGATGGTACTGGATTTCAGTATCCACCTCCATGTTCTTTAAAATTTAATTCGGATAATACGTTTACCATGTATTCTATTTTTGTGTTTTTCCCTAACGGAGAACAAAAGATACAGGATAGTATTGTTGGTAACATTATCAGTCTAGACAGTTTACCAGATGGACGTACTCGAATTAATACAGATATCATAACAAGTTATAATGGGACGACAACAAAAACAATATACATTACAAATCGAAACGAGCTAAAAGGAATATCCTCAGACGAAAGCAAAGTAACTTTTCAATTGAGTTTGTTTCCAGAAAAAGACATTACTTCTGTTCATGGTACTTGGAGAGGAAAGGCAGGGACTGCTACAGATCATTTTACGTATGCTTATCCTGATTTAAGTACCGTCATTTTTCAAGATAATGTAGATCCGAATGTTACCTACTATACCAGAGGTGGGCAACCTGTATTACTTGCTGCACCCAACGTGTCCTTGCAAAGCATTTACCAACAAAAAGGTGCTAGAATTTATTTTGGTGGTTGTAATGAAACTCGAGGTACAGGCGATATTACTATCATTCCTTATTTTGGCGTTTTATTGCCTACTGGTGATAAAATGATGGTACATTCCTTAGATTTCTACGCAAGGTTGCCAAATTACATAAATACCAATGAACCTTATGGACCCAATGGCGTAACACCTGTAATACTCAGAGACTAATGCAAAGGAAATTTGAATACCAACACTACGAATCTTATATTTTTATAGCATCAATTTAAGCCCTGAATATCATCTATTTGTTTTTGTCTAACCGCTTATTAAGGGAAAATCAAAAATAATTTAGATTAATTATTCTATCACTTCTCCTTTTTCTTCTACCACAATTTTGCCCCAATTTGCTATTGCTAACAAAACAGGAACTAATGTTTCACCAAAAGGGGTTAACGCGTATTCCACTTTTAAAGGTGGCTTTTTGGTATATACTTTACGTGTGATCAGCCCATCTTCTTCTAGTTGCTTTAATTGTAAACTCAAAGTTCTTTCGGTTATATGGGATATGAGTTTATATAATTCATTATAGCGCTTCTTACCATCTATTAAATAGATCAAGATGACACTTTTCCATTTTCCTCCAATGAACTCCATCGCAATACTAGTCGTACAAGAAAATAGCTTGTCATTATATTTTATTACTCGTTTTTTATGCTCAATTGCCATGCTAATACTGATTTATAGTAACACAAAACTAACACACTATATTAAATAATACAACTATACTTTTTATAGTTTAAAATGAATTCTTTAATGTATTGAATTATAGTAAATTATATTTTTAAATATCAAAATAATACTACTATCATTTTTGACCGTTATTGTGAGAAATTAAAACTAACCATACTTTTGTCACTATACTTTTGATAGTATAATTTTATGAATTATTAATAAAAAGAAAATTGAATCAAAAATGAAGACTCCAAACATTGCAAAAGAAGATATTTTAAATGCTTTTAGGTATAGACATGCTACCAAAGAATTTGATGCTAATAAAAAGTTATCAGAAGAAGATATTAATTTTATTTTAGAAACGGCACATTTATCACCTAGTTCTTTTGGTTTTGAACCTTGGCATTTTGTGGTTGTACAGGATAAAGAATTAAGAGAATTATTGAAGCCTGTTGCTTGGGGAGCACCTGCTAAATTAGATACTGCAAGTCATTTTATATTAGGATTAGCGATGAAGGCTCCCATGGTAAAGCACGATGCTGATTATATTATGCATATGATGAAAGAG
>TARA_R110000868_G_scaffold140537_5_pt1 | contig 16910 bp, 17 predicted proteins | sample TARA_R110000868 | Tara Oceans TARA_R110000868 (sample SAMEA4397489) | marine metagenome | biome: Polar Biome; feature: [SRF] surface water layer (ENVO:00010504); material: water (ENVO:00002006), including particulate matter (ENVO:01000060) such as... | depth 5 m | reverse complement strand
AAACATGTTTTTTCCCATATGCCCCATCTTCGTTTTCTGCTTTTTTATATTTTAAATTAAGTAAAGTTTCTTGAAGCGACTCTAAAGTTTCAATATTAAAAAAATTATCTACGTATTGTACAAACGCTGTGTCTTTTTTAAATATCATTTTTTACTCCATAACTCACTGTTAAATATTCTATTTTAGTTACCCAACCTTTAGGTATTGCAATAGCTCCACCACCATGATTATCATCTTTATCCGTGCACCATGAACGCATAACTACTATTTTATGATCTGTATTCACTACTAACCACCCTACTTCTTGGCACACGGCCAATGGTGCATTAACAATATCTTTTGCAGGAAGCCACCCAGTTTCCATATCACGGGCATCAAGCCACGTCACACGGACCATAGGGGTTTTATTAATATCCATTATTAATATGAAGGTCTTTCTTCGTCATAGACTACACAAAAATTTAAAGCTAAAGTTACTCTTTCTTCATTGGTTTGATTAGGTGTAACGGAATGACAAATGTTACCATTAAACATTAAAACCATACCATCTTTTGCATGAATTTTTTTCACTATATTAATTTCTTCACTATTTTCATTTTTCTTTACTAATCTAAAATTATTATTTTCATGAAATAAAAAGGAAGCTTTTGTATCTTCTACATCAACAAAATAAACTAAAGATAAATGACATGTATGATTATGAGGAACAGCATAATTATTTTTATCATACCAATTAATCCAACAATCTTGTATTTCTAATTTAGGTACATCAAAATTTTCTTGTATAGTAAAGTCTTGTATAATTGTTCTTAACTTTTGAGATAGAATAGAAATAGAACCATATTTTATATGAGTATCCCAGGCTGTCCTGTTTGCTTTAACATTACATTCTTCTTTAGGAGTGGTTGAATGACTATGTAAATTTTTATTTTTTTCTACTAAAATTATATTTTTAATTTGTTCTTTCCAATGTTCATGATCAGGCATTATAAAAGAATAAACCTCTTGAGTAAAAAGAGGAGTTTTACTAATACTAATCATTTCAATAATTCTTTTTCTTCTTCTTTTTTAATAAGATGAAGATTAAACGATACAGATCGTCTCTCTTCATTTTGTGTTCTAAATGGATAGACACCGTGTGCTAACCAATTAGGAAATAAAAATATGTCACCTACCTCTGGAGAGTGTTGGTATTTATGACCACTGAAAGTAGAAGCCCGACCATCGAACCAGGTTATGTCACCTACTGTTGGATAGTGATCTTCCTTTGCATACTCTTCTGGTAAACTTGGGGGTACTCGTAAATAAAAAACTCCTGATAGTTGTCCCTCGTGTATATGAAAAGGATTAAAGTCTCCTGCCCATTGGCTCACCACCCACATAGATTCAATAACCATTTTACCTACATACTCAGGTGTAATAGTTTCACTAGCTGGAGGAATAGAAATATATTGTTTAACCATTTCACCCATTAAATTTACCATCGGCATAAACTCTTCTGTGTTCATCCATTCAGAAGGAAATCTAACTTCTTGTTTAACATTACCTGCAAGAGAACCTGAATGATCAAATTCTTTAGCAAGTTTTTCATTATCCAACATCTCTGTTGATTTTTTATCCATTAACTCAATGAGAAATTTAGGTAACTTACCTTTAACAATAGTAGGACCAAAGGGTCTAATGGCATCAAATCTTAATACTTCTTCTTTATTTTTTTTCTTCTTCATTTTTTTTCTTTTCCTTTTTCGATGCTTGATTAAATTTTTTCATGTTTTTTTGTACAAAATTCCATTCTTCTTCATCAAGAGGACGCCCTGCAGAAGGGTATGAAGGAACAGTTATTATTATTGGTTTGGGTTTTTTAGCCATCATTCTTTCCTTGTTTTGGTTTTAGCTATAAATATCTATTGTCATATAGCAATATTTTGCCTATAAATATATAATTAAATTGGCTTATCTTACAAGTTTAGCCTCCTTGCCTATATTACACAATCATGACTTGCAAAAGGAGAACATGCTAAAGAAGATATTTAAAGCAGCAAAAAAAGCAGCACCTGTAATTGGTGCAGGATTAGGATTTTTATATGGAGGACCAATGCTAGGCTCCGCTATTGGTGGAGGTCTTGGAAGTTTGGTTGCTGGTAAAAGCCCAGAAGAAGCTCTTAAATTTGCCGCAATGGCAGGACTCACAGGAGGAGCTCTTAGTAAATTTGGTGGAATGCAAGCTGGTCAAGGATTAGGTGGACTATTTGGTAGAACGGCTGCTACATCAACAGCAGTACCATCAAGCATTCTTAATGCTACTTCAAGTGGTAATGCAATTGCTCAACGAGTCGCACTTAAAGATGCAATCATGAAAGGTGCAGTCTCTGAACCAAGTATATTTAGTAAAGGCTTAGGTTTAATAAAAGCTAATCCAATTCAAAGTGCTTTAGCAGGATTAGGAATAGCAGGAGCTGTGGGAGCTGGTGGAGAAGAAAGCGAAACAATAGATATTGAAAAAGTATATGGAACTCAAAGTCCATTTAGAGATTTAGGTGGAACTAATATCACACCTAACAGATTAATACCTTTTGGTAGTGCGAATAAACCTTATGGTTTAGCAGATGGTGGTATTATTGGTTTAGCTAATGGAGGAGATTTTCCTCGTAAGAACGGACCTATAGCAGGACCGGGAACAGAAACAAGTGATGAAATACCTGCAATGCTCAGTGATGGTGAGTTTGTTATAAATGCTAGAACAGTAAGAGGACTTGGTGCAGCAATGGGTGCAAAAAATAAAGAAGAGGAAAGAGACAGAGGATCTAACTTTCTTTATAGTATACAAAATAATTACGGAGCGAAAGCATAATGGCTGAAATTTATCAAACTATAAATCGACAACCCGAGTATATAGAAAAAAGAACAGAACAATTATTATCATCTGTATATGGTGATCCAAATGCTACAAGAAATCAAGGTGAGAGTGAGGAAGATTTTAACTTACGTAAGTTTGGTAGAGCAGGCATTGCTCAACCTATTCCAGGATTTCAATTTGCAGGATTTACGCCTGAACAACAACAAGCATTTCAATTAGCTTCAAGTGGTATTGGAAGTTATGCTCCTTATCTTCAGCAAGCAGAACAACAAGCAGGGCTTGGTGCAGCTTCACAAGTTATGGGGGGAGGACAATTATTAGCAGGCACACAAACTTATGATCCTTCATCAGCAAAAGCTTTTATGGATCCATATCAACAAAATGTAACACAAGAGGCTTTAAAAGAATATGACCGTCAAGCACAAATTGCTCAACAAGGGTTAGCAACGGCTGCTCAAAAAGCAGGTGCCTTTGGTGGTTCACGTATGGGTGTACAAGAAGCTGAACTTGGTAAAAATTTAGCAGACATAAAGTCTAGAAGAGTTTTTGAAGATTTATCTCGTAACTATCAACAAGCACAAGGTGCAGCATTAGGATCATTTGCTGATCAACAAAAACGAGCACTTGGTGCTGGTCAAGGGTTAGGTCAATTAGGGTTAGGTCAAGCAAGTGTAGGTAAAACTATGGCAGGACTCGGGGCTCTTGGTTCACAACTAGGTCAACAAGATATTCAATCTTTACTAGGTGTGGGTGGTATGCAACAACAACTAGGCCAAGCACAAATGGAAGCTAATAGACAACAACAAATAATGGCACAACGTGAACCATATACTAGACTAGGTTTTGCAAGTGATATTTTACGTGGTGCTCCAAGTGGTTCTATTCAGTATGCACAACAACCAGAAACTAATCCGTATGCTCAAGCATTAGGACTTGGCATTGCAGGGCTCGGAGCAATAGGTCAATATGGTCAAGCTTTTCCTAACAGTGGAATATCAAATTTTGCGAGTAATATTTAATGAGTAAACAAGTTTTAAATAGACCAATGTTTGCTAAGATGAGAGATGGCAGTATTAAGCCCGTGCAGTATGCACAGTTGGGAGTATTTATTCAAGGAGGAGTAAAATACGGTCTTCCTTATTTAAATAGATTTGGAAAATATATTGCAGGGGCAGGTAAACTTCCTTATAAAGAATCAGCTTCTAGAGCCTTAACAACAGTAAAAAATACTTTACCTTCTGTAATTCAAAAGATTAGATCAGGCTTACCAGCAGTAATAAATAAAACTAGTAAACCTAATAAAAATGTTTTTAACACAATTCGTGGAAGTAGTAACCGAACTCTTGGAGGAGGCGATGCTGTTTTTCCAATACCTCCACATAAAGCTTTAGTGCCATATGGAATAGGACCTGCAACCCCACTTAACATTTTAAAACAAACTTACAAACCTGCCTTAACTATGTCTAGTTTGGTAAGCTTGCCTTATTTAACAGAAGGAATGACAGGGACAGAAACAGAAACTTCAGGTACACAACTTCCACCAAATTATAATGATGGAGACAATCCCGAAGGTGTTTCACCTGGTGCAGGAAATACTAGACGAGGAGACACCATGCCTAAAGAAGATAAAAAAGATGTAAAAAACTTTGATGACATGCTTAAAAAAGGTGATCTTGATTCGATGATACAAGATAAAATAGAAATTTTTGAAAAGTATTTAGGTAAAGACGTTGACAAAAGAAAAAAAAGTGCAGGCTATAATGCAATGATTGAGTTTGGATTAAACTTAGCTACTGCTAGAGGAGGAAATTTAATTGATAAAATTTCTCGTTCAGCAAAAGATCCAATGGCAAAATTTGCAGACGTAGGTAAAGAAATTTTAAATAGAGCAGAACAAATTAAAATGGCTGGAGTAGAGGCAGGAATTACTGCATCCGAAAAAGAAGCTGATAGAGCTATAGACCAACAGGCTATTGCTGCTGATAAAGAAATTCAACAGATGAAAAATGATGCTACTAAAATGGACAGGCAACAATTTATGTTAGAGTATAGTGGTAAACTATTAACTGATTCTGATGCTTTAAAACAAGTTTTAGCACCTTATAAAGATGAAGATGGAAATTTAATGGAGGGTTACACTACTGATGCAATTATTAAAGGCACGTTAGAAAATGTATGGCAATCATCTCAACCTAGAGTTATAACAGAAGAGTTAATTGTTATGGCACAAAACACACCTGAAAATAAAGGAATGTCTAGAGAAAAAATTATTCAAGGATATATTGATGAAGGATACTCATTACCACAAGGAGGGTAAGCAATGGTTCAATTCACTTTACCACCCGGATTAAATCCAGTCGTAGAAAAAAAAGAAAAAAAAGGTTTTACTCTTCCAAGTTCTTTACAAGTCAATGATGAGTTTGAAATAAAATTTGATTCAACATCTTCAAATCCTAAAAAACAAAAACAAGAAAAAGGAATTTTTTCTAAGTACATAGGAACTCCTATTACTTCAGCGGTCTTTGGTGTTGCTGCAGGTACAGAACGAGCAGTTGAAGGAGTAGTAACATTAGGAACTATTATGGCTGATGCAGGATTAGGTACAGATTTAACAGCTAAAGTACAAAAAGCTTTTGATGAAAGTGATGTTCTTAATTACATTGAAGACAAAGCCGATGATAGTTGGACAGGAATTGTAACTAATGCCCTTACACAATTTGGTGTTCCCGGCATTGCCGCATTAAAAGTGGCAAACGGATTAATTAAAGCAAAAAAAGCAGGAACTTTTGCATCAAGAAGACCTAATGTAACTAAAGCCTTAATGACAGGTGCTGCTGAAATGGGTGCCGCAACAGATGACATGGGTACTTTTGGAGATCTTTTAGGTATGGGACCTACTCAAGTTGAAGATCCCACAGGAGAAATAGGAAGAAAAGATGCTTTTAGAAGATTAAGAAATAAATTTAGATTTGGTGTTGAGGGAGCATTAGGTTTTACATTATTAGATAATGTAGTTTTTCCTGTAGGAAAAAGAGTATTAAAAAATACTTTACCTGGATTAAAAAGTATTACTAAAGATTTTGGATTAGGGTCAAATAAAATTACATATTTAAAAGCTAGTGATGAAGCAGGCAGACCAATGAAAGTAGAAACTAGCGAAGTATTTGATGAAGGTTTTCAATTTAATAAAAACAATATTCTTCGGTGGTTTGATCGTAACATTCTTGCGCCTCTTAGACCTAGAGGTAATTTACCAAAAAATGTTTTTGAAGCTAATAGAAATAAAATTGATAGACTACGTTCCATAAGCGAAAGAGTAAGAGGAGAAACTTTAGAATTAGAAAAAGCTGTTCAACAAGCTGTTGATCCTAAAGGAGGAGGATTTGTTAATATTCTTGATAAGGTAGGTATGAGACGACGTGAAAAATTAATGGAAGATATTTATGATTTTTTAACACAAGGAAAAATAAAACCCAAACTTGATGCTAAAGGTAAACCATTGCCTGTAACACAAGATGATTTGTTATCAATGAAAGATATTAATATTCCTGATAGCTTAAAAGATCCTACTATTTCAAAAAATTTAATGCCTCACATATTAAAAATAAGAAATAGTATTGATGAAATGAGTGGACAATTAACTCAAATGCCAGATATTGGTTTTAAAAAAGGCAATGAATTTAAAGATATTGTAGCGGCTAACCTTGGAGAATATTTAACTCGAAGTTATAAACTTTATGGCACTAAAGCAGAAAAAGGACAATGGTTAAATTTTTTAAAAAATAGTGAAAAAGGTCAACAGATAATGCAAAGAGCTAGGGATTCTATTAAAGATACGACTGCATTTAAAAATGCAACAGACGATGTTGTAGAAGCTGAGTTAGAAGGTATACTAGCTACAACCAAAGAAGAAGAATTAGGTGGAGCTTTTGTAAGAGTAAAACAAGTTGATAATGCAATTGAAAAAACACGACAAAAAATTTCTCCTGAAATAAGAGCGCTTTTAGGTGAAGTAAAAGATCCTATTGCTCAATACTATAAAGCTGCGGCTAAAATAAATACATATATTGAAGATAAAAAATTCTTTGATAAAATTAAATCAGATGGAAATGAAAAATATTTTTTTGAAGAAAATCCTAATCTTAAAGGTCAACCCGGAATGGGAGATAATCCTATGGCTAAAGGAGAAGGTGGATTAGAATTTGGAACACAAATTAAATCAGATGGACCTCTTAATAAATTTTATACAACCGATGAAATTGCTACATCTTTAAATAAAATTAGCGACACACAAGTTAATGCAGATGCTTTATCTGGAATATACCAAAAATTATTTCTTACTCCTAAAGCTTTAATTCAAGAATCAAAAACAACTTTATCTCCTATTACTCATGCTCGTAACTTATTAAGTGCATTGTCTTTTACAGGTATTAATGGAAACTTTTTTAGAAATCCAAGTGCTATATTAAGAGATTTTAATGAAGCAAGAAAAATTATTACAGCAGTTTCTAAAAGCCAATTAGAATCACAAGCAGGGAGAAAAATATTTAAAGATGATGGTAAGTATCAAAGTTTTGTGGGTGAATACAGACGTATGCAAGAGTTAGGTGTAATAAATACGAGTGCACGATTAGGAGACTTGCAAAAATCCATGGATGAGATATCGACAGGGCTACAAAATTTAAATGATGAAGGAAGATATTACACTATATTAAAAGGATGGGGTGACAAAACAGGTATAACTAAAGTTCGAAATATTGCTCGTTTAGCTTATCAAACAGAAGATGACATATACAAAATACAAAATTTTATTTCTGAAAAAAATAAATTGCGTCAAGCTTTTTCTAAAAAGATAGATGATAAAGTTCAAAAAATGGCGACAGATGATTTTGGTATTGGAAATTTAGGAATAAAACAAAACTTAGATGAATTTATAGAAAAAAAAGCAGCCGATACTGTAAAAAATAATATTCCTAATTATGATTATGTAGGAAGCCTCGGTCAATCATTACGTCGATTTCCTGTAGGTAACTTTGTTTCTTTTCCTTTAGAGATTATGAGAACAGGAATTAATACTCTTCGCCAAGGAATTAAAGAAATACGAACTCCTGGTATGGAAGGCATGGGTCTTCAACGATTAGGAGGATTTTTTACATTTGGGGTAGCTTTAGGAAAAGGATTAGAAGAAGGAGCACAAATGGTAGCAGGTGTTTCTAATGAAAGTTTAAATGCTTTAAAAGAATATTTACCTGAATGGTCTAAAAATTCTACCTTAATTCCTGTTAAACAAAATGGTCAGATATATTATATAGATTTTTCTCATACCAATGCATATGATGTTTTAACTAGACCTTTAAATGCAGCTATGAATAGTTTTGGTAGAGCAAGAGAAGATGATGAAAGTATAATGGGAAGTTTTGAAAAAGCTTCTTTAGATTCAATGCAAGAATTTTTAAGTCCTTTTGTAGAAGAGTCTATTATTACAGGAGTATTTTTAGATGTTTTTGCTAGAAAAGGAGAGTCAAGAACAGGAAAAAGAATTTGGAATCCTGAAGATGATTTTGGAACTAAAGCAGTAAACACAGCGGCTCATGTTCTTGGAGTAGCTTCACCTGGATCTATAAAACAATTTCAAAGATTATTTCTTTCAGGTTTTGGAGAATTAGATCAATACAACAGAGGTTATAAATTTTTAAATGAAGCAACAGGGTTACTTGGTTTTAGAATTCAAGATCCATTTATTGAACAAGGTTTAAACTTTAAAATAGCAGATCAAAAAAGAGCAACTTCTAACTCTAAAAAAATATTTACAAGTGTAGCTTACAAACCTAAATCAACGTCCGATGAAATTATAGCTGCTTATGAAAAAGCAAATGAAGCAAAGTTTAGAGCAGATCAAGTGTTGTATAAACGTGTTAAAGCTGCTCAACAATTAGGTATGAGTTATAATAAAATTGATAATATTTTAAGTGAAAGATATTCTAAAAAAGAACTAAATGCTATTTGGGAAAATAAATTTACACCTATTTCTCTGTCGGATTTTGTTAAAGAAAAAATATCAAAGAATAAACAAGAAAGAGGAGAAACAGATATTAGTGATCTTATAGAGTTTCGTACAGATGTTATTTCTAATAGATTAGAAAACAAGTCTTTGTTTGATAATCCAGATAGTTTATTTAAAGAATCTATAAATATTATAGAGGATAGTAGTCCTAATGTAACTACTCCAGGATCTCAAATAAATCCAACACCTTCTCGTTCTCCACCACCTTTAAATGCAGCTCAAAATTTACAATCAGGGTTTACTTTACCTACAAATTTAAAGCCTTTAAATCCTACAGACAGAACACAACTTGCAAAAAGTGGAAACATTGATATAACTGAAGCTATAGCAGAGAGGAGAACCTAATGGCATCAAAAGAAAGAGCAAAATCTAGGGGAAAAATACCAGGGAAATCTAAAAGAAGAAGAACACCTAAACCTAAATTTAACAACCGTGAAGCAGCTATTATTAAAAATGCTAAAAAAAGTAAAGCTGGTAATATAAAAGAATTACAACAAAGTGTTGGTAGCCTTGATAGACGAATTAATACAGCAATAGACGATGGTAAGTTAGATGTAGCTAAAGATCTACGCTCACGTAAAAATAAATTTACCACAGATTTAGGAATTGCTCGAGCTCTTGAATTAAAAGATGGAGTAGCCAGAAGTAAAGATGGTAAAATTTTACGTTCTTCAACAACAGGACAACCTCTTTTAACAAGTAGAGGAAGAGACATTTTTGATCAAACAAAAGATTTAGATTTTGTTGATCCAACAAGACGATTACAAAATGTAGCTCCAAATGCTTATAAAAAAATGTATCCTTACACTTCTGCTATAGCAGGGGGTTTACCTTCCACACGAATGGCTAAAGAATTATTTAATGTAGAAGATAAAGACATTCCTTATAGATATCCTGGAACCGATGATATATTTGGGGAAGGGGCTTTTCCTGCACAACGATATCCATTAGACTATATGGGTACACCTGATGCTGCTCCCGTGGGAGAGGTAACTATATCGGATTTAGTTATATCCGATGAAAATGATGATCAAGAAGGTGCATTGGAATATGATCCAGTACCCTATATACATCCTGCAATAGATCCCAACAAAAGATCAGCTATAATGAATGAAGGATATGGAGATATTATAGAATCAGGAAGACAAGATTTTAATACATTAGATGCAGAATTTCAAAAAAATAAATCAAATCGAGAAATATTAGATGGGAATGGAGATCTTGTTGATCCTGTAAAAATTCAAGAATTATTAGATTTAATTGCTGCAGAAGATGCAGAGAAAAAAGCCTTTGCAGAGGAAAGACAAAATGTATTTTACAATAAAGGTGGTATAAATGTAGGTGGTGAAGGTAATCTTTCAAATGCAATGAAAGAAATATACAATTTAGGAGGGTATCTTTCAGGAGGACAAGCTCTTAATAAGTATGCATTAGAACCTGCGGCAAATGCTTTACTAGGAGAAAATCAAATGGTTTCTATTGACCAAAGTGAATTTAATCCTGAAAATATTGACTACTCACAAATAACAGAATTACTTCAAGGACCCGGATATAATTTAAAAGACGATCAAATTAAAGAATTACTTAATTATAATCCTAATCTTGATGGTTCTAATATTAATTCTACTTTAACAGATTTTTATTCTCAGTAATGTTAAGCACACGAGATTGGATATGGGCAGCTTGCATAGTAGCAGGTATAGCTTTTACAAACGGGATGCTTTCATCACGGGTCACGGCCCTTGAATCAAATATAAAAGACTTTGATATGCTGCGTATTGATGCACGACTAGCAGTGATAGAAGAACAAGTTAAACAAATAAATAAAAAATTAGATTAAGCACTTGTTTGATTAAAACCTGGAATAGGAAATGCATCGAAAGAAGTACATATAGCACTTGTTCGCATCATATCTTTATACGATTGGGGTTTGTTTTCATATGCAGCTAAATATCCTTCTCGTGCTATAAAACATTTCTCCTCAGTAGGATAAAGAATTGCGTTATACTTTATTGAAGGTGCATTAGGCATAGACATAAATATAACTAGTAACCAAATTTTAATCATTAAATTAAATTAACCATGTTTTTTTTTATAAGCAATCATATTTTTTAAAGTCTTTATTTTTTCCTCTGTTAAACCAAAAGCTATATTACAAGCATGACATAATAAACCACGAGGTAATAGTGTTTTACTTTTTTTATATTGTTGTTGTGTATATTTATGATCGTGATCAATAACTAATTGATTTGATCTACCATGTCCTTTTATTCGAGCAGGGGCTTTATTTTTTTTCTTTTCACAGGTAACACAAATAGGTTCTTGTTTTTTAAACCATTCAGCTATTCGGTTTCCCCATGTACTTTTAATTTTAATAATACGAAGTTCTAATCGTCCCTTCGTTGTCAATCTTTTCTTTTTTTGGGACTTTAATTTAGATTTAAGGGTCGCAGCTCTCCCCCTAGGTGTTGTTATATATCGAGCTTGTCTTTTATTAGAGACTACCATTATTAGTAGCCTCACCCCAAGAAGGACCTATCTCAGCATCAACCTTTGATGGAACTCGTAGATCTAATGCATGTTCCATTATCTCAATAATCTTTTTCTTTTCTTCTTCCGAAGAAAATGACATATCTAATTCGTCATGTACCTGGATCATAGGAAGAAAACCCTCTTTATATAATTTAACCATAGCCATTTTTGTTTGATCGGCTGCTGATCCTTGTATTAATCTATTTAAAGCTTTGTATGTCCAAGCACGTTTAATTTTATTCATGCCTCCATATTCCACCTCTGCTTGCTCTTTAGGTAAAGCTTTATGAACTCCAAAATGATTGGGTTCCCATAAATGAAAACGGCATTTACGACCCATAATAGTCCTAATATACCCCTTATCAGACGCTCTACGCATGGTTTTATCCGTTAATTCTTTAATAAAAGGCACTGTAGAGTGGTACTGTTTGAACACTTTATCTATATCATCTTTATCTAGCCCTAATTCACTCATGAGTTTACCTTTACCCATTCCGTACATCATCCCTAAGTTAATTGTTTTAGCTTGCTTACGAGGTATCTGAGCCATATCTGCTACTATCTGATGAAAATCAGTGTTTGGTTTATTATTATAATCATTCAATAATTTTTCTACAGAAGCAACATCCCAACTTGTGCTCTCACTAACAAGGGCACCATAGTGAATAAGAAGTCTAGGTTCTTGCTGTGAATAATCGAAGATCCCCCACTTCTGACCCTCTTCTGGTATAAATAACTGTCTTATCTTAGGACTAATTTTAGGATTTCTTGCAGGTATTTGTTGTAAATTGGGATTTTGCATGCTTAATCTCCCAGAAATAGTCCCACCTGTGTCCGATCTTAATTGGTTTACATCGGCATGAATGCGCCCTTTATGTGCATGTTTCAAAATAGAATCAATAAAAGTCGTATGGGCTTTGTTCATTTCTCTAGCTTGTACTATTTTCTGTGCAAAAGGATTAGAATGTGTCAACAAAAAGTTCTTGTCAAAGCTAGGTAATCCTGTTGCTGTTCTGTTATAACTTATTTTAAGCTTGTCAAAAGCTTTCTGAATAGACAATGGAGAGAGAATCTCCATCTCAAAACCACACTCTTTGTGTATGCTATGTAGTATCTTCTTCTCTGTATCCTTAAAATCTTTTTTAACACGTTCTGCTTTCTCAATATCAACTCGGACTCCTCTCTTTTTCATTTGAAATAAAATAGGTAATAACTCTGACTCTAAATTAAATACCGATGTTAGTTCTTGTTTAATAATTTCTACCTTTAAAGTTTGCCACAGTTTTAAAGTCACTGCAGCATCTTGCTCGGCATAAGGACCAACATACATAGCTGGGAGTAAATGCATTTCTGCTTTCGCATCGACACCAAAATCTTTTGCAGCTTCATACAAGCCAGCTTCTGATTTAGTTTCTCCTATGTATTCTTGGGCTACTTCTTTTAAAGAATAGTTTCTTCTATTCTCATCAATCAAAGGTGCAGCAATCATTGTATCTATAATCCTGCCCTTTACTTCAAGGCCCATGGTACTTAACCAACCAATATCGTAGATCGCATTGTGAAATATTTTATCACATGGCAAATCTAATATCTTTTTTAATTGTCTTGTAAAAACTTTTATATCAAAGTTACCACCACCAGGATGAGCCAGAGGAAAATATCCTTTCCAACCCTCCACGGCCAACGCTACACCAATAACTTTTCCTTTTTTAGTAGCCCAACCGGGTCCTGTAGTTTTTAATCCTGGATCATGAGTTTCTAAATCAATTGCAATCTCTGCTGCTTCTTCTAAGTTAGGTATATTTTCTGGTGGTATCCACTCACTAGGTGCTTGGAATAAAGATGGTTGCCTCATAATTCTCCTTTTTGTTCAACAGCTTTTAATATTTTTTTACACATATCAAAAGTTACTGATCCTTTTCTATCATTAAAATCCCAAGTGCAAAAAACTGTATTTTCTTTTGTATATCCTTTTTCGTTATCTATTCTATCAATGGATATGTTTGTTCGTGTTTTCCTCGATGTTCTTTTTCCATTTTCTAATACACTGCCTAGGTGTGTCATAATTTTTTTTGTATAAAAACAATGATACCCATATTTTTTTTTATGCTCTTCCCAATGTTTAAACATTTTTTTTTTCGTTGTAATGTTGTGATAAAGACTACCATGAATATAATCTTTGTTTTTAAAAGCTCTAGAATACCAACTATTAGTCAACTGCATTAAAAAACCACGTTCTGTATTCCTATAAATAGAATCTAGTTTGGTGGTACAAAGTTTACATTTTGATTTAAAAGGAATTTTTTTAATACTATGTATGGCAAAATATTTTCTTGTAAGAGGATATACTTTCTTACAATCAATACACTGTCTAGTCATCATGATTTTTCTTTTCTCTATCTACATTCCATTGTTTAACGGCTTCACTTGTTTCTCTTCCTCGCTTTTCTCCTTCAGATTCAAATGATTGATTATCTTTATTTGTTCTTGCCTCTATCTCGCCTGCGATAGCAGCATAAGCAGCTAAATCTAAATAGCTATCTTTTTTATGTGCATGCATTAGTCTCGCTACTTTAACTAAAGCCATACACATTGCTACATCATGGGGAGTAATATTCTTGCGGAGGAAAACAGACCACAACGCAGCAATGTTCTGATGATTAGTAAGCTTATCGCCATAGTCGTCATTGCGATCGCCACTTATTAATTTACTTGCTTCTTTTAAAATTTCTTTTGATATCATTTAAAAAATCTCTCTAAACTCTCGAGTAGATTCTGATTCAATAATATGTAATGACTTCTTCGCTCTAGTAACCCCCACATAAAACACTCGCCTCTCGTCATCTTGTTGCAAAAAATAGTTGTCGTCAACTTTTTTTGGTAAGTCTGTTAGTACCATAACATTGTCAGCTTCGCCACCTTTAGCTGCATGAATCGTAGATAATTTTATATTTTTTGATACATTAAAACTTTTCTGTCTTCGTAGAGCTGCATTAATATATATCTGTTGTGCTTCCGGGATAGTATCTAAGGCTACATACCAGGGTCTTTCTCTATGAACATTGAGTCCGTGATTTAATACTAATGTATCATGATCATAATCTTTTTCTTCATCAGCACCTCGCAGCTCTTTATATCCATGAGCAATATGATTGTTCCCGGACATATAATAGTAGACATCTTTTAATACTTTAAAAGGAATACAACCTCCTTCTTGTATTTGTTTCCAACCAATGATAGCATTTAACATTTTTTCTGACACACTGGAGCGGTTATATCTTTCAAAAAACAATCCTCTTGTTTTAAGATCCTCGGCCAACTGATCTAATAAATAATTTGTTCGTGCTAAGATTAACCAAGTGCCATCGGTTAAATCCATATGATTGTTTAATCGTGTTCGGTGGTATTGAACACTGCCTTCTTCTTCTCTTGGCTGCCATTCTTTCTCCACTCTATTAACAATAGGAGTAATAATCTTTTGAGCAACAGTATGAACCTTACCTGGAATACGATAAGACTTATTTAATATTTCTCTTTTACATTGCAGCTTACCTAACCTACCCATATCAGCACCTGCCCAATTAAAAATAGCTTGATCATCATCACCTGCGATGTAAGCACGATCAGCTTTACGAATAATTTGTTCAACCATCAACCATTGTATCAAACTTAAATCTTGGGCTTCATCAATGATCACTACATCTAAACGAGGAGCACTATTCATTTCAATAAATTCTAAAATCATATCAGTATAATCAAAGAGCTTATGTTTCTTTTTGTATTGTTTAATTCCTTTATCAATATAATTTAAACGATCAAAGCCTCCATCAATATGCATACCACTTCTTGAAAATTGATTTTGTAATGACACTCCTTGGATCTTTGATTGGTCTATCAAAGTAAGATAAACATCTTTTGGTGTAGAGATACCAAGATCATTAATAGATTTGTTTGGATTATTAATTTTAATTTGTAACCAATCAGATACTTCACGGTAATTTAAATCACTCATGACATCTGCTGGTTTTAAATTAAGATGATGATAAGCTAAACTATGTAGAGTTCTAAAGTATGTAAAATCTTTTTTATCTAATCTAAATTTAAGGACGGCTCTTGTAATAGCTTCTAATGCAGCTTTCTTTGTAAAAGAAAAGTAACCAATCTTATCAACGGCTGTGCCATTATTAATTTCTTCTTCTACTATATTTAATAATCGTGTTGTTTTACCTGTACCAGGTGGACCAAAGATAGTCACAACTTTCTCTGCGTGTCTATCGTTTAGAACCATTTTCATCCTGCATTAACATTAAATTTAACTTGATCATCTTTAAATCATTAATTAACATTCGCCTCGTTAATTTTGTTTTCTTATTCTCTGCCTTAGCTACAACTTGTGCAGCTATAGTTAAAGTTTCTTTAATCAGTTTTTCCATTCAATTGTCTCCGTTGTTGTTATCTCTTTATCAAATTTTATTTCTTGTAAAAATTGTTTAATATGATTCCAATCCTTTATAGATGGATGAGAAAAATATTTTCCTCTCCTAAACCAATGCTCAACTGTTGTATAATCTATACCACTTTGATCTGATAATTTTCTTGGTGTTGTTTGTGAATGCATGTACTCAACAAACTCTTTTTGTTCTGGAAGTTGTGGCCGTGTTACCATCTCCTCTTTCATTAATTCTTCTACTCTTTGAGGATCATCTTTTAATTCTTCCATTGCCACTTGCATTGATAAAGTTTCTTGGACTTTATGTTTAGAAGATCGTTTATTTTTTCCAAGTAAAATTCTAGCTGCATATTTTTCTGCCTTATCTCCTCCATCAATTGCTGTCGGTGTTCTCCACATTTTTTTCTCTTCCTCATAATCTACTGCGTCTGCTAATTTAGCTCCGAATTTTCTTTTTGTTTTTTTTCTAATAACAGCATAACCTGTTGATGTTTCTTCAACATATTTACCAACTCCTGGAAAATAATCAGTCGCCTTTGGTGTTGGCCATCGTTTTAAGGATGACGGATCCGATGTAGTAGGGGATTTGGGGGACGAGACTGTTTCCGAGTGATTTAAGTCGGTCCACCCGCTTGGGTATCCCATGAGCCACTCTACCCATGTTGGGTTCAGACTCCCACCACCCTTGACCCACTGTTCTTTGTCCTTCGTCGCTACTCTTATAGGAAGACTTGAACGATCCGAATTTGTTACGGCTTTGCCACTGTCTTTGTAATCTCTCGTCGTTGGTGTTGGCCACATCAGATGAGGATGGGCTACTTGATCGTTGATGCTGATTGGCATCCCCTTCTCGAGTTTCATTTTCATTCTCTTCTCGGAGCTCGGCCCTCGGCCACTGTGAGCGTCTGGAGTCCTCCACATGTGAGTCGCTTTGTGTCCGTGTTGCACTTGCTCGGCTAGATTGCCTGGTGGTACTGTTGTCCTCCCTATACTCTCTCGATATTTT
>TARA_R110000868_G_scaffold64724_1_pt1 | contig 16939 bp, 15 predicted proteins | sample TARA_R110000868 | Tara Oceans TARA_R110000868 (sample SAMEA4397489) | marine metagenome | biome: Polar Biome; feature: [SRF] surface water layer (ENVO:00010504); material: water (ENVO:00002006), including particulate matter (ENVO:01000060) such as... | depth 5 m | reverse complement strand
CGCGCGGGCACGGCAGGTTTTCGCCGCCTCGGCCGATCCGCGGGCCGGTGAATGGCGATATGCGACCTTCACCGATGGCGCGGAAACCTGTGACGGCAATGTCGTCGCAGCGACGCAGCGGCTTGAGAGCCTGATCAATCGTCACCGCGCGCCCGAGCGCGACCCTCCAGAGCCCCCGGCGCAGGCCACGCCGCCCGCACCGGTCATTGCCTGCGAGATCGACACCTGGCGTGGCTATGAGGTGAATGTCGAGGATGGCGGCCGGCATCTCAATACCATCACCCTGCTTGAGCACAGCTATATCGAACGGGCTCTGCCCGATGGCCGCTGTATCGCCCAGCACCAGACCCGCTCCTACGGAATCTACTACGGCAGCAGCCGCAACCGAAATGGCAGCGCAGTCCGCGCCAGCTGGGGCATCAATTCGCAGCCTTCCGACACTGAGACCGAGTTTGGCACCAGTCGCCTGGGCGAGGCCGATCTTCTGCGTGTTCGCAATAGCGCCGCGAATCTGCGTCCCAACCTGTTGACGCTCGATCGCGCCCGCGCCCGGGTCGCGCAGGCCGTCGAGGCGGCCCAGCCGGAGAGCGGATGATGGAAAGGCTGGCGATCCTTGCTGCGTTGATGCTGGCGGTGACGCCGTCTGTAGCCGCCCAGCGTCCTCAAACTGTCGAGCCCGGGGCCTTCGAGACGATCCGGCTCGATGGCGAGGGTCGCGCCGTATTGCGGTTTGACGCTGAGGCGCCAGGCCTGCCGGCCTTTGACCTGATGGCGGCGCCGGACGGTCTGGATGCGGTGACGCTCAGCGCGCCAATGAGCGAGGAGAAAGGTGCGTCCACCGCCTTGGTCGTGCTGCCGAGCGGGCGCCATGAGCTGGTCCTGCAGGGCCAGGCCCGGGACGATGGCCAAGCGATGGAAATCCAGGGCCGGCTCCGGCTCGATCCGCCCTATGACGGCTTCGAGCCGAATGATAATCGCGACCAGGCGCGGCCAATCGATCTGCCCTTCTATCAGGTGATCCGCCTGGCCGAGGGCGATGAGGACTGGTTCCGCATCGAGGCCGAGCGTGGCGGGGTGATCGGCGTTCATCTCCACCATGCCTTCGACGTCTATGAGGGCCCCCAGATCACGTTCTACGAGGCCGATGGCACGCAAATTCTTCAGACCGCTACCACTGTCTATGGCTGGCGCGGCATGCGGTATGTGCGGTCCGAGGGACGCCCGATCCTGATCCGGCTGACCGACAGCCGTGCGTGGAGGGATAATCAGCCTGCTGCCTTCAAGGCCCTGGAAATTGTCCACTACACACCAGGCGCGCCGGCGAATGGCACATTGGTCACGCTTGGACTCGCGAGCGCGGATCCGTCTTTCTACCAACTCGACCTGGTCGGTGAGGCTGTCGGGATAGAGGTTCGCGGCGCGGCTGAGGCCGAGGCGGTGGCGTCTGAACTGATACGGGCCGTCGAGGCGCGGAAGGCCCCGGTCTGGCCCTATTGGCTGGCCGGCGTCCTGCTGGCGATCGCTCTCGCCGGCGGCGGATACTGGTATCTACGCCGGAGCAAGCAGCCCAGCTAATCCCAGAGACGTTTACGAATATCCGCGCCATGCTCGTCGAGGCCGGGCGAGCGCTTGCCGGAACCGGTTTCAGCGCCCGACATGCGGATCGGGTTGCGGATGCCGGGAATCCCGTCGGCCTGAGTGGCGAGGCCGCGATGCTTGGCCTGGACGTCCTGAAAGGCCTGCTCGACCGTATTGATCGGCCCGGCCGGAATGCCTTCCTTCTCGAGCGCTGCCAGCAGATCATCACGTGTATAGCGCGCCATCGCCGCGGCGATCAGCGCCACCAGCCCGGTGCGATTGGCGGCGCGTTCCGCATTGGAGCGATTGGCGGCGAGCACCTCGGGTGCGAAGCCGAGCATGGCGCAGAGTCGCTCGAATTGACCGTCATTGCCGCAGGCGAGGATCATATGGCCGTCGCTGGCGGCGAATTCCTGATAGGGCACGATATTGGGATGCGAATTGCCCAGCCGGTGCGGCGCGATACCGGTGGTGAGATAATTCATCGCCTGATTGCCTAGCACGCCCATCATGGTGTCCAGCAGGGCCATGTCGATATGCTGGCCAAGCCCCGTCCGCTCGCGCTGGGCCAAGGCGGCCTGGACACCGATCACGCCATAAACGCCGGTGAAAATATCGGCGAAGGCAACGCCGAGACGCTGCGGCGGCCGGTCGGGCTCGCCGGTCAGATCCATGATCCCGCTCATCGCCTGGATCATCAGGTCATAGCCGGCGCGGTGGGCATAGGGCCCTGTCTGGCCGAAACCGGTGACCGAGCAATAGACCAGGCGCGGATTGCGAGCTTTTAGTGTGTCATAGTCGAGCCCGTATTTGGCGAGGCCATCGACCTTGAAATTCTCCACCAGCACATCGGCGCCATCGACCAGTTCGAGCACGACATCGCGGTCGGCCGGATTGGTGAAGTCGAGCGCGATCGAGCGCTTGCCGCGATTGCAGGAATGGTAATAGGCCGCCGCCCGGCCGCTCTCATGCTCGACCCAGGGCGGTCCCCATTTGCGGGTATCATCGCCATGCGGCGATTCCACCTTGATCACATCGGCGCCGAGATCGGCCAGGGTCTGGCCAATCCAGGGTCCGGCCAGCACGCGCGCCAGTTCCAGCACTTTCAGTCCGGCGAGGGGCTTGCTGTCTGTCACCTGTGTCATTGGGGATTTCCTGGAAAACTGCCGACGATAGCCTGCTCATACGCTGTCGCGGCAGGGTCGAAAAGGCATGCCTCGCGCGCTGCGGCGATTAGCCCGGTCTGCGATCAAAACTGGCGCTTTTGACCAGCGCATAAACGACCTGGCCCGGCACGAGCTCCAGGGCTTCGACCGAGGCGCGGGTCAGGCGGGCCTTCAGCTGGCTCGTCCCGATCGAGACGATCAGGTCAGCATAGGGCGAATCGTCGATCTCGCTGATGCCCACAATCCGCCCGTCGAGCACATTGCGGATGCTGATGGCTTGCGGCTTGAGGGTGGCGATGGCGACATCGCGTGCCCGGATTCTCAGCCTGACCGTCTCGCCGGGCTGGACCGCGACGGGCATCGGCAATTCCAGCACCTGGCCGCCAATATCGACACGGCTGAGCTGCAGGCGTTCATCATGCGCGACCAGGCGTCCGGCCAGGATTGATCCGGCCTCGAATTCACGCTCCAGCGGTTCAATCTCGAGTCGCGCGAACACGTCCTCGACCGGGCCCATCGCCACGCATTGCCCGTGCGAGAGCGCCAGTACGCGGTCGGCGAGACGCACCACTTCCTCGACGGAATGGCTGACATAGAGGGCGGGGATCTCCAATTGCCGCAGCGTGGTGTCGAGATAGGGCAGGAGCTCGGCCCGGCGGGCATGGTCGAGCCCCGCCATCGGCTCGTCTAGCAATAGCAAGCGCGGCTGCGCCAGCAAGGCCCTTCCCAGCGCCACACGTTGTGCTTCGCCGCCCGAGAGCGAGGCGGGCCGCCGCGTCAGCAGCGGCGCCAGATCGAGCGCCTCGATGATCGTTTCGCTGTCGAAACGGGGCGGTGCAATGCCGGCGCGGGCCTGGCCATAGGCGAGATTGCCAGCAACGCTGAGATGGGCAAACAGGCGCGCATCCTGGAACACCAGCCCGACGGGACGCTTATGGGCCGGCATGAAAACCCGCCGCGCGCTGTCGCTCCAGACATCACCGCCCATCGCGATGCGACCTTCACCCGGCCGGTCGAGACCGGCGATCAGGCGCAGAAGACTGGTCTTGCCACTGCCGCTGGGCCCGAAAATCGCTGTGATGCCGGCGAGCGGAATCTCCGCTTCGACATCAAGCCGGAATTCGCCGCGCTTCGAGCGCAGGTTCAGGGAGAGCGCGCTATCCGACATGGAGACGGAACCGGCGATTGAGGCTGTAGACGATCAGCAAAGTGACGAAGGAGAAGGCGATCAGTCCGCCCGAGAGCAGGTGGGCGTCATGATAATTCAGCGTTTCGACTTCCTCGAAAATGGCAATCGAGATGACACGGGTGCGGCCCGGAATACTGCCGCCGACCATCAGAACCACGCCGAATTCGCCGATCGTATGGGCAAAGCTCAGGATCGAGGCGGTGAGAAACCCCCGCACCGAGAGCGGCATCGCGACGCTGAAGAAGGCGTCGAGCGGCGAAGCGCCGAGGCTGGCGGCGGCTTCGAGCGGGCCGCGGCCGATATTCTCGAACGCGCTTTGCAGTGGTTGCACCATGAAGGGCAGGGAATAGACCACCGAGGCGACCACGAGGCCGGCAAAGGAGAAGGTCAGCGTATCGCCGGTCAGGGAGAGCCAGAACTGGCCGATCGGCGCGGTCGGATTGAGCAGGATCAGAAGGTAGAAGCCGATCACCGTGGGCGGCAGGATCAGCGGCAGGGCGGTCAGCGCCTCGATCGCCGGCTTCAGACCCGAGCGCGTTCGCGCCAGCCACCAGGCCAGCGGTGTGCCGAGCAGCAACAGGATCGCTGTCGTCACGGCAGCCAGTTCAAGGCTGAGCCAGAGGGGGCCGAGATCAGGCATTACGGGTCCACACCATCCCCGTCCACACCATCCCCGTCCACACCATAACCATGGGCAGCGATGATTTCGCGCGCCTCCGGGCTCGCCAGGAAATCCAGCCAGGCCCGCGCTGCCGCATTGTCCTGCCCATGCGAGGTCAACACCGCATCCTGTCGGATCGGCGAGTAGAGCATCTGCGGGATTTCCCAGTAATTCGCCTCGCCGCTCATATCCGTGCCGGCGAATTGCGACACCGGGACGAAGCCGAGATCGGCATTGCCGGTGATCACCATCGCCTGTACCGCGGCAATGCTCTCGCCGGTGACGATCCGGCCTTCAGTCGCCTGCCAGAGCTCGAGCGTCTGCAGGGCCTCGCGGGCGGCGGCGCCATAGGGGGCGAGGTCGGGATTGGCGATGGCGAGCCTGCGATAAGTGCCGGTGCGCAGCCTGGCTTCGACCGGGGTGGCGATATCGGAATCATTGGCCGACCACAGGGCGATGCGTCCAAGCGCATAGGTGAATTGCGTGCCGGGAACCGTTTTGCCCCCGGCTTCGAGCCGGCGCGGTGTCGTCTGGTCGGCCGACAGGAAGACGTCGAAGGGCGCGCCGTGCAGGATCTGGGCATAGAGCCGGCCGGTCGAGCCCGACGTGATCAAAATCGTGTGCTCGCCGGATTGTTCAAACCGGGCCTGTAGTTCCTGTGCTGTCTCGGTGAAGTTTGACGCCACCGCGACCAGCGCCTGTTCGGCCTCGGCCGACCCGGTCTGGAACAGGCTGATCAGCGCCAGCAAACCTGCCGGCAGCATGCCTCGCATTCGATCCGTCCAAGCCAATGGCCGCTGCTCCCGCTGGGCGATGAACCCGTCACACCGCCATTTGACGGCGGATCGGGCGCGCGGTCCAGACGCGCAACTCAGGACGCCTCGGGTTTGCGATAGACGAACTGGCCGACATCACAGCGGCCCGAGCGGAAACCGGCTTCGCAATAGGCGAGATAAAAGCGCCAGATGCGGGCGAAGCGGTCATCGAAACCGAGCTCGCGGATTTGCGGCCAGGCGGCATTGAAGCTGGCGTGCCAGCGATGCAGCGTCTCGGCATAGTCGTCGCCAAACATGCGCGCGCCGCGATCTTCGAGCCCGGCGCGTCCGGCTTCGCGGGCCAGTGCCGAGGGCGGCGGCAACATGCCGCCGGGGAAAACGTATTTCTGGATATAATCCACCGTGCTGCGATAGCTGTCGAAATCCGCCTCGCGCAGGGTGATGATCTGCAGCGCGGCATGGCCACCCGGTTTGAGGCAATGCGCCAGCTGGTCGAAATAGACCGGCCAGTGCGCCTCGCCGACGGCCTCGAACATTTCGATCGAGACAATGGCGTCGAATTGCTCGTCGACATCGCGATAATCGCGCAGCTGCAGCTCGACCTGATCGCTCAGCCCGGCTGTAGCGATCCGGGCCCGGGCATAGGCGAGTTGTTCTGCCGACAGGGTCACGCCGGTGATGCGGCAGCCGAAATCACGCGCCGCGACCTCGGCGAAACCGCCCCAGCCGCAGCCGATCTCCAGCACATGATCGCCGGGCTTCAACTGGGCGGCGACACAAATCCGGTGGTATTTCTCGGCCTGGGCCGCTGCCAGGCTCTGGTCGGGCGCCGCGAAACAGGCCGAGGAATAGGTCATGCTCTGATCGAGCCACAGCCCGTAGAAGGCATTGCCGAGATCATAGTGGAAGGCGATATTGCGCTTGCTGCCGCTGCGCGAATTGGCGTTGAGCCAGTGCTGGATCTGGCCGATCAACCGGCTTGGGCCGCCGCGCGCCTGGGCGACACTGATGCGGTCAAAGGCGCGTGCCAGAATATCGAGCAGGGCCCGCAGATCCGGCGTCTCCCATTCATCATTCACATAGCCTTCGGCGAAGCCCAGCGCCCCGCTTCCGCCCAGCCGCAACAGCGCATTCCAGCGCTTCAGCCGCCATTCGGCGAATACGCTTGATGCCGCATCGCCGCAGGAGACGCGATAGCCGGAGGGGAGTTGGATGACGAGATGGGCTTCATCCAGCCCGGAGAGAGCCTGACGCAGGCGCTTGGCGACGAAACGGTCCAGCGCGCTGCCCGGTTTCGGCTTGCCGGTCTGATCGGCCTGGTCCGAATAGATATCCATCATTGCCTCCAAGGTATGGTGTCGATGGAGCCGTGCCGGGGAGTATACATCTTCAGCCCCTTCAGGCGAAGACGCAGGGCTTCCAGCAGAATGGCTCCGACGATTTTGATTGTGTTGAGGGCCAGGGAGACAGGCGCGCGCACTAGGCTGCGCGTCTCGAGTGGCCGGATCGCGCACTTCTGGACGGCGCTGAGCACGCAGCTACCCTCGCGATAAAGCTGGATGCCCAGGCGCAGCCCGGTCTCGTCGCGATCGAGCCGGAACCGGTATTCGCCATCGGTGGCATTGAAGGGGGAGACGAAGAAGCGTTTGTGGCTGGAAAAGCGCAGGCTTTCATTCGCCGGATCGCCGGACGGCAGCAGGAAAGTATAGGCGCAGCGGCCACCATGGAAATTGCTGACCTGGAAGATCACCGCCCGCAGCGCCTGCGCCTTGTCGTGGCAGAACAGGATCGTCACCGGGTTGAACACCAGGCCGAGCACGCGCGGTGCGGCCATGATCTGGACCCGGCCCAGCTCGAAATCTGCGGCCTCGCCGGTGAGCTGATCCTCGACCCAGGGCCGCAAGTCGGCATCGCCGCGGCCATGATCGCGCGGATAGAAGCTGACGAGATTGAAACGGCCGACCGAGAAGAGCGGTGAGCGGATTTCAGACAGCGCCGGGCCATCGATATCGAGCAGAATCGAGTGCATGCGGTAACGCAGGCTGTGGCGCTTCGGGCCCAGCCGCGTATGTCCGACATCGCCGTCGAGAAGAGAGGCCGGCAGCGGTGTCATTCTGCCGCGATTCCGAGCGCGATATCTGTGTAACGCTCTGTGTGATTGGGCCAGACGACACGCTCCGTCATGCCCTCAAGCCCCCAGGGGCGAATGGGCGCGCCGAGCGCTTCGGCAACGGCGAGGCCCGATTGCAGCCCGTCCTCGTGAAAGCCCGACCCCAGCCAGGCGCCGCAATACCAGCTGCGGTTCTCGCCCTGGATTTCATGGATACGCCGCTGCGCCGCCATCGCCGCGGCATCGAAGACCGGGTGGGCATAGTGATCCGTATGCAGGACGAGGGCGGGATCGGGCTCAATCTCGGGATTGAGCGTGACCAGAACGGGTTTCTTGGTCGGCAGTGGCTGTAGCCGGTTCATCCAATAGGTCAGGCTGATACGTTCCTGACCGGCTTTGTCAGGCGTATCGAGATAATTCCAGCTCGCCCAGGCCGATTTGCGCCGCGGCATCAAGCGTGTGTCGGTGTGCAGGACAGCGACATTATCGCGGTAGCGGATGGCCCCGAGCCGGTTGACCTCCTGGGCTGTGGGATCGGCCAGCAGCGCCAGCGCCTGATCGCTATGACAGGCGAAGACGATTTCGTCGAACAGCATCGCCTCGCCATTCGAGAAGTGCAGCGTCACATCATCCTTGCTGCGCGTCACCGAATGGACCGGGGTGGCCAGGCGCAATTCTCCGGTGAAGAGGTCGATCAGCGCCTCGACATGATTGCGGCTGCCGCCCCGGATCGTGCGCCAGGCAGGTTGGTCGAACACCTGAAGCAGGCCGTGATTGCGGAAAAATTCGAAAAAGGCGCTGGCGGGATAGCCGCGCATCGTCGCGACCGGCGACGACCAGATCGCGGCGCACATCGGCAGGATGTGGTCGTCGCGAAAAGTGCGCGAATAGCCTTCATCGCGCAGGAATTGATCGAGGCTGCGCTGCTCGGAAGTCGCGTCGAGCGCCTTGGAATGCGCGTGCAGCCGCAGGAGATCGCCCAGCATGCGCCACATGCGCGGCCGCAGCAGATTGCGCTTCTGGGCAAACAGGCCTTCGGGCCGGGAGGAGTATTCGAAGCCATGGCCATCGAGCGAGGCGGCAAAGGACATGTCGCTGGGGGCGGATTCGACGCCAAGCAGGTCCAGCATGGCGGTGAAATTGGGATAATTGGCGGGATTGAAGACGATGAAGCCGGTATCGACCGCCACGGGTGATCCGTCGATATCGACATTGACCGTATGGGCATGACCGCCCGGTCTCGGCGCGGCTTCAAACAGGGTGACGTGGTGGCTGAGGTTCAGACGCCAGGCCGCTGCGAGGCCCGCAATCCCTGAACCAATCACCGCGATCCGCTTTTTCTGTTGTTTCGTACCCATTGGCCCCGTCCGATAATTGTGGTCAATAAAAGGGCTTACGAGCCCGGGCCTTGTGCGGATCACTGCTGCCGCATGTGATCCGGAAGGCGACCGGCGCCGTAGTCTGGGTATGCACGCTGCCGCTCAGATATTGACCTGCTATCGGTCGTCCCGCCGGGACGGCCCGGAAAAGGGGCTCATGGGAATGAGTGCGGCTTCGCAGGCAGGGGTATTGGATGGAGCCGGGCTGGCGCGCCTGGTCGAGCGCATTGGCGCCCGCCGTGATCGCGAAGCGTTTCGACTTCTGTTCGATCATTTCGCGCCGCGCGTGCGCGGTTTTCTGGTCAGGCGCGGCCTGCCATCGGCCCAGGCCGATGAGCTCGCCCAGGAAACCATGCTGGCGATCTGGCGCCGGGCGGAAAGCTATGACGTAACCAAATCCGCCGTTTCGACCTGGGTCTATACGATCGCCCGCAACCTCCATATCGACCAGTATCGCAAGCTGGTCCGCGCCGACCGTCTCGACCTGAGCGATCCTTCGTTACAGCCCGGCGAGATGCCGGCCGCCGATGAACTCTATGCCCGCGGTCAGGATGTCGACGCGGTGACCGAGGCGCTCGAAACCCTGCCCGATGATCAACGCCGCGTTCTCGACCTCGCCTTCATGGAAGGCCTGTCACACAGCGAGATTGCCCTGCGGCTCGACCTGCCGCTCGGCACCGTCAAATCGAGGATCCGCCTGGCGATGGACAAAATGAAACTCGGCCTTGGAGATCTGCAATGAGCCAGAGAGGTTATTTCCTTCAGGAGGGCTGGTATCTCGACCATGCCAGCGGCGCTCCGATGACGCTCGGCCAGGACATGTTGCTGCGTTCGCATCTGGAAGTGTCGCCGGGCGCGCGCGCCCATGCCGATGCGATGACGCGGATTGGCGGCGCCTTGCTGGAAACCGCCGATGACGAATCCGGCCTGGCTTTCGATGCCGATGATATTTTCGCGCTCGATGCGGCACGGCCCGAGGCGGGACTGGCCGCAGATGCCGCTGCAGAACCCCCGGCCCGTCCAGCCAATATGCCCGAATGCCTGCCCGACGTGTTGTGCGATTTCATCGACCAGGCCGGCATCAAGCTGCGCTGGGAATTTCTCGGACCGGGCCTCAAGAAGGCAATGCTCTGGCGCAGCGAGGACGATGAGCGTCTATGGCTGTTACGGGCGCGTCCCGGCATGGCGATTCCGCATCATGGTCATCGCGGCCCCGAACTGACCCTGGTGCTGCAGGGCTCATTCCTTGATGGGGAGCAGCGCTATGTGCGCGGCGATGTCGAAGAGGCCGACCCTGAAGTCGAGCACGATATTCGCATTGGCGAAGGCGAGGAGTGCATCTGTCTCGCCCTGACCCAGGGCAAGCTGCGCTTCGACGACCCGCTATTGCGGGCGCTACAGGTTTTCACCGGTCTTTGAGAGTTGAAGCGATTGCCCTGCGGGCGATCAGTCTCCGCTGGCGCGTTGTCCCGGGGTCGTGGCCGCATCCTGTTCCTGGCGCAGCTGCGCCCGGGCTGCCGCCGTGGCCGGACGGCCGAAATGCCAGCCTTGCAGGAAGTCGAAGCCGAGCAGGCGCAGCAATGAGGCCTGCGCTTCGGTCTCGACACCCTCGGCGACGATTTCCAGCTGCATCGCGTCGCTGAGCAGCGACATCGCCTGCAACATCTTGTTGGCGCTCTCACTCTTGCCGATCGAATCGATGAAGGTCTTGTCGACCTTGATCTTGCTGAAGGGCAGGGTGTGGAGGTAATTGATGCTGGCAAAACCGGTTCCGAAATCGTCCAGATTGAGCCGGAATCCGGCCTCGCTGAGCTCGTCCATCCGGGCCTTGGCGCGGCCGAAATCCTCAATCAATACGGTTTCGGTCAATTCCAGCTCGATCTGCGCCGGGGCAAGACCATATTCCGTCAGCTTGGCCACGAAGCGGCGGCAAAGCCCGGGATCATTGAGTTGGGTCGGTGACAGATTGATCGAGACGCTGACTCCCAGCTGCGGATCGAATTCACGGCACACGGACTCCAGCACCAGATCGCCCAGCTGGTGGATCATCTTGGAATGCTCGGCTGCCGGGATGAAGACGTCCGGCGGAATATTGCCACGCGTCGGATGTTCCCACCGCAACAGCGCCTCCAGCGAGGCGGTTTCGCCGGTCCCGGCGAGCACGATCGGCTGGTAGACCACGTAGAATTCATTACGGCCCAGGCCCGCTTCCATGTCGGCATCGAGCGTGCGCCTCAGCTCGTCCATGGCGGCAAATTCGGCATCATAATAGAGCGGATAGTCGAGCTGATCGGCCTTGGCGCGATACATGGCGAGGTCAGCTTCATCCATCAGGGTGACGAATGATCTCGGGGCGTCGATCGCGGATTCGGCAACGCCAATGGCGGCGCCAATATCGAACAAGCGTCCATCGCATTCGATCGGTGTGGCCAATGCCTCGAGCAGGGTACGGGCAATGTCGAGCACTCGCAGCGAGTCGTCGGCATCGATCAGGACGCAGGCGAACTCATCGCCGCCCATGCGCGCAATATAGGCGGTCTGGGGCAGGGTTTCCCGGAAGCGGCGTGCGACTTCGACGATCACGGCATCGCCGGCCTGGTGTCCGGCTTTGTCATTGACCGCCTTGAACCCGTTCAGGTCGACATAGATGACCGCGACCTCGCCTCGATTGGCGGCCGTTACCGCTGCGTCGGTCTCGATGTAATTGCTGAAGCCGTGCCGGTTGGGCAGGCCGCTCAGACTGTCGGTCGACGCGGCCAAATGGGCCCGCCGTTCATTGTCCTCGGCGGCTCTGGCGAGCCGGCGCGCATGCCTGCCGATCACCTGCGAGGCGACCAGGAAGGCGATGATATAGGCGATCAGCGGAATCAGCGCGATACGCAGGGTTTGGATGCCCGGCAGAGACGGGCGCCAGACGAGCTGGCCGACCTGGTGTCCGAAGCGGTCGCGCACCGGCACGGCGCCGTCAATCAGCGCCTGGGATGGCGGGATGAAGCGGATATTGTGGACCAGATAGTTTTCCTCGAGCCTCGCGAAGAAGCCGGCATTCATCTCGGTGCCGATGATCAGGAGTGTGTCTTCGAGTGGATTGGTGGCGGAGCGGTCTTCGTATTCGCCCAGCACGGTGACCGAGGCGATATAGCTGCGGTCGTCGATCGAGAGGAAGTGAGAGCCCAGATAGCTGCCGCTCCGGTATTCCTCGGCCAGCTCCTCGCGGATCACACCGAGTTCGGCGGCGCTGATGATGTCGCTGCGAAGCGTCAGGCCGGTATCCTGGTGCCAGCCATAGATGCGATCCACTGATTCATTGGCCAGGATGACGAAATCGAAGCCGGAATGGTCCTGCAGCGGTTCGGCCATGCTGAATTCGAGCCTGTCCGTCAGGCCTTCATCGAAATAGCCGACGGCGGCGTCCCACCAGCCATAATCGACGGCCCAGTTTTCATTCTGCTCGGCCGCGGCTTCGATGCCCTGTGCCAGCAGGAGGCTGTCGGTGCGACGCGCATTTTCGTTCAGGCTGCCCACGAAAAAATAGATGGTCAATACAGACGCAATGAGGCTGACAAGCGCCGCCACGTTGATGTAGAGGCCGAGTTTTTTATCGAGTGCCTTGGTCATCGCCTACCTGTGCAAATCCGGTTCGGCCCATAGTCATCACACAGAATGGTAAAGATGACGCTCGCAGCGGGTTTACGGCTTGCTCAGACTCTCCCCCTAGTTTGCGCGAACCATGACAGGCTGCATTCACAACGCGCAGCCGGGTCTGACGTTCGGTGCGGACGGTGGTATCCTCGCTGAAGGACTGGGTAATGACGGAGCCGGGAATGGGTTGGCAGAGCTATGCAGAAATCGACGAGGCGACAGTCGGCGCGCTGGTCGCGGCGGTCGGCGCTGACACATTTGCTGTCCTGAAGGCCCAGTTCGCCGAGGATTTGCAAACCCTCGCCGACACGGTGATCCAGGCGCAGGGCGATGGCGATGAGGCGGCTGCCCGCGCCGCAGCACATGGGCTGCGCGGCGCAGCGCTGAATGTCGGTCTGCCACGGCTTGGTCATCTCGCCGGTGCGATGGAGCGCGGCGAAGCGGTTGATGAGGGCGAGATTTCAGCGACCCTGACGGCTTCGCTCACCCGCCTGATGGCTTCGGGCGCCGCCTGACCCTTGCCTGGGCAGACCGTCACTGGTTGCTCAAGGCAAATTTTCAAAAAAAGGCCTTCATTCAGCTAGGGTTCACTGAGAAACGCGCCTAGTATGAGCGTCTGGTATTTGCCGGAGCGGCTTGCACGGGGTGGGCCGAGCCTTCGGCGATTTTTGAAGGGGAACCCAAAATGAAAGCATTTTTGCTTGCGACGGCATCCGTCGCACTGATGGCAAGCGGAGCGCTCGCCCAGGATTTTACCGCGTCGCCAACCTATGGCAGCGTCAATCTGAACGCTGGCTTCCAGCCTGATCCTTACAATGTAAACATCACGTCGGGCGGCTCGATTCCGGCCAGCAATGTCTCCGGCTCCTGCCGCGGCTGGGTTGCCAATGCCCCTGATTATTCGGTCAATTACGCCGCCGGCGGCTATGATCTGACGATTGGTGCCACGTCGAGCTCCGACACCACCCTGCTGGTCAATGGGCCGAATGGCGAATGGTATTGCGACGATGATGGCGGCCAGGGCCTCAACCCTCTGGTCCAGCTCAATAACCCACGTTCAGGCCGCTATGATGTCTGGATCGGTTCCTATTCCCAGGGTGATTACGCGGCGACCGTGCTGTCGGTCTCCGAGATCGGATTGACCCAGGGCACGTCCAACACGCCCAATGCCTATGCGCCAGCGACCTTTGGCAGCGCCAATCTGCGTTCCGGCTTCACGCCTGATCCCTACACCGTCAACGTCACCTCCGGCGGCACCCGCAGCGCTGCTGCATTGAGCTCGTCCTGCCGTGGCTGGATCGCCGATGCACCGGATTTCTCGGTCAATTACACGGCCGGCGGTTATGACACGCTGACCATTGGTGCCGTGTCCAACTCGGACACGACGCTGGTCGTCAATGATGCCTATGGCAATTGGTATTGCGACGATGATGGCGGCAATGGCCTCAACCCTCTGGTGACGCTGGCCAATCTGGCTTCCGGTCGTTACGATATCTGGGTCGGCTCCTATTCCGAAGGCGATTACGCCAATTCGGTCCTGTCGATCTCGGAAATCGGCCAGGTGGCCGGTGCGCCGCCACCAGTCTATGTCCCGCAGCAGCCGCGTCCACAGCCGGGCATCAACATGTCCGCCCCTGCTGCCTACGGTACGGCCGCGCTGCGCTCGGGCTTCCAGCCGGACCCCTATCGCGTCAACATCACCTCCGGTGGCGGCTATCGGGCCGACAGCGTCCGGTCCGGTTGCGCCGGCTGGGTCGCCTCGGCACCGGATTTCGAACTGACCTTCACGGCTGGTTCGCTGCCTCTGATCATTTCCGCGGCGTCGAATTCCGACACCACGCTCCTGATCAATGATCCCAACGGCAATTGGCATTGTGACGATGATGGCGGCAATGCCGGCCTGAACCCGGCACTGCGCTTCAACAACGCCCCGTCCGGTGTCTATGACATCTGGATCGGCTCCTACAGCCAGGGCAATAACGCCACCGCTTCGCTCTCGATCTCCGAGCTTTACAGCGAATAGGTCTGACAGCATTGAAACGAACAGGAGGGCCGTCCGGGAAACCGGCCGGCCTTTTTGTTTGCCGCCCTTTTGCTTGCAAGCCCGGCGCGCTGTGGCACTCTCGCGGTCAAACAGGTCGAGGGGGATGAAATGCGTATTGTTCTGATGGTGGCGGGCGCGCTTTTGATGGCGGCAGCCATCGGCATATTCGGCTTTCTTCCGGCGAAGCTCGACCGCGACATGAATGCGGTCACGCCCCATGAGCCCTATGTGATTTCCGCCGAGGCGACCGCCCTGCACGACAGCCTGCGCGTCGCCGATCTGCATTCCGACATGCTGCTCTGGATGCGCGATCCCAATAGCTGGAATGATCGCGGCCATACCGATTTTCCGCGCCTGCGCGCCGGCCGTGTCGCACTGCAGGTCTTCTCCAGCGTCACCAAGACGCCGGCCGACATGAATTACGACAGCAATACCGCCGATAGCGACAACATCACCGCGCTTGCCATCGTTCAGCTCTGGCCGCTTGAAGCCTGGACCTCCATCTATGCCCGCGCCCGCTATCACGCCCGGCGGCTGACCCGTCTGGCCGCCCGGTCGGATGGCGAATTCATCGTTGCCCGCACGCGCGCCGACCTCGCCGGTGCTCTGGAACGCCGGGCCAGCGATCCCGATGTCCTCGTCGGCATCCTCGCCACCGAGGGCGGCCATCCTTTCGAGGGCGATCTCGACAATATCGACCGCCTTTATGATGAAGGCTACCGGATGATCGGCCTGCAGCATTTCTTCGACAATGAGCTCGGCGGCTCGCTGCACGGCGTCTCCAATGCCGGCCTGACCGATTTCGGCCGCGCCGCCGTGACGCGCATTGTCGAGCGCGGCATGATCATCGATCTGGCGCATTCGTCCCAGGCCGTGGTCCGCGAAGTGCTCGACATCACCGATGTCCCGCTGGTGATCTCTCACACCGGAATTCACGGCCATTGCGAAGCCAAGCGCAATATCCCCGACGCCCTGATGTCGCAAGTCGCAGCGCGCGGCGGCGTCATCGGCATCGGCTTCTGGGCCGATGTCACCTGCGACGACACCCCCGAGGGCGTCGCCGCGACGATCATCGCCGCGATTGATCTGCTCGGAGTCGAGCATGTCGCGCTGGGGTCTGACTATGACGGCACCATCACGGCGACGTTTGACGCTTCGGAATACGCGGTGCTGACGGATCGCCTGCTGGCCGCTGGCCTGAGCGAGGCGGATATCCGCGCCGTAATGGGCGAGAACACGATCCGGTTCTTTTTGGGGAATTTGCCGGCGGGGTGAGCGCTGTCAACACCCCGACGAGCTGTGAATCAGGGGGCTCTCTTCCATGATGATAAAACTGTCCGTTCTCTACTCGCAGCTGGCAATTTTTTCGGCTGATATGGCGGAGCCGTACAATGACTGGAGCGACGGGCACCTCGCCCAGGGTTTCTCCTGGCGGCGGAACAGCGTTTCGTTTGCGGTCCCGAGCGATATTTCCGACATCGATGTGACGATCCGGGAAGTCTCGAAGCTGAAGGCAGAGCATGAGGCGGACAGGGTGATTGTCGTCCCCTTGGAGATTGGCGGCGGTCGAGGCGCGGAATTTGGCAATGTCGTCGAGACGACCCCGGTTTTGCTGGCTGACGGCATATATTCTGTATGCTTCGAACTCTTCCTGGATGCAGGCCGGTCCTCTGGCCGAGCTGAGATCTCGATCACGCCAGGGGAATGTGACGTCGCTATTCTGGTGGCCGACGCGGGGATTCGAATTCCATCCGTTCTTCTGATGGATGCGGAGGCGGCCCGCTAGATGTGAAGGCGGGACGTGCGATATTCTCGTGAGGCTGACGGCGACGTCAAAGGCTTTCCTGGCCCGCACGGGGCAGAGCCATCCCTGAAACCCTTGCCAAGCAGGGCGCCAGACTGGAATTGACTAGTCAAGGGCGCGTAGCGCCGCTTCGCGGTTGGAACCCTTGACTAGTCAATTCCAGTCTGGCCGAATCTCGGCATGGTTTTCAGGTCGGGCTGTGGCCGCGCCGGGGGGGGAATTTCTCCAACCAATACAAATATCTATTCCCCCGGATTCGTTCCGGGGCCTGCCGGAGGGGAATCCGGCCAGGCAGCCAACGAGTGGCGGGCCCCGGAATTCGCTGCGCTCCTCCGGGGGAAGTGGTGTGTGGTGGTCAGGTTGTGCTTAACCGCCAGTTTATCCTCCACCTCGTCCGATAATACTCCGTCACCCTGACGACGGTCAGGGCCCAGTTCATAGAGCGATAACAGGCTGAAAATTGGCGCCAAATTCAATTCACGCCGGGGGTGAAACTGGGTCCTGATCGTCATCAGGATGACGATAAATCGTCAAACTTATCCCCGCCCCCTCAACCTGCGCGCATAATCACCTCGTTCCGGTCGCACGGG
>TARA_R110000868_G_scaffold183767_2_pt1 | contig 16950 bp, 13 predicted proteins | sample TARA_R110000868 | Tara Oceans TARA_R110000868 (sample SAMEA4397489) | marine metagenome | biome: Polar Biome; feature: [SRF] surface water layer (ENVO:00010504); material: water (ENVO:00002006), including particulate matter (ENVO:01000060) such as... | depth 5 m | reverse complement strand
ACTGGCTGTTGACGTCTACACCAACTGGATTGGTGACATTCTCAACCAACAGACGTTCTCTCTGTTCAACTACAAAACTCGCATACCAGCCACGTGGTGTTTGGGTTATGGTACACCCGGTATAGCTGGGCAATGCACGATGCAGTCGGATACGTAATTCGCCAATTTTAGGTAGTTTCACGTAATTGCCATCATCTGAGATGGATGTGTGTTGCTGATACCGAAAGGAAACAGGTGTAGTGTATTTGCTTTTGAACTGCGGAAATCCAGCACCTGTTTTCTTCATATTTTTCAATGCTGTGTCCAAGTCCTTCAAGCTCTGCTGTAGCACTTGGCTGTAGGTCTCGCTCAGCCAGGCCTTTTCTTTCTTCAACTCAACCAATCGCTGGCACATGTCAAAGTGCCACACGAATTTCTTGTCAGTTGCGTATTGATCAATATTGACTTTGAGAAAGTGATTGTATAGGAATCGCACTGATCCACCCACAGACGTCATCGCCTGTTCTTGAATTGGTGTGGGATAAATCCTATATCGATAACGCAACTTCATTATAAATGTATTTATGTCACTCGCTATCCATCTGTTGACTTAAAAGTCAACAGCATTCCGCTCGAAAAAGTAAATCCCCTGCCCAACCGCACAAATAGTGTGGGGGTAGTAGTTGGTTGAATGCCTATAAGGTGTAAAAAATAACGTTAAACCTCAGGCACTGGCGGCCAGATAACTTGATTTATATCTGTCAAAGTTTCCCAAGGTGGATTGCTGTAAACTGTGGTTATGTTTCTTACCTCGGAACGGTATTCAGACCATGTAGTTTTCCACAAGTCATCATGCTTTTGTTGAATATCAACTAGCTGTGTCCAGTCACAATCTCGTAGTTTTTGATTACGTAAGTCCAACAACTGTGCCAAAAATGAATCATGCTGCATTTGAAAAATCTGTTGGGGAGTTGGCGCGTTGGGTATAGGCACCACAGGTTGATTTTCCCATATTGTGTTAACACTAGCTTGATATACAAATGTTGTAGGACCATAAGTTTCAGTCCAAGGATCAGTAATAGGTTGTGTGGTGTTTACAACAGGAAACCAACCAAACTCATGTAAAAGGCTGGGATCACTAACTAAACTGGAAAGATTGCTGATATTTCTCCAGCTGTTGGGCAGAACATCATGTAGTTCTTGAACTTGATCGTTGTTTACGTATCCCCAGTTTGCCATTATAGATTTTGCCCCCTGATAAATGAATTATAAGTTGAACCTTGATCTGTTGTGAAAAAGGTTAGCACATCGCGTTTACCTGATGTGCTGGTAATAGTAGGTGCTGTATTACCAGGCCACCTAACACTTGCAGGCCAGACTATAGCATAACTGGTGCCTGTACCGTTGGCTATCATAACAAATCCCATCGCTTGATTGCCTGCTGCAATGGTATTTGCATTGCTAAATGTAACACTAGTTATATTGGCATTTATGGATACATTGAAAATAGTAGCTGTTGCTAAATTCAGTGTAAGTGCGCCAGCAGAAACGGTGGGATTGCTTACAGTTTCATTATATACGCTAAGATTCACCAAACCTGCAAAAGTGCTGGTGGCAAATGTGGAAACACCGCCAAGAGTCAATACGTTGCTGCTGGGCGCAAACAAAATGTTAGGATTAGTATTAATCTGCAAATTCCCCGACTGTGCATTTACAAATGTAGGATATAAAACCGGACTAGTAGTATTAATAACAACACTTGTATTTGAACTAGGTACACCTTGAGATCCAGTGGGCCCAGTTAAACCAGTTGCTCCAATAGGACCTCCGCTGGGTCCAGTTAAACCAGTTGCTCCAATAGGACCTCCGCTGGGTCCAGTGGGGCCAATGAGTCCTGTGGGCCCAGTTGCTCCGGAAAACCCTGTTGCACCTGTGCTACCTATACCAGTTGCGCCAGTTGCGCCTCGAGGACCGCCAGCAGGACCTGTGGGTCCACTTGCCCCAGTGGGTCCACTATACCCTGTTGCACCAATAGGTCCGCCGCTGGGTCCGGTGGGGCCGGTAAAACCTGTGCTGCCAGTTGCTCCTATAGGTCCTCCGCTGGGGCCTGTGGGTCCTTGAAGTCCAGTTGCGCCACTTATAACAGGCGTGGCAGGTGCAATGCTGCCAAAGTTCATCAAAACTTGCACCACGCTGCCATATCCAAACACAGGTGGAGTTAGGCCCAAATAGGTTCTATCCATGCGAGCACGAACCCAAATGTAGTTGCCACTGAAACTCCAACCCCAAGTACCAGTGTCTCCGCCATTTAAGCCCGTGGGTGCAGCAGGATTAAGCGGAAACTGTATATACGGCAACCCACCTGCTAGATTTACTTGTGCCCAGTCGCTTGCTCCCGGAGAGCTAGCTAAACTGACTTCAATATAAACACGGCCAATGAAGTTTTGTACAGTCATGGCAATAGTATGAGTATTACCTAGACTTTGATTCCAACCAGCGCCGCGTTGTTGTGTGCCTGTAAAACTAACTTCAGTTGTTACTGTGGCAAGAAGTACTGAGCTATACATATCACATCCTAAAATACTGGATATTTATAGCTTTTTTGTTATTAGACTTGCGCTTTTTCTTTTGCGTCCGCGTTTTTTACCTTTGTATTGATTGGTGCCGTCCCAGTTAAGATTGAACACACTGGCAAACCGTTGGGGATCCATGCCATTTATAGTTAAAACTGACGGTAACTGTATTTCTTTCAGCAATTGATCTCCACAGCGCCGCACAATAATTTTGGGTTCAGACCCTGCTGAGTTTATACCCACAGGATAGAAATTATCTTGAGTAACATAACTGACACCACGATAATCTCGTCTCTGGCACTGACATGTTAATATAGTAGTTTCATCAAAAACTTTCATGTCCCATAAGGTCAGTAAGACATGTGTCATATGAACACCATGGGATCAAGAACCTCGTGGTCAACCGTGGACTCCTGCGACAAGATGTGACAATTCTCACTGAGGTATTCAAAATGCAAATGTTGATCTCTTGTGGAAACCATTAAAGCCCCGCCATGCTCCAGTCGACCCCAAAGCATCTCTTTGGCAAGGTCTCTGCTAATGTCATGTTCTATTATCTTATTAACTACTCTAGCCCCTTGTTCTTGTTGAACGCAACGTTTTGTTATCAAAGTAACGGCTGCATCATTAACACAAATTTTCACATTGCGACTGGCACCCCGATGTTGCAGATCTTGAATGGCATGTCGAACAATTTTTTCAATATCAGCAAGTTTCAAATCTTGGAACCTAACAACTGCGTCAAGACGGTTTCTAAACTCCGGCGTAAACCAATTTTGAATAGCAGCAACATCAGCGTCGTTATTTTTTCCAGCACCAAATCCTATGCTATGTTTTTCACGATCTTGTGAGCCCAAGTTGGTGGTGAAAATTACCCAAGCATTTCTAACACTGACTAGTCTACCATTCCCACTGGTAATAGTTCCAGTATCCATGATTTGCAAGAACATGTGCTGAACGTCAGGGTGGGCTTTTTCTATTTCATCAAACAACAACACACAATGACCGTGCTTGATCAGGGCATTGATAAGTTCACCGTTGCCTGTTTGCCCATCTTGATATCCCACGTAACCTGGTGGACTGCCCAGCAGTCGGCTCACTGTGTGACTGTGTTGGAATTCACTCATGTTAAATCGTTGCAGTGGAATACCAAGATGTTGAGCAAGCATTCTAGCAACCATGGTTTTGCCTACACCTGTGCTACCGGCAAACAAATATGCACCTTGAGTACGTTCTGCATGCCGCAAGCCACTGCGATTGACCCACACACTTTCAGCTAGAGTTTCACAAGCTGCTTGTTGTCCAAATACCACTTCAGCAAGATTGTCCAAGAGGTTGTTAACAGTTTTAACACTTGCTTGGCTGCGAGTGATAGGGGTTTTTGTGATGTTTTCCACAACATGTTCAATGTCTTCCACAGTGACTTGTGTGCTTTTGGCTGCTATTCGCACTCTACTGCCAGCTTGATCCAAAATATCAAGAGCTTTGTCAGGTAGTTTCAAATGGCCAAGGTAGCGTTGACTTAAATCAATAGCTGTGTTTACACATCCAGCAAGATATTCCACACTGTGATATTTGTTGAATACTGTGGTAACTGCATTGGTGCAAATGGCACGACAGAGATCAACATCAGGTTCTACAACACTTATTTTGTGAAATCTACGTGTTAAAGCGCGATCTCGTTCCCAATGTCGGCTGTATTCTTCTTCGGTTGTGCTGCCAATGCAACGTATTTCTCCACGACTCAGTGCAGGTTTCAAAATGTTGGCAGCATCCATGCTGCCGCTGGAACTGCCTGCCCCGATAATCATGTGGATTTCATCAATAAACAGTATGGTATTGGGTAGATTTTGCAGAGCAACTATCACTTGCTTGAGTCGTTCTTCAAAATCTCCACGATATTTTGTTCCAGCTACCAGCTGTGCAAGATCCAAACTATAGATTGTTTGTGATTCCAAACTTGCAGGAACCTCGCCGCGAACAATTAATCCAGCAAGTCCTTCTACTATCTGTGTTTTACCAACACCAGGATCACCTACAAGAACAACATTGTGCTTGTTTCTCTTGCCTAGAACTTCGACTATTTCTTTTAGCTCTTGTTGTCTTCCTATAAGTGAATCAATTTTGCCGTTTTTTGCACGGTCGTTCAAATTAACAGCCCAAGTGTCTAAAATTTGCCGCCATTCACTGTTTTTTTGATCGGCAAAATCTGGATGTGTTTCTGTTATAGCCTCGGCTATTTTTTCTTTATCCATGCGACAAGTTTCAAGGAAATAACTGGCATGGCTTTGTTTTATACCAAATAAAGCCAAGAGCATGTCATAGTCATGCACGTCGGTGCGACCACTAAAAAGATTTTGCGTGCGAGCATGTTTGATAGTAGTCAACAGCAGTGTGGTGTGCCGAGGAGTTATGTTATCTACAATGCTGTGATTGTGAGGATCGTTTAGATAGTTTTTTACCAACAGTGTCAACTGGGCAACATCGCCTCCACTTGTCGCTAAAATATCCGTTATTTGAGGTTTTTCCAAGAGAGAATATAACACATGCTCGAGAGTGACAAACTCATGATTTAAACTTTGCGCTATATGATAAGCTCGACGTATGGTTTGGTCCAATAAATTTTTACTCATAGTGTGTCCTTGAAACTATTGCAGTTGTTGCAAAATACTGCGTTGTTGTGGATCAACAACAGCGGGTATTGTGACTTTAATATGTATTATCAAATTGCCACGGTGCGGCGCACCCATAATGGGCATGCCTTGATTGGGCACCACAAGTTGACTATTAGGTTGAGTGCCGGGTGCCAAACGCACAGAGTTTTTATGACCATCCACGCCCAATATGGTTATTTCTGTACCCAATGCAGCTTTCCAAGCGTCCACGGTGACATTAGCATGCAAATGCGCACCATGACGCTCAAAACGCGGGTGTTGCTGCACATTAATCACAATATATAAATCACCTGCAGGTGCATTGCTCACACTGTTGTCTCCGTGGCCAGGAAAACGCAAGCGCAATCCCATCTCTGCTCCTGCGGGAATGTTGCAAGCAATGGTGCGACTCACTGAGCCCAAGTTAACAGTTACAGGGAGTTGACGGCCGTGAAACGCGTCTTCCAAGCTGACATGCAAGTTGTATTGTACATCACGATTTTTAGGAGCATGGACGTTGTGCCAGTTACCTCCTTGTTGACCAAAAACATCTCGTAACATGTCCTCAAAGTTTCGTCCACCTGGGAAGCCGCCAGTGAAACTCGCATGCATATGGGGATAAGGATTTTGTTGCTCATGATCATACATGCGTCGCTTTTCAGGGTTGCTCAAGTGCTCGTAAGCTTGGTTTATTTCTTGAAACTTTTTTTGACTCTCGGGGCTGTTGTTGTTCTTATCAGGGTGCCATTTCATAGCTTGCGCACGATAAGCTTTTTTTATATCTTGCTCGCTAGCTGAACTTGATATACTTAAAATATCATAATAAGATGTCATAAAAGAATTGTAAGGTATTATGCACAACAGTCAAGCTTATATTTCAAAAAGCATAGTGTGGTGAACCACTGTGGGGCTAAAGAGCCACAGGCTTGCGCGGCGAAGCACTAAATATTAACTGGTTGAGGGACATAATACATGCCGTTTAATATACTAAAAGCCGTGTTGGCCTATTTGAAATATACCCCCGTTGTGCGCTTGTTTGTACATTTATTTTTTATTGTTACTTTGTGTTTGGTGATAAGTTTCAGTTATATCATTGCGTTTCATTTTACAAATTTGCTTGACGTATATACCGAAGTCCATAGTGTACAAAACTTTAGTAACAAGCTGCAAGGCAACATGCAAGTGGAAACTAAGTTGGAGGGGTCCTTGCAAAAACTTATGTTGGAAACACAAGGCAATCGTGCATACGTATATAGATACCACAATGGTTTGGCTGCGGTGAATGGTGTTCCTTTCTTTTTCCAAACCATGACACATGAAACCATACGTCCAGGAACCAATAGAATCATAGCTGTGGAACAACGACTGCCAGCTAGCATAAGTCCCAGTATTAACATGCAATTTTTGCAAAATCGTTGTTTGGTTGCTATGAACTTGGAAAATGTGAATCACAGTCTCCACTACATGTATGCAAACTATGGCGTAAGAACCACGATACGATGCCCAATATTTCTCATCAAGGGCGACTTGTTTGGGTTTATCGGTGTAGACTTTACAAGTGCAACTGCCAATAGCGAAGCAATTCGACAACATGTGTTAGATGCCAGTCGAGAAGTTGCAAGAACATTTGGTGATATGAAAATAAATTGACATTACTCCCAGGTTAGCCTAAACTTGTCAAAATAAGTCTAGGAGATGATTGATGCGTGTGGGAGTTTATTGCCCTGCTAAAAACGAAATTGACAACGTAGAAGCTTGGTATACTAGCTGTCGAGACGCTGATGTCATCGTTGTGGCTGATACTGGCAGTACCGATGGCACAGTGGAAAAGCTAAGAGAGCTGGGAGTGAATGTCACCAGTGTTTGCATAACACCCTGGCGATTTGACGATGCATTTAACATAGCTCAGAGCTTGTTGCCCGCGGATATTGATGTAGCTATTAGATTGGATCTTGATGAGAGACTAGATACTGGCTGGCGACAAGTATTGGAAAAACTGTGGGTGCCTCCTTGCACTCAATTGCGCTACAAATATATTTGGAATTTTGACCAAAACGGCAACCCAGGGTTAACTTGGTATGGTGATCGTGTGCATAGTAGACAGGGCTGGCGGTGGCGCGGCGCAACCCACGAAGGCCTTTGCGCTAGAACAGCTGATTATCATGCAGTATGGTCCGATGAGTTTAGAATACTACATTATCCCAAAGCTAAAAATAAAAGTCATGATTTAAGCTTGCTATTGGAAGCAAATGCCGAAGCTCCTCATGATGCCCGGATAATTGTTTATCTTGCTAGAGAATACATGTATCAAGGTGATAATGAAAATGCTGTAAAACACTATAAAGAGTTTTTAACCATGAGTGGCGATGTTGCCGAACGCTGTCAAGCCCAAACCAACCTTGCCAAACTTGACAGTGAAAACCAAGTTTATTGGCTCAAAACTGCATGCCAAGAAAGCAGCTATCATCGTGAACCTCGAGTGGAACTTGCCCAATATTATCACAACCAAGCAGATTGGCAACAATGTTGGAAATGGACACAAGCAGCCCTGTTGTTGACTCATAGACCCGGCGATTACACCAGCACTCCTGATGCTTGGGGTTGGCGGCCACACGATTTAGCCAGCTTGGCAGCTTGGAATCTCAAAATGTATCAAGAAAGTCTTGAACAAGCTGGGCTAGCTTTGGCTGCTAGCCCACAAGACAGTCGCTTGCAAAATAACTGGAGAATTGTTAAAGATTTTTATGATTCCCAGTTGTGTCACACGCCTAGTCAAGAAGCCGGCTAGCCTCTTAGATTCGGCTGCGCTTTGATGCTCGCTTGCATTCGTCTTCAGTAAACCCCACATAAATGCTCACCCACCGCTGGGGAATAGGCAGCCCACTTTTGCGGTAATAGTCAAGGTCGGCATTGGGGTCGTCAATTGGACTCCAAACAACCCAGCGATCATCAAACTTGCGCTGCACAATATCATGTCGACGATTAATTTCCATGACCATTTTTTCCTTGTATTGGTCTTGGTTGACCCCGGTGCCCTTGGGACCGTTTACGGGGTTGGAGCAACATGCTCACAAAGCAAATATAACAGAGGGCTTGACAAAGTCAAGTGGTTTTCCAAAAGTTTTCCCAAGGGAACCGAATCCATTGGGGTTCAGTTACCTTGTTGATTTCCTTGCCTGAGTAGCTGCTGGATATACCGCTTGCTAGGTTTTCAACCACGCTGGCAAACTTCACAAAGCTCCAATCAATGGGCAGGTACACACTGGTTTGCCAGTCTTCTTTAATCCAAGAAAAAGTTGCCCCTGTGTCGTTGATGTCATCTACGACAAGAGTTTTCATGCCCGTTTGTGCATCTTCCGCAAGCCAAGTGTTGCTTTCACACTCGCCGCTGTCCCGTAAACTGACATTAAGAGGTACCATGGGAATGTCAAACCACTGGCTTAAGAGCACAGCTGGTAGAAGCCCACCTCGACTAATGCCTACTACTCGCTGGGGCTGCCAACCGCTGTTTTGGATTTGCCGGCAAATCTCTAGTGTGTAAGATTCAATATCTTGGTATGAGAGAGTTACAATTTTCATTTACATCCATTCCATGCTAGAACAAAGAAATCCTGAAACCATGCTGTGAGCCACAGCTACATTCAAACTGCGAATGACACCACGTTGTGGAACACTGACAACATGGCTGTTGGCAAACATACTGCCAGTGCCTAAAATATCGCTGGGTATTCCAGTTGCCTCATTGCCCATGACCAAGCACACTTGCTGGCCGCGTCGCTGCATGGCGTCAATCCAAGTGCCCCACGGCGCACTGTGAGCTGGTTGACCACCACCCTCAACAAAAACTGGAACAAGATTGCGGTTTTTCAAAACATCAACAAATAGCCGTGGGTCATACTCAAGATTATGGTCGAGCGCTGGAATCTTTTCCACCTTGATGTAGTTTGCTGCCCCAACCAAACTGCGATTGTCAATCTTTTGCCGACCAAAAACAATTACACTGCTGGCACCCATGCAATGGCTGGTGCGGATTACGGTGCCAACATTTAAATCACCAGTTACATTGAGACACATGGTATGCCAAGGCAACCGATCTTGCTCACTGAGCGTTTGAAGTTTGGACACATCAAGATGTTTGAGATGATCATGGACATTGCGTGAGCTGTTGCTCACAGCAAGAGCTTGATCTCGGATTTGTGCAAAGTTTGCAAAATGTGTCATGCTATATCATAGCATGACTTCACGGTGCTGTCAAGCAGGTTCTAGGATGTATTGTTGCCCTTGATGCTGTACAACCAAGCCCTGTTCATAGTTGTAAACAATGTAATTTGGGCCCAACAGTGATTTTAACCGACGACAGTCAAAGTTTTCGTCTAATACCAAACGTCCAAGTTTCCTACAGTGATGCTTTATTTTCCATGCCAGTGTAATCCCCTGCCCAGATAGCACACAGCCACTTTCGGTAATTTCAACATGATTAATGTCAGCATGTTGCCAAAAATCTTCTTTCATGGCAGGTGGAGGTGCTGTGGGCTCAGAACTTTTGGGTTCATCTTCACTTGGTGGTATTTCGTTGGGATCGGTAACCACCAAGTCTTTTAGACTTTCAGGATCAAAATCCACAATTTGTTCATGTGGATAAACTTTCACTTGCCATTTATTTTCACAAATGTTGTCAACTTGATCCAAAAGTTCAGCTAATACATCAAGAAACTTGTCGTTCCTGGCAATCTCCACAAACACCAGATAATAACCTTCGGGACTGGGCGCGGGACTTACTTCAGTATCTAACAGTGCCAAGTTGCTGCCTTCGATAAACTTCATTAAATCCTGGGCAGGATCTTGATCTGTTACTTGAAAAGCCACAACTATTGCACGTTGATTGTCTATTTTGCTGTTGAACGTGTCAATATCAATTAAAGGCAGCACTAGGTCCTGTAAATCTCCTGGATGTAAGCTCATATTGCAGGTTCCTCGGCAGCCAGTTCAGTCGCAGGTGCGGACTGACCCTGTTGTAGTTGTTGTTCCAACTCTTGAGGTTGGGCTGTTTCAATAGTCTCGATGTCTACCTCATGATCGTAAAGATCCAATACTTGTTGATTGAGATTTTGCACAAATCTGCGTGGTATTTTAATAACCACCAACCACACAGGAACTCTGCGTAAACGTGGTTTTTTAGTTCCTGGTTGATAGTCTGAAGGTGCAAGAACTTTCACACTTTCGTTTTCATAGGTTTTTTCAAATGTAACGTGTGTGCCTTGAGCTAGTAAACGACGCGCTGCTCGTGGATCAGGCATTTTTTCATAAGGCCATTTGAACATAACGGTGATCCAATATTTTTTGATATAGGGACCACCAACTAGTTCACCGTGTAACCAGTTGGCAAACGCATATATGTTGTTGCCATCAAGGTAATCTTCAACATCCATCATGATGTCAATTAGATCTTCGCTGTCACTCAGACGTTTGATGACTTCATCAGCAGTTTCTTGTTGCATAAGGATATTTATTACAGCTGAACAAAAAGTGGTAGAACAGGAGCTAGGCTCCTGTTCCAGTTAATTGTAGAAATCCAATATTGTTTCAATTAAGGGATGACGACTTATGTCTTTTTTACTAAAGTGACATACACTTATACCAGGATGCGGATGCATTCTGTCCAAAATGTCTCGTAGGCCGTTTTGTTCAAAACCACGATCGTGCTGCTCAACGTCACCAGTAACAACTACTTTACTGCCCTGACCTATGCGGGTCAGCAACATTTTCATTTGACTGGGCAAGGTATTTTGGCATTCATCAGCAATAATAAAACAATTGTCAAATGTTCTGCCGCGCATGTATGCTAGGGGTGCAATTTCCAAAACATCATTTTCAATTAAGTTTGTGATTTGTTTTTTGTTATAGTAAGGAGTAAAATAATCCAAAATAGGCAACACCCAAGGTTGCATTTTTTCTATTAAAGTTCCAGGTAAAAATCCATGTTGTTCATCCACACTTACAGCAGGACGAGTTATTATGATTTTTTCTATATGCTTGTTTTTGAGTTGTTGTATAGCTGCCAAAGTAGCGAGCATCGTTTTGCCAGTACCTGCAGGACCTGTTGCAAATACCACACTGACTAGGGGATCTTTCAATGCATCTATATATTTTTCTTGTGCCAAACTTCGAGGCAACAATATTATTTTAGTCTGTTGAGATTTTTTAAAATCGTTTAATTCTATAATGTTTTCTTGTGATGTAGTCCACGATTCTTTACGACGCACTGCTGCGCGATGTTTTTGACGTCCCAAGTGTTCCTCCTGGTTGGAAGTTTACAAAGATATTTATGTGATTTTTTTAGATCGACCAGGCACTGCAACAAGCTAATAAATAGACTGTCCAGTTTGTGAGCAAGTAATGACTAGCACTATAGACCCCAATAATATCAATCCCAACGTTCCAGTCAGCGATCAAGACAACAGCAGTCAAAACCTTCGTGATAACTTTGCAAATATTCAAGAAAATTTTGCCAAAGCCGCTGATGAAATTTCAAATATTCAAGAAAAAGCCATTGGATTAACGGGCCCAGTATATGCCTCTGCACAACAAATAGGCCCAGGCAGCAACACAGTTACACTTTCCACTGAGTTTAAAACCAGTAACGAAACTTATGTTTTAACGTTACCTGGTACCAGTGCTGTGAGAATACCTGCAGGCAGCACGGCGCAGCGCCCCACTGGTGCTGCGAGTGGCATGGTTCGCTACAACACCAACTTCAACTACTTGGAATATTGGGATTCAGGCACACAAAGCTGGAGACCTGTGGGAGAAAATGTTCCTGGCCCTACTGGTCCTAGCGGAGGACCTATTGGGCCCACAGGGCTCAAGGGTGATCAAGGCTATCAAGGACTGCCAGGTCCACAAGGTATTCCTGGTGTACCTGGCCCCACAGGGCCAACAGGGCCAACAGGGCCAACTGGCCCCACCGGGCCGACTGGGCCAACTGGGCCAACTGGGCCAACTGGCCCCGGCAAGCCCGCTGAGCCTAATACCAGTGTGCAGTTTAACGACAGTGGTGAGTTTGGTGGTACACTGGACTTAACTTGGGATGGAACAACACTAAACACCAATGCTCTACGCAGCCAAAATACTATAATTGCCCAAGATATTATTCGCAATGCCCAGCTGGGTGGAGATCTAACTCTACGTGGCGGTGACGGTGGTCTTGTTAAAATTGATGGAGATTTCCTAGTTACAGGGCGCAGTTCAGGAACATTTCCTGAAGTCACAGGCATACTTTATGTAACTATGGATGGTAATGATCTAAATGAAGGTTTAACTTTAGATCGTGCCAAGAAAACCATAGCCAGCGCAGCATCAACAGCAGCAAACAAAATACGCTATCAAGGTTGGACTTACGCTACTATATTTGTGCGTGCAGGAACATATTACGAACCCAATCCAGTTACTATACACAGCGGCATCACAGTGTTTGGCGACAACTTGCGCAGTGTCACAGTAATTCCTGTTAACCCACATCAAGATGTGTTTTGGGTAAATCCCAAAACATACATTTACGGTATTACTTTCCGCGGACACTTGCATCCTAGCAGTGTGATTGCTTTCCCTGAAAACGGAACTAGTGTGATAAGTGACATTCACGACTGGGCCAGCCCTTATGTGCAAAACTGCTCAAGTATCACAATAGGCAGTTACGATGGCTCCGGTGGATATGCCACATTTGATATCACAGCAGGTAGCAATGTTATAACAAATGGTAATACCACAGGACTTTTTGTGGGCCAACGAGTTATTGGCACCAATTTGCAAATAAACACCACAGTATTAGAAATACTTAACGGTTCCAATGCAAGAATATCATCTTATAGTTTGGGCACAGACTCTAGTTCTAAGTTGAACTTTGAACTAGGTACAGCTACAGAAGCCGGCACGGGCATGATTGTTGATGGTTTACGCGGTAGAAAACTCAGCGATCCTGATCCTGGTTTTGTGAGTGTTCAAAGGTTCCAAGAGAAAATCAGTGCTAATACCTTTGTAATCTACAACAATGTTATAGTTGGCGGAAGCAACTTATCTGGCAGCTTTGACAGCTATACTTGGATACTGCAAAGCGGCATTGTGGGATCACCAGCACTAGCAAGCAACACCAATATTGCCAGCATAACTTTAAGCAGCGTTAACAGCTGGCGAATCACCCTTGACGAAGACATTCTTGGTAATGTCACTGTGCCACAGTTTGATGCTGTTATTGATGACAGCACTGTTGTAGTGCTTGATAGCACATATCCCGGGTTAGGCAACGTTACAATCAATGGAGTCAACACACTCCAACCCGACTGGGCTATTACCAGTTTTGAACTAGACAGTGCCAGCGCACTCATACAAGCTAACAACAAGTTCTTGCGTCAACAAACTCAAGCTTACATTGATACAATCATGCCCTATGTCAGCTATGATCGGGCCAAAAGCTACAGAGACTTGGGAACAGTTATTGAAGCCCTGTTATTTGATATTGTGCAAGGTGGTAGAACAAAGACACGTGAAAGCGCTCAGGCTTTTTGGAATGGTCCCACAAGTTATGTTCCCGGCGCGGTGGGAGAAACCTGTGCATATGCATTTGATTATCTGCGTCAGTTGATGCTGCAAGTAGTTGATAACAACCCTGTGCCAAAAATCTACACAAGCGCATGGGTTACTACCAACACTGGTGCAATAGTTGCTCAAACTTTTTACAATAGTTTGACTGGCGGCAGCATTGCCAGCACAGCTATAGAAACCAACATTGAATACCTACGCCAAATTGTTCTTCAAGGACCTGATGCCGATGGATTCCAACAAGCATATAACTTGTTGACAGCCAACCGTGCATTCATACAAGCCAGCACTATAGCTTGGATTGCTAGAGAATATCCCACTTTTGTTTATAACATCAGCAAGTGTGAACGCGATGTGGGTTACATTGTTGATGCGGTCGCCTACGATGTGTTGAATGGTGGATATGGAGCCAGTGTCACAGCTGGTAGATCTTACTTTATTGGTAATGCCAGCTTGATTAGCGGTCAAGAGGGAATCACAACTCAAGCCATACGCTATACAGAATATCTTGCTTTACAGTGCGTATATAACTTGGAAGTGGGCAGTCCTTTGCAAACAGAACATCCCCAACAGTTCCAAGAAGGATTTGACTTGGGGTTGGTTGCTCATGCTGTTGTAAACGAAGCATTTGATGTCGTTTGCGGTATTATACTTAAAGGGCCCAGTGTTAAGCCCACAGCAGGCAATATTGCCACGGGCATGGGCACAGCCTTTACATTACTACAAAAAAATCGTGATTTTATAGTTGAACAAACACAACTTTACATAGCCAATGCATACCCTGATTTCCAATACAACGTAACCGTTTGCAACCGCGATGTGGGATTAATTGTTGACGCAGTAGGCTATGACGTTTATTGGGGCGGGCATGACCGTGCTATTGCAAGTGGTCAGGCTTATTGGAACGGTGCTACCAATGTTGTTAGTGGTGAAATCACACAAACAACCGCTGCGATTGACTTTATTGGCGTGCTTGCAAATGGCATAGTGCAAAACAGCAATGTGACAATATACAGTCCATATACTATTAACCAATATTTTGGCACTGGAACAGCAGGTGCAATAAGCACTAATAGAATTACTCAAGACGTTGGAATAATCAATAACATAATCCAATATGGGCCGAGCGAACGAGCTGCCAGCCAAGGATTCTCAAACGCTCGCACACTACTACAACGTAATAAAACATTCTTGGCACAACAAGTCAACGGATATATCCACAGTAATGAGTTCAGTGTGTTGCATCCAGGTTGGACCATAAGTGCAGCAAATGCAGCAATTTGCATGAGAGATGTAGGTTACATTGTTGATTCCGTAAATGCTGACATAATAACTGGTGGTAGAACCGAAAGTCTCGCCGCAGGCACAGCTTATTACAATGGTGTAACACCCTACATTCCTGTAGGAGATATACCTCCAACTGTTACCGCAATTCAATACCTAGGCAATATTGCCAACTTGGTTATTCAAAATATCTCAGTGTCCACTTGGCCCAGTGTAAGTGCTGTGCAATACTCAGATAGTGGCAACTTAATATTGGGCAATCAAGCAAGCACTTTGGTTGTTACCAACATTAACACTATTGCAGACATAATAGACATTGGTGTAAATGCAGCTAACGTTGGCATTGGCATTGCAAATGCAAGTGTAACACTCAACAGCAACAAAAACTTCTTGCAAGCACAAACATCGCAGTGGGTTAACGACAACTATCCTGATTTTCAATATGACAGGGAAAAATGCATACGTGATGTTGGTTATATTGTTGATGCTGTAGTTAACGATCTAAATGTTGGTGGTGTGATTACAAACAGCATCAAAGCTGGACGTGCATATTGGAATGGCACGCAAACGCTGATTCCCCAACAAGAAAGTCAAACAACCGGTGCCATTGAATATGTAAAAAGCATGGCATTGAATGTTATCAACAATGTCACAGTAAATGTAACTCAACCCTTTGTAAGTCAAACATTTACCGTAAGTGTGGGCGGGGCTGATGCTGCTCAAGCAACTGGCTATGCATTTGACACTGTAATCAACATGATCAATACTGGAGCATACAGTCAAACACTAACAGCCAAAGGCTATGTTGATGCCAGCTTGTTGATTGAAGACAACGTGGATTGGTTCAAAGCCAAGGTCAATGCCTATATTACCAGTGCAGGATTTACATCAGCATACCCAGGAGTAATAACTCCCAGTATTGCCAACACTTGCCAACGTGATACTGGATACATACTTGCAGCATTGAGCACAGATTTACTAACAGGCCAAGATGAACAAAGTCAAAAAGTTGGGTTAGCCTATTGGACTGGTGTAACAAGCGTTCTACCAACACCACAAAAAGCACCTACTATTAACACACTAAGTTGGTTAACAACCCTGGTAGTTGATGTAATACAAAACAACGTGGTAAGTGACGCATATTCCGTGAGCATACCACAAGATACCAATCTGCTGCTAAATCAAGGCAATATAGCTGTTGATGCAGTTCAAGACAACATGACACTGTTAATTGATATTGTCAACACTGGTGGGGCAAATCAACGTCCCATGTATATAGGCAGCGGTAGTACTAGAATTAGCAGCATTGAAGAAACCACTTACGATGATCAAGCTGCTTGGATTTTGCGATTTGCAGAACCTCTAGGCGGTAACTATTGGGGACCTGCTGAGTTTATCAGCTATCCTGGTCCTTTGATATTTGTGCAACCTGACAGTGTGCTGCCATATCAAGGTCAAGGGTTAAACAGCATGGTGCTAGATGCTTATACTCAATACAATCAGATTTCGCGGCAGGGTTTGACTGGCGGTGGCAAGGGCATAGTTGTGAAAAACGGCGGCTATGCGCAGTTGGTGTCAATATTTGAAATTTGCTGCAACATCGGTGTGTTGACCGAAAGTGGTGGCTATTGCAGTATAACCAACAGCAACACAGATTTTGGTTGGTACGGACTTTGGGCAGATGGTACAAGTGCCCTGCAATATTCCACCACTTTGCAGACTTTTGATGCGTTGACCAACAACATGCTGATAACAGGCTTGCCGGAATATCCTCCCGGCAGTGGTACATATAAGAGACCTTACATGGGCCAAGTTGTAACTATCAGCAAGTATCTTCCTGCTGAAGGCTCTATAGCTGCGGGGGT
>TARA_R110000868_G_scaffold61747_2_pt1 | contig 16954 bp, 4 predicted proteins | sample TARA_R110000868 | Tara Oceans TARA_R110000868 (sample SAMEA4397489) | marine metagenome | biome: Polar Biome; feature: [SRF] surface water layer (ENVO:00010504); material: water (ENVO:00002006), including particulate matter (ENVO:01000060) such as... | depth 5 m | reverse complement strand
TGCACGACCACTAAGAGGTATGTAGTTTTCATACAAACCTTCCCACGTCTCTATAGTTGAGGCTTTCTCCAACCCTCCTTCTCGCATCGTCTGACGCGTGTTAGAGATAATATCGTATACCAATTTAGATATCACTATCATCTCTGGCGTCTCAAGTTCATTTATAATCTCCTCAGCCTCCTGTGTTGTCATACCCGATCCGCTCTCCATCTCTGGTCGCTTCTTTTGGATATAAGCATTACGCTCTGGGGCGTGTTTAGCATACAGGTAGTCAGACACCATCTCAGCCGTATATCCTGCACCCTTTACTGCTTCATTTATTTTATCAAGCTCAACCTCTAGTCTTTCAAGGTCGGTTCTAATCATACCGTACATGATATCCATAGACATCTCAAAGTCTTGAGACTGAGGTACCTTGCTTCCACGGAAAATCTCAACATCTTGCTGCAGTAACATAACGTCACTGAATTTATCTTGGAAGATCCTAGCAGCCTTCTGAAGCTTCTCCCCATAAGGTGTGGCGGTAGACTGCTCCCACGCGCTATTACCCGAAGTATATATCCTGCCTGGTAGTCTGCGTGAAGCTAAAAACGCGCCTGAAGTTTGCGACCTCGGCTCTAATTTAATGAATTCTCGAGCTGTTACAGGATTGTCAAAAAATAAGGTTGAAATATGACCAGATATTCCATGATCATATGCCATTGATGCGGAAAGTTCTGGAGAAGACTCTGCTATGTATTTCGAAACGCTATCTATCGCGAACGTTTTAGAGGTGTCCATTATTGTAGTACTCACAATAGTCCCGTTTTCAACACCTTTATATTCCTTTTGATTAACAGCATCTAAAAACTCCTCCTTAGAAGGAAATCCTTTTAGTTTAGACAGTCCTTTGGTTTTCTGAAGTATCTTCTCTATAAATCCAGATCTATCGTTAAAACTTGTGTTAGATGTCGTTTCAGACATACTCAATTTAGATAATTTTGAAATAAAATCAATAGCTCCTTGTGTCGTGTTTATTATCAAGCCATTAGGGGTTTTATCAATCCCTTCTATTCCCGTTGCTAAGCCTTGAAACCTTTGACCATATGTAAGTGATCTTTTCTTAGCTCCCATTGCTGCAGCAAATTCACTCTTTAAAACATCAGAGCTGTAAGTGTTTTTAAAAAAGGTGTTTAAAGTTTCTTTCAAATAATCCCCTGCAGCTTCAGAAGTTTTCTCATGGTTTAAATACGCTAAAATATGATTAACAGCTATGTTAAAAACACGAGGGTTTCCTAGGCTGTTTTCTTCAGTGAGCAACACTAGACCTAAGAGATATTGCCTTCCAGACTCTTTTGCGTCTAAAGCATATCCTGCTATGTACTGAGATGATTGTTTTGTGGTTGTGTTGTGAGCTACATCAGATCCTTCTTGAGCGGAAGCGCTACTACCGTGTGGGCCACCTGCCATGCCATAGCCAACTGTCTCACCGTAAAGGGGAAGGTTTGCTGTACCTTGCTTAGTTCTATCTACATTGTGAAAGCTCATAACCACCTGACCGTCCTTATCCACCAAGCCAGCATCTATCATAAGCTGCTTAAGTTCAGCGAAACTACCTACAGTTGCAGATTTTATTTCGCCGTTTAAAATTTTGTTAAAGTTGGCCGAGTTAGCAGCAGTAAACATTTTATTTCGCTTATCATATTTTATTACCCTTGATGAAGCTAAACCGTTATTATCAATTATATTAATATCAAGTAAATCATCCTCCAGAAATTCACCTGCTTTAAGTCTGTCCATCCTATCAGCAGCATAGTCTAACTCTTCTTGAGAGGCTATACGTAAGTCGGGAATACGATTTTTGTATGACGGCGAATCTTTAGGAAGCAGTTGCCATGGCGCGCCAAAATCTTGTATCTCCTCGTTTATACGCACCGCCTTTTGCTCAAACGATTCTGTCATGCGTAACCCACTCATATTAAATATCTCTGGGTTTTTAGCAGGGTTTATGTAATTTTGAGAACCCCCAGCAATTTTTTCTAGATCTTCCTTTTCTATAGAAGAGTCTATAAGAGCTTGAATATTTGCAGCTCCTATTTCATAGTTTTCAATTTCAGTCTCTATTTCTGACATTTCACCTGACCCAACGGCAATACCAATCATATCATTATCTACAGGCAGGAAATCCTGAGCGTTGGTGTGGTAGTGTAATTTTTTATCGGACTCATACCAAAGATCCTGCATCTGTTGAGAAGCTTTTATCTTTTCCGCAATCAAATCCTCTCTATTCTTTTGTGTTCTCACCCGCTTTTGTACCACTATATCTGAAATCATGGTAGGGAGGGGTTTAAAAACCATCTTCCCATTTCTTATTATAGGGTTAGGTGGGTTTATGTCTTCCCATTTACCATCCTTTTTGTACTGTAGATTTGTAATAGCAACCTTTGCTTCACTGTTACCAGTTTTGCTAGAGTACCAATACTCAAGGTGGCTCCTATCTTGTATCTTCCACTCCACATCCTTCAATTCGTTTCCTCTCCTGTCTTTCTCCACAAAAACGTTTGTATACGTCCCTCTCTTTCGTCCTACTACGTTTTGAGTGTACTTTATAGTAATCGGTCCCTGGCTAAAGTCTATACCCTCGTTAGGGTCTATACGACTGCTATTTAGCCCCATCCGATCTAAAATTCTTTCTGCTTCTGGAGATGCTTTAGCTTCTGTGGCGTTTTTTCCTTTTTGTAAGTTTAATTTTCTTGATCTTTCAGAAAACTTTAGAGCTAGCATAATTACATCCTCTTCTCTGCTAAAGTCGAAATCTTTCATTACCCCAAAATCCATAAGGAGTTTCTTCCCCCAGTTTTTGAACCCCATGTCAGAATCTTTTAACGACACACCTTGTACGTTATACTCTAATCCTCCATCAGTATTTCTTCTGATAAACTCCCCACGGGCTATAGCCTCCATAAAGTTGTTTACAAGCTCTTTGTTTAAAATCCTCTTAGCCTCCTCTGAAAGGTTCTTGCCTTCAGCACGAAACGTAAACTCCACAATCTCCTGGATCTTAGGGTCTTTCATTTCTATTATCTGCTGAGCCATTGCGTTGAGAAACTTCTCCCCTTGATCTTTTTGTTTCTGTACATGCTCTGCATACGTCTCCTCATCTTTCTTTTCCAAAGAATTCCAAGACTCTTCAGATAAAACCAACTCTCCGTTTATAAACCTCTCAAAAGCTAAATGACCATACTCATGTGTTAACACTCTGCTTATATCAGCTCCCTCACCTACATATATGTGTAATTCTTTTCGTTTACTCTTAACCATGTTTCCCTCTTGGTCAAACATACCATCGGTCTCGGTTTCAATATAGAGTCCTTCAGCACCTGAAGACACCCCGTCCATAGAATCTATTGTTGTATGCGCAATGATTTCGACATCAGGGTTCTCTTTAAGTATATCATTAAATTGATTAATTACAGCCTCTGACATACCTGCTTCTTTAAGCGACGCCCTTATGTCATCACTTATAGCTCCGCTAAGAAGGGTGGCATCCTTTAAATCAAGCGGGGTTTTTGTTCTATCAACCGCCTCCTCTTGTGTAGATAGACCGCTTGTTCTAAACCCTTGTGATATAAGGTTGTTTTTTAACATAAACTGAAACATCTTCAGCCTCCCGTCATGTATTCTTTTTTGCTTTTGCTTTGCTTTACGCTCTTCTGGAGTCAACTTAACCCCCTCTTTACCAAAATAGCTACTCTCCCATTCGTTGGGTAGGAAGCTTCCGTACTGATCAACTAACCTTCCCGCGCTGTTTCTACTCACCTCGATACCTAAAGCTGCGTTCATTTTAGACAGGTTACTCTCGACAACCAAAGCAGCTAAAAGAGAGTTATGCTCTGTAGTGTAAGGACCAGAAGCTTCGTCTAGAAGCTCCTTCATGTCTTTGTTTTTACCCTCAAACCTCTCCATCAACTCGTTTATTCTATCAACCTTCTCTTTGTTTTCTGGTTTTCCAAGAACCCCTGCATGCGCAAGAGGTGCCATTCCTGGAGTAATACCCATATCATTGAGAGTCTTTTTAATCTCCGTCCACTCACTTTTAGTTAACCCTTGACCCCAATCGTTACCTATTTGATTTAGTAGAGAGCTTCTAGAGTTTCTATCAAAAGAAGCTCCGTCCATAGCTCTTTGATATAAAGCTGCGGTATTCTGTGCCGTTTTTATAGACACACCAAAAGCAACCCCCATGTGACCGCCTATTCTTCCTGCATGATTAGCTTCATCCCAGTTGATCCAATGATCGAATTCAAGACCTAGAGCAGACCTATCATTTGCCTTCTGCCAATATCCTGTAACCGTTTCCTCAAGTCTTTCTTCAGTATACCCAACAGCAGCAGCATAAGCGGTTCCCACCATAATGTTTTTAACGGTGTTTCCAAACTGCTGTTTCATGGTTCTTTCTATAGGAGCCATGGTTTTACCAGCAAATTTCCCACCTTTAAATTTGTTATATAGACTCCATCTTCCACCAAGCTTACCAATCCCTAAAGCTTTACCTATAAGTAGGTTACCAGCTAACTCACCTCCGAACTCTGCAGCTCCGTGTGAAAAAGCGTACCACATTTTTTGACTTTCAGAAAGTCCTCCATAACGAATATCTTTACTTAATACATCGTTATAGTATGTCGATCCAGCTACACCACCCATTAAAGTAGACTGGAAGGCAAAGCCTGCGTACATACCTCCCACCGCATAAGCTGGTATAGACATAACTTGTGTTAATAATGAAAGGGGTGCTGACCTGTAAGAAGGCATAGCCACCTCAGTTCTGTACGCTAAGCTCATCGCATCCGCAAGCGCTCCAACTTCAAGTTCTGTTATATGATCCCTGTTGTAAAATGCAGTCTCACCAAGCTCATACAGTACATCCTCACTAAGCGATATCTGAGTTACGGCTTTACTCAAAGAAGCTTTTTTCTTTTCCAAAACTTCTTGGTACTCTATAGCTTTTTCTCTTTCTAACTTTCTGTTAAATTTTTGCTCTCCAGACATTACAAAGCCTTCGTCCCCCATACTAGAAAACCTGTTTTCAAGTTCTTTTACCGCATCCCCCCACATTGATATACCCCTCAAAGCATCATACCACCCAATTTCCATATTGAGCCCAAATTGACTCCAATATTCATCTCTTTTTGTCCATTCACCCATTGAGATTGGACCTTCCAAGTATGGTCTAATAGCTATAACACCCTCCTGCTGCTCCTCTCCAAAGAGTTCTTTAGACAGGGCCATAAGTTTAGGGTCTTTTACGGAATCATTAAATATTCTATCCTCTAGCCTCTCAAGGTAATTTTTATATGTTTCGCCTTTTTTTGTTGAAGTAGAAGAGGCCCAAGCCTCTGGAGATAATGCGACTTTTTGCATTATAAGGTTATCTACAGCAGCCCCGCCACGTATCTTCATTTGAAGCTTGATTGCTTCTTCTGTTAATTCACTCCCATCGTAAAGAGAAGTTAAACGTTCATACTCTTTTCGGTTACCCGTTCCGTCCTCTCCAAAGCCTTTTTTAGCCTCGGCATCAGCCAGTGCTTTATATTTTTCTACAAGAGGTTGAGAATTTGCTTCTGCTAGTATCTCCTCACGCAGTTTCCCCGTGAAAGATTCTATAGTATCCTCTGCTCCAAATAAGTCCCCCCATTCGACACTACCTCGGTCTGATTCGCCATAACCTAAATTAACAGGCAGTCTTTTTTTGCTAAGCTTAACCTTTGATAGATCATACTCGTTATTGAATAATGTGCCTACAGTGTTAAAATCTATCTCTCTAAAAAACGGGGTAAGATTTTTTGACTTCTCCGATTGCTTTAAGTTAAAGTTTGCAACTGCTCCGTCATATTCTTCTATATAAGACTCTCTGTCGCTCTTGTACGCGTCTACATTTGCATAATAGTTGTCAATCTCTCCCTGGTCAGGCTGTCTTAAGTAAGTTTCCCCTGGCGTAGAAAGTGAGGGCACATACATAGGTGCAGGTGCCTTAGGTACGGGGGTATTAAAAACAGGTGGGTTAAACTCAGATTCTTTAAAACCGTATTCTATTTGAAGATCTTCAGGTATCCCGTCTAATGAGCGTGGAGTAAGACTAGCCTCAACACCTTTAAGTTGATTTTTATATCCCTCAGGGAGTAAACTAACTTCTGGTGTACCCGAGGCGGTGCTCTCCGCTTCCGATGGTAATGTATAGTCCGATAAACTCCCTAGTAAATCCGAAGCCAAACCCGATTCTGGCGGTACGAACTCTGGCACGGTTCCCCCGTTTGCCATTGAAACTTTTTTTGGTTTTCCCTTTAAAAAAAAAAGCCTGCTTATCGCTTATCAGATCGTTGATGAACTGGTCATCATTTTGAGAAAGTTTCCTTGTCGCCATGTACGTTATTTATTACAAATATAATCAATTAAATGCCACTACTGCCCTCCGTAGTACAACTGCCCGTCGGCTCCGAAGTATGGGATGTTCCCACTTTGAGTGTTCTGTAGTATCTCTTCTCTCTGGTCTGGGTTTTCTTTAACGTAATCCAGTAGGCTAGATAAAGTTAAATCCGCCTCTTGTTGTCCTTGACTCTCTATGAGTATTGGTTCAATCTTCTGTGCGAATTGCATATCCCCCATCAGCTGTTGACCAGCGTTAGGAGCCTGTTGAGCGGTCTCGTCATTAGGGTTAGGCATAGATGCAAATATCTGTGATTCACTATCATTATGGCTTCTTAAGGCCTCCATACCTTTCTTTATTGCGTTGCTTCTATCACCTTCGGTTACACCTGCAGCGTACCCCAGCTGGGCTAAGATACTTATGTACTCTTGGTTGGTTTCACCGTTCTCGTTATGTGGACTAATAACTATATTCGTTGCCGTCTTAACATTTCTTGTCTTAGAGGCTGGTGGTTTAATCCCTTCGACTCCCACTAAGTATGGGTTTACTTCAGTTATATCCTCCTCCATGTACATCTCTGCACGCACGAATAGGTTTGGTACGTCGCTCTCATCCATAGCTACACCTAGCACCCTGTATTGATCGCTAACCTCCATTAAGCGGGGGTCCTGATCGTCCTGGGGTACATGCGTGCTCTCTATCATAATAGAGGATTTACCTATACCTGCCTTAGGTACCATTAACGTGCTTATACCACTACCGAACTTCTCACCCCCTTGTAGGTCACTACCTGGAACCATAGGTCCAGTAAAGCCTGCATTAGGTCTTGTGAAGCTGTCTAGCTGGAACTCTACAGAAGATGGGAATACTTTAGGGCCGTCGTCGCTTTTAGTAGAAGGTTTGTCCATTAAGTTCCCGTCTAGGAACCGCATCGTTTCATCTATGTATTCACGCATATCCATAGGTATATAACCCTCTTGTTCTGCGTTTTTATTCTGATCGTCTACTAGGATAGCCTGAGATTGCTCCTCCCCGTAGTTTGAAACAAACTGAGTCTGTGCAGTAGCTACAGCTGACTGGTTGCCTGAGGCGGTTGTCGTCACCCAATCTCTGAGCAATGATTTCTTCTCCTCCAGAGACATATTTTGATTGTTCTTCAACCTGTTTGCAGCTGCGGCAAACTCCTTAGAGAAAGCTCCTGGCAAAAGATTGTCGTATGGGGAAACCGTTGGCGCGTAGTATTCTTTAGATCCGCGTGTAGGGGAGCTTTGTACAGGACCGAACTGATCTGCTCCGCTTTCATCCTGCAACCTCGTTCCGTTTATATCTACGTAATACCCGTATGCATCTCCCGTAGCGGGATCTACCTCCATAGACCCAGGCTCTATACCTGAGCTATTCCATTGCATATTTTTGTAGTCTAGAGATTCTTTAGTATCCCCAAGCTTTAATTTCTTGTCTGTCCATTGTTTAGAGCCGCTGACATAACCCTCTAGAGTCTCCTTCTCTGACTTGGTGTTCTTTTGGTGATATTCTAGTTCGTCAAACCTGGTGTTCAGTGCGTTAACGTCGTCAACAAACTCACCCCTCTTACTCCCCGTATAATAGAAATTCTTTATCCTATCCGATAACCATTCTTTCTTAGCAGAAAACACCTCTACATCTACGTCCGAAAACTTAGATACATCAAAACCTTTTAATTCTTTTTGCTGTGCGTCTAGCGTCTTCCGTTGCTCCTTCTCCACAAGTAAGTCCTGGGCTAGCCTAGACTGCTGCTGCTGCTTAATAAGACCCATCTGATCGTTAACGATGTCAGAAAAGCTCTGCTTAGGTAGCTTAGGTTTTAGGTGCTCGTAATATTTATTTTCCATATTTAATCAAATTGAGATTCATCAAGAAAACGAACCGCATCATACAGAGCCATTAAGTCTCGTCTACTTGGATCTTTTTTTCTCTTTATTCTATCATAAGCCTTTTCCATGCCTTTGGCTTGTTTCGGGTTGATGACAAACTCACCACCTGTCATGCGAATACCTGTATCCTCTAAACCCCCCGCTTGCTGAGCCATTAACATCATTTCGTTTTCCCCCTCTTGAAACTCTCCATCTCCGTCGTCGTGATTAAAAACCCCAGGAGTTTCTTGTACTACACCTCCTTGAGCGAATGAATTGTTAGGATCTCCGTCTAAACCTCCTGTTGAACCAAGACTTGTAGGATCATAACCAAGAATATTTTGGAGAGCAGAGTTACTGCTAGGCACCTGAGGAGAGGGTGAAGGGAGTGAATTGTTAGGGTTGTTTCCAAGTAAAGATGAACTACCAAGATCAGTTAATAAGTTACTTGTATTGTAAGGGGTTTCATTAAAATTAACCCCCTCTGCCAATCCTGTAATGGGGTCAGGGGTTCCACCGCCAAACATTCCTTTTATTGTATTTATCCCGTCATTCTGAAGGAAGTTCATACCTCCGCTTACCGCGTTTTGGATACCTCCTTGCTTCTGTTGCTGAGCCATTAAGCTCTCTTGCTGAGCCATCTGTAAAGCTCTTTGGTTTTCGTCGTAGTCCATCCCGAGTCCCTGCATATCCTGATCGTAACCCGCACGAGCATCTTGCTGTGCATACCCAAGCCCTTGGTTGAAGGCTCCCTGCTGTTGCTGCTTCTCAACAGCGTCTTTCTGTGAGTTAGCTTCTGTAAGGGCTCTCTGTATGTTAGCTGGATCTCCACCTGAATCTATAGCCATTTTGGCTGCGGCAAGTTCAGAAGAATCATCCTCCTGCTGGTTGCTAACCCCACCGAGTATAGTAGCGTTACGTACCGCCGCTGCGGTTGTTTCAGAATCCATAGCTCCAGGAGCTTTAAGATTCTTCATCTGCTCCCTGATAGAATCTCCCTCAGCTCCGAGCATGTCTATATCTCCCTCGGCCTGTCTCTGACCTATTCCCCCACCTATAATATCGGCAATACCCGCTCCACCCGTTATAGCCGCGTTTGTGCGACCTTGTTTCTGTTGAGTGGATTGATAGTTAGCCCGCTGCTCTGGGGTCATATTAGCCAACTGTATAGCATTTTGATTCTGCCAGTAGTTAGAGGGGGTATTTGTGTTTGGGGGCATAGTTACAAATTTAGTGAATTTAACCTAAACTACCGTCAAGCTTTGTCCTTTCATAATCCACATTGATTGCAAAAAGCTCAAAAGCCTCAGAGGAGTCGGGTAAAGTTAGTTTTATTCCAGCGTACGGACCTCGCATAGTGTCTCCGTCTTGTACGGGGTTAGTCATTATATATACAGGTACTGTAGATGAACTGTCAGATAGATTAACTGCAAAAGCTGCGGCCACATTCGCTACAGTATTATTAGGAAGAGAAAATGGATCAACGCTCTTAACTTGTATGCTGTTTGTCTCTTCATTGTATCCAACGGCTGTAAACCCAAAAACAGGGAATCCATCCGAGGCATAAATATACAGAAGCCCACCAACATCTAATTTATACGCATTTTTTAGCTCACTGCCGAAAAATAAAAAAGAGTTAGGCGAAACGGGTAGCGCAACGTCAGGGATGTTTATTAAGGGAATATCCCAGCTATCGTTCTCGTTGAAAGAAGTTGGAGCTATTTGATTAACATTCACAACCCCCACAAAAGTTAAATTAGAAGTAGAGTTTATTGCAGACCTAGGCATGGAGCTATATTGATTCCCCTCCTTCTCTACAAATGCACCAAAATCACCTGTCTGTAGTGCGTTAGTGCCTCTATCTTTGTTTGTATATGCAGACCCTGTCCAGCCGCTAGTACTGCTTTCTATAGATAGAGCTTTAAATATCTTAACGGAAGAAGGGTTTTGGTTGGATACAACCTCTAGCGTAGAAGGCTCCGAGGCTAAAGCATAAAAACTATTATGTGTTAAGTTTTCATTATGTTTCCATACCATCCTAGTGTCCCCTAAATTATCCGCACCCCCCGTTATATTACTTGATAGAAAATCATTATCCATAGTCATATAACACGTCGGGGCAAAGGAATACCTAGCCTTCCATACATTTGCTTTTGTTGAAAAAGCTATTGTGGTTCCGTTATATAACATCGCTTTATTATCGGGTTAAATTTGCGTCAGTTACTTCTTTACCGTCCTCTTTATCCCCATCAGGAACGATGGTGCAACTTATCAGTGTGTGACTCTCAGGGAAATAGGTATCTAAGAAAGTGTCTATATTATTGTTGAAGAAAACCCCCACTGATAAATTAAACATCTCCCAGAATTCTTGATCTGACATATTGTTGTAAGCGCTAAGTACGGTTATATAAGAGACGTTGCCAGCTTCATCCCATAATCTAGGATAGTCGCAGAAATTTAAGTCAGGAGTATCGTCAACTTCACCGTAGACACAACTACCGTTATCAACCGTAGCTTCAGGGTTATAATTTGTAGCCTCCGAGTCCATACACCCTGATACGTCGTATTTACAACTCCCGTCGTCTGTCAAAGCATCTGGGTTGTAATTTGAAGCAGCAGGGTCTGTACAGCCATTCAATGGGTAGACACAGCTACCATCGTCATACACTGCGTTTTCGTTATAGTTATCTGCATCAGGATTCATGCAGCCTCCAATCCAGCAACTACCGTCATCTTCCGTGGCTTTAGGATTATATCCTGGGTTTTCAGGATCTGTACAACCAAGAACTACCTCGTAAATTTCACAGGTTCCGTCATCAACAGTTGCCAAGGGATTGTAGTTAGGCGCATATGGATCCATGCACCCTGATACATCACCCACTTCATTAAAAACAGGTTGCTCAGGGAAGCTCACTCCAGATTTTGACTCATAGGTAATTGGGTCTAGGACGGTTATAAGATATTCATTTTTTTCAGGATCGTAACCCCCTACTACGCGAACATCCGACCCATTTACTGATGATTTCTCTATAGCGTTTTTAAATAAATCCCTAAAGTAAGACTTCATGTTGTTTGCCGAGATAATATTTACCCCATTCGTTCCAGACACTTTATATACCTCCCCCAATGATTTGTTTGCAAAATACGCTGCGTTATCTATACTGACCACCGACTCGGGGTTACCATCTGCTCCAGCCCTACCCGCATAATATCTAGGCGTGTTAAGGAATTTGCTCGAAGCTATAAGGCTCGACTCACCTGAAACGTCTGATATAATATTTCTATCTATAGGAATGTGCCCACATTTGTTGTTCTGTACAAAGAAGCAGTTCTCATCGTGGTTTGCCAGGTAGTTAATGGGACCGCTTTTTAAGTCAAGGTCTTGATCTATCGGTATGGAGCGATTAAAGGACGAATAAGAGACTTTACCAGCATTTGTGATATCTCGGTCCGAATGTATTACGCTAGCTTCTTTATGGGCCTCCTGTGCGTCGTGCTTTATTATATTAGGACGCCCAATAGATAGTCCATCTGATTTGAATAAATCGGTACCAGCGGGAGACTCTATATAATAACTCTTGAAATTAGATTCTGAAGCTCGAAATTCGTCAAAATCAGTTTCTACGTTGTCCTTAATAGTTTCAATGATTATATCCTCATAACCAATAAGTCCACCATCAACAAGGTTAGTGTCAAATTCTCGGAAGTTTACCGCAGCGGATCTAAAATATACATCCCCTTCGGTTAATAATATTCCATTTTGCTCATGCACAAGCGTACCCTCAGCATTAAACACGGTTTTATAGGTATCCCCTATCTCGTAATACAGTCTATCCTCGGAATCTAACTCCTTAACAGGGGAGTAAATCTCAATAAGGCAGTTGTTTTTCCAATTATGCACCCCGTCCCTTACGCTTTGGTATCTAAATCCGTTAGCCGCATCGTTATTTTTTATAACTAAAAACAATCCTTGGCGGTTTTCTGGTACTATAAGCTCCTCGTTTTCGTAGTAAGATAAAGGATTATCATCAGTGTCATCTAAAGAAACTACCCCTGACACCTCAAAGTCATAGTTTTGTGGATAAACTCTATCTGGTACGGGACCTCCCCCTGGAGGAAGCATATACGAGATGACCTTTAACCTGTCTCCGTCCTGTGGGGTATACAACACCATACTCCCTTCTTGAGAGCGAGCCCCCCAAGCGCTAGAGTAAGATATAGGATGTCCCTGGAGGTAGTTTAAAGAAACATAGATTCTAGATGGGTCTCCACTAGCCGACTCGCCTTCTGCTACAAACGCTCCGCCAGCAGAGTACTGGATAAAGTCCGAGACACTTGTGTTTTTAGAGTATACTATTTTGTAATTGTGAGCCCATAAAGGTGGTTGGTGTAGCAGGTTAAGCTGTATATGTGCCGAACCTTTTTTATCCCCCCTGCTTGAATTGGAGTACCCCTCTACATATACGCTGTCTAAATGATTTACGTATCCATGTCGGCCTCTCTGGTCGTAATATACAATACCAAACTCGTGTGTAGCGGAAGATTTAAAGGACATATGCCCCTCCTGGTCTCCGCTAACAAAAGATGATTCAGTGTTCCCTTCGATAGCCGAATGCGTAAGAGAGAAATCTACACTTCCAAAATAATCGTGTGGTGGTGGTGTTTGGGTTTCGTCGCCAATTAATTCAGCTCCCTCCATCGAAGCTAAAGTTTCCTCCTCCCCCGTATCTCCTGTATAATATTGAGGGTTAAAAAACGGTGTAGAATCAATCTGACCGTTTGTTATCATCCCCTGGTTATCTGTAAAAGAAACTGGAGAAGTAGGTTTAATTACCTGTGGCCACGGATATGAAGTCCTAAGCCAGTTTTTAGGTATAACTGTATTGTCGTTAAGCGTATTTCCTTGACCGTTTGACCACACAAGGGGCATAGTGGTTGTAAAATCTCTTATTTCAGGAAAAGCCTGAGGGTTTGCCCCGTCGGAACTTTCTCCTACAACGGGGTTCATTTGTATAGACCCTGTAAAAAAAGGACCGCTTACAACATATTTCTCACGCCAAAGATTTTGGATGTCCCCACCATTATCATTATCTGGATTGTCTGGATCGTAATCTACAGTTAACCCCAGAGATGCTGCTACAGCAGAATTCCCCGTACCTAATGGAGTGGTTCCAATCCAATCATCACCACCTGGTAATTCTGACCCACCAACAAAAGCAGGATATATTGTCCCGCTCCAGAAACCATCGCCAAGACCTAATTCCACTTGACTTCCGTCATACCCAAAATCTACGCGAGCAGCAATAGAACCGTATTTAGAGTTGTCATACTTATCGTATGCGGAGTTTCCCCCAGCTGCAGACCCGCCTGGACCTCCCTCCCCATCCATTATAGAGAACTGGAAGCTGTTTTGGTTTATCCTAGGTATATAATGCCCATCTGCGGAGAAATACTCGGAAGGTTTAAATAGCGGATTTCCATTGGCGCCTATATCTAAATATCCACAAAAACCCTGATTAACTCTTCTTTCTCCGTTAGCAGTACCCCCTTCTGTGCTGTAGTCCTGAATTTCGTGATCGTAAAGAAACTTACAGGTAAAATGCTTCTTGATTACAAAGGCTGATAAGCTTTCATAAAAAAGAGGGGATGGTAGTCTAAACTTATGCTGCACGCTGTCGATCCAAGTGGCTTCATTCTCACCATTCTCTGTTGCATCAATAACACCTGCAGTTAGAAAAGCTCCATAAAAACTAGGATCTTGAATCGTAGAGGGGTGTATAGCCCACCAAGGAGAAGTCGGGTCTAATCGTTTAAAACAGGTCATTACATCGTCCTGCTCAACGTCTATTTTAGATATAGCTAACCTAAGGTGCTTTCTGCTACCGCTATGTAAACTTGAATCTACCAGCTCTAGATGAAAATCTACCTCCGCTCTGTTTATTATAAAATATCCGAACGGGACGATTTCATCCCGACCTAGGCCAAAATCGTTCTGCTCTTCACCCCTTGTGTTTGCATCTCCAATCTGACCCACACCAGATATAAGGTAACTTAAATCATCACCTACTTTAATTTTTTTAAAGTCAAAATCTTGATTAAAAGGATCATCCGCGTTATATCCTAAACCAAGATCATAAGCTTCTTTATCAATTCTAACTGTATTCTGTACATCATCAGTGTCTATATCTATCCAGTTAGCCCACGTAAAAATACCGCCTCCACCATTATCTACAGTAATCCCGTCTGCCCCAGCTAAAGCCTCGGTGACAGTTTCTTCTACAAGTTTTTTCCCATCAAATTCTATATCTAAAGTAAGCTTAAACTTTACCTTAAAATGTAAAGGCATAGTCTTTAGGATCAAAGGATTCCCTGCGCTAGTTCCGTATCTAGCGTTGTTACCTTCAAGGAGTATTGGGGGGTGGTCACCCTCTTCAAGGTTTGTTACCCTCCATTTAGGCACACTAGCGTCCTCGAAGTCGCTAACTCCATTTCTCCCCACCCCAAAGTTTTGACCAAAGAATGGGTCTCCTTTTGCTCTTAAAAAACTACCACCACTATCGTTTTGGTTTTTCCAGCTATCTTGTTGACCTGTATTCCCACCAACTCCCTTTTCTTGTAGGTCTGCAGGTGAATCCGCGTGTGTGTTATTTGCCCCTGTATTACTATTGCCCTCACCATTTTCATAGTAGAAGTTGTTATCAGTTGTTAACGGCCAATGTCTATACCCCACTGCGTTAGAACTGTACTTACCCATTTGCCTAGACTGGTGATAAGACCCGTACTCACTTCTAGTTTCGTCCGCCTGGTATATGTGAAAGTTGCTGTCTGGGGTGTAATCTAAAGAGATTATAATAACCGTACCTGCGGATATACTCGCGGGGACTTGAGTTGTATCTATCTGAAAACCAACACATTTATTATCCCCGTAAACTGAAGGCTCTATAGAGGGGTTGGCGCGTAAGGTTAAATCAAGGAAATCCTGTGGGCGTTTGTTATATACAACCTCAGAGGAACATTTAGTTGCTACGTTATCAAACCCTTCAAGGTAGTTTCCATATACGAGGCGGTTCGATATTGCAGTTTGGGCTTGAGCCTTGCGTGGTAAATTATCAAAGGTTTTATCCACCTCCTTTGGGGAAACCCCCGAAGCTACCCTGTCGTTATAGAATTTATATTCTCTAGAGGATAGATTCCAGTTTGCTGTATCTGTGTCCGAGGTTGTGCTAACTTCGTCTATCTCAAAGAAATTTGAGGTGTTACCATATCTAGCTAATATTCTAATTTTCTTTATTTCACTACCTGCTAATGGTATAGTTAAAGTACATAGATTATGACTTAGAAGGCTTGATATTTGAGCCGCACCACGATGGATTACAGATGGAGGAAATGCTATTACCGAATAGGCCGAGATTGCACTCTCCACCCCATCTTTATATATGTTTTGGTATGCAAACTGAAATCCAGGTGAAGTAGCGAAGTTGTTCGTAGGTTTTAGCGGGTCTGGTGAGAACTCAAAAGCTATCCTACTTAAAGGCACCTTAGGGCACGCACAGATGAAATCTGCAGTATTATAAGCCGAGATACCACTAAGAGCATTATCTTTCTCTAACAGGGCTCTATAGACGTTTATCTTCCTTGGTTCATTCTTGTGGTCCGTAAAGTATAATAGGATATCCTTTTCGAAATCTACTTCAAGTTCCTTACCTTCAAGATAATCTGCTATATCAGTATGCTTTTCAAACTCATTTGTGTTGGTGTACACTATATCCCCTTTAACAAACCCATGCTGCGGGAAGTTAAATTGAGTAGAGGTAAATATTTTTCTTAGGGAATTAGGAAATCCCATCCCAACTGTTTTTGACGTAGGCAGTTTCCCATATTTATCATATGCCCAGACACCGTGGTCTTGTGGGTCCTGACTCCAAACAAAAAAATAGCTTATCTGAGTTTTCCCATCTGTAACACTACCTATAACCTTAAGCGCAGAACCTGAAGAAATTGGTTCATCGTTTGTTTGACCGTATTCTACATTAACGTTACCCTTTAAGTTCTTTAAGACACCTACGTTACCCTCAGCGTCTGCGGTATCGTCCGTAATAAATAGATTAAGGGCGTCTATCATACTTGTCTTAGGTACAAGTTTGTGGTCTGAACTTTTATCCAGAGCCCTTGGGGTGATTTTATCTATCATTAGAACTTGGGTGCCTGCATGAAGTTCTTGCGGATGGTTTTAAGAGCCTCAGATTTAGTAAAGTTGCTTAGTCTAGAGTTTGCCTTTCTTCTTTCGTTGTAGTACTCTGTGCGTGCACGAGCCTTTTCATTGGCAGGTACGCTAGCTTTACGCTCGCAGAGTTTGTAATACACATAACATCTTAGCGCTTCCTCGGCATATACATGCACCTCAGGGTCCGTAGAGCGAGCTTCATCAGCTACGTACTCCATAACCACCTTAGAGAAGCTGCTGTTGACGGCTACCTCTATCCTATTCTGATCTAAGTTAATTCTATATTCACCTGGAGAAGCACCGCCTCCCACACCGTATAAGCGTCCCGTACCCCCTTGGAATACATAGTTTTCAAAAATAAATGCGCTTGTGCTATCGCTTGAGCTAGATGTAGACGTCTTGTCGTCTTCTCTATCTTTAATTATGTTAGCCTCT
>TARA_R110000868_G_scaffold266660_2_pt1 | contig 16982 bp, 12 predicted proteins | sample TARA_R110000868 | Tara Oceans TARA_R110000868 (sample SAMEA4397489) | marine metagenome | biome: Polar Biome; feature: [SRF] surface water layer (ENVO:00010504); material: water (ENVO:00002006), including particulate matter (ENVO:01000060) such as... | depth 5 m | reverse complement strand
CCCTGCCAGGAAGTGGTGATCGAAAATCCGACCGACGTGAACCAGTATATCGTGCCGATGCGCCATACCGAGTTCGAACCGGAACACACTGTCGGGTCCGGCAACCGCGTCGTCGCCGGCAAGTATTTCGACGGCGGCACCGATCTTGGGTACAACCGGATGAATTTCCGCTGGGGCAATGTGGGCACCTTCCAGATCTCGCCCGGTTCGCACATGTGGCAGGTCGTATCCAAGCATTACAAGGACGACGAGCCCGTGCCGATCACGATGTGCTTCGGTCTGCCGCCGTCCTGTACGCTGATGGCGGGCGCCGGGTTCGATTACGTCATCCTGCCCCAGGGCTGTGACGAAATCGGTATCGCGGGCGCCATTCAGGGAACTCCGGTGCGTCTTGTGAAGGCCCGCACCGTTGATGCCTATGCCGTTGCGGATTGCGAAGTCGTGCTCGAAGGATACGTCAACCCGCGCGACCGGCGTTACGAAACAGCCGAATCCGAAGAAGCGGGCATTCAGGGCCGTTTCCATTTCCATCCGGAATGGGCGGGCTATATGGGCAAGGCCTACAAGGCCCCGACGTTCCATTGTACCGCGGTGACAACCCGCAAGCCTGAATCGAAGCCGATCATCTTCTGCCTCGCCGTGCACACGCTCGACGAACACAACATCGATACCACGGTCCGCGAAGCGGCATTGTTCGCGCTCTGCGAACGGATGCAGCCCGGCATCGTGACCGATGTCGTCATGCCGTACTGCATGACCGACTGGGGCGGGGCGATCATCCAGGTGAAGAAACGGAACCAGATCGACGAAGGCTGGCAACGGAACTTCATGGGCGCCTTTATCGCGACATCCCAGGGCGCGCGGATCTGTATCGCGGTGTCGGAAGATGCCGACCCCTACGATATGGACGACATAATGTGGAATATCACGACACGCGTGAATCCGCATACCGACATCCTGAACCCGATCCCGGGCGGTCGAGGCCAGACCTTCATGCCGGCGGAACGCATGACCGCGGGCGACAAGGAATGGACAGCGTCGAATACCCGTTTCGAAGGCGGGATGGGCATCGATTGCACGGTACCCTACGGGTACGAGAGCGATTTCCTGCGGCCGGTCTATGCGGTCGAGAAAGTCGATCTCTCGAAATGGTTCAGCGACGACCAGATCGCTAACGGCAAAGACCGCATGAAGGGCTGGGTAAACAGCCTGGCACGCACAGGTCGGTAACTGCCGCGGAAACGACGACGGAAAGGGCGGTCCTGCAGGGCCGCCCTTTTTGTTTGGATCCAATCGTTTGCACGCCCGGGCGATACCCGCGTATTGTCGGAGAAAATTCAGGGGAGGGACGCCTGTGACCCAGGGAACGACGGAAAGACTGGCGGAATTCGCGGCTGCACTGGACATCGGCGATATTCCGCACGACGTGCAGGTGTCCGCCAAAGCCCTTCTGTCCGATGCCCTTGCCTGCGCGCTTGCCGGCCACCGGGGAGAGGAAACACATCAGCTCCGGGCGATGTCGGCGGCGCTCGGTGCCTCGACGGAAAGTACGGTCATCGGCGGCACGAACATGTCGCTTGCCGGCGCGACGCTGATGAACGGCTACCTGATCACGGCCGTGACGATGTGCGACGTTCATCGTGCGACGCTGACCCATATCACGCCTGAAATCGTGCCGCCGGCGCTTGCCATCGCGGAACGCGACGGTCGCTCGGGCGCATCGTTGCTCACCGCGATCGTCGCTGGGTGCGAAGTGACGACACGGGTCGGCATCGGGCTCGACTATCCTGTTTTTCGCGGTAAAGGCTGGCACGGGCCGGGCGTCATCGGCCCGTTCGGCGCAGCCGCCGCCGTCGGAAACCTTAGCGACTTCGACACCGACACGATGAACCGCGCCTTCGCCCTCGCAGGCAGCCAGTCCGCCGGAACCTTTGCCGCCTGGGGAACCCCGACAGTGAAGTTTCATCAGTGCCGGGCCGCGCTGTCCGGGCTGATGGCCGCCCTGCTGGCGGAACAGGATTTCGCGGCGTCGCGGGAATTCCTCACCGCGGCGGATGGCGGGCTGTACAATACCTACGCGGAAGGCGGATTGCCGGAAGCCGTTACCGGCGATCTTGGCGCCCGCTGGGAACTCCAGCGGATCGCCTTGCGGTTATGGCCGTCGGCGACGGCGCTGCAGGAAGTAATTACGGCTCTGTTTAATCTCGTGCAGGACAACGATATCCGGTTCGGGGAGATCGCCCGGGTGCGTCTGGGGTTGAGCGAAACGCCATACCGCATGCATGGCGGGTTTTCGACCTACGCGGCCAAGTTCGAGGCGCTACTGTCGGCGCATTACGTTGCCGGCGTCTTCCTGCGCGACCGCACGGTCACCCTCGACCAGTTCGAACCGGCGATTTACGGCGATCCGGTCCTGCGCCACTTCGCTTCGGAGAAGGTCGAGATCGTGCTGGACGAGACGCTTTCCAACGGTCAGGCCATCGCCGAGGTCGAAATGACGGACGGTACGATCCATACGGCGCGGTGCGATTATCCTCTCGGCGCGCCGGAGAACCCGCTTTCGCCGGCCCAGGTCGAGGAAAAACTGCGGCGCTGTGCGTCTTACAGCCTGTCGGACGCCCGAACCGATGAACTGGTTGCCGCCGTAGCGAATCTCGAAAACCTCAAATCGTCGCGCGAACTGACGGCCTTGCTAAGCGCTCAGTAGGCGCGTCGCAGGTCGATCTGACCCAACAGGGCCCGGCCGTCGGCGGCGCGGCGGATATTGTCCGCAATTACCGGCGCTGCCGATTCCGGCAGGGTCCAAGCCGCCGCATGGGGATACATCGTGATATTGGGATGTTTCCAGAACGGGTGTCCGGCGGGCAGGGGTTCTTCGCGATAGACATCGAGCGTCGCCGCCGATAGCTGTCCGCTGTCGAGCGCTTCCAGAAGATCGTCATCGACCAGGTGCTTTCCGCGCGCGGCATTGATCAGAACGGCACCGCGGGGCAGGGCGCCGAGGGTGGTCGCATCCAGAATATCTTCGGTATCGGGCGTGAGCGGCAACAGACAGATCAGGATATCGGTGCGTTCGAGCAATGAAAACAGGCCGTCCTCTCCGGTAAAGCTCCGGATACCGGGAATCTCCTTTTCGGACCGCGCCCAGCCGGCAACCGGAAACCCGAAACGCGCCAGCATGGTGCCGCAGGCGGCGCCCAGGTGGCCGAGGCCGAGGATACCGATACGCCGGTCGCGCGACAGCGTCTGGCGCAGCAGCTTCCATGTTCCGGCGCGTTGCTGGGCATGGTATTCGGGCGCGCGCCGGTGATGGTTCAGTACTTCCATCGTGACGAATTCGACCATCCCGGTCTGAAGGCCTGGGTCGATCAGCCGGGCGACCGGCACGCCGGCAGGCAGTTCGGGATCGCGCAGGATGTGCTCGACCCCGGCGCCGAGTGACAGGATCGCTTTCAGGTTCGGCAGCCGTGCCAGCAGTCCACGGGGCGGCTGCCAGGCCAGGGCGATCTCGATATCGGCCTCTTCGCCGATGCCGTCGGCCCCGATACGCATGTCGAGATCGGGAAGTTCAGCCCGCAGGGCCGGTTCCCATATACCCGGGTCTTCGCCGTCGCAAATGAACAGGAGCGCCATGCAATTCTGCCGTCGTGAAAGGTTTGATGCGCGCGCACTTTGGCGTTAAGCCTGTGGCAAGTCACGCAGAAACAGGGAGAGCGAAGTGAAAGTCGGAATTGCCGGCTTCGGCACGATCGGCAAGCCGGTCGCCGCCGCGCTGGACAGGGGAATAGACGGTCTGGAACTTGCCGCGATCTGTTCGCGCGACCAGGACAAGGCCCGCCGCAATATGGACGGCATCTGCGCGCCCGTTCCGGTTGTCGGGCCGCAGGAACTTGCCGATTTGTGCGATGTCGTCGTCGAATGCGTGCCGAAGGCCGCGTTCCGCGATATCGCCGAACCGGCCCTGAAGGCGGGCAGGACCTTCATCACCGTCAGCGGCGCAGGTCTTTTGATCCATCCCGACATTGTCGATATCGCGCGTGCCCATAATGCGCAGATCGTTCTCGCGACCGGCGCATTGCTCGGGCTCGACGCCGTCCGCGCGGCCGCCGAAGGCGAGATTTACGAAGTCCGCATGATAACGCGCAAGCCGCCGTTTTCCCTGAAAGGCGCGCCGTATCTGGACGAACACGGCATTTCCATCGACGGGCTGGACGCGCCGCTGAAGGTGTTCGAAGGCACGGCCCGGGAAGGTGCCGCCGGATTCCCGGCGAACGTGAATGTCGCCGCCGCCCTGGGGCTGGCCGGGATCGGTCCGGACCGGACGACGCTCGAAATCTGGGCCGACCCGGCACTGGAGCGAAACACCCACCGTATCGAGGTCGAGGCAGACAGTGCGCGGTTCAGCCTCAGCATCGAAAACGTGCCGTCGCCGGAAAATCCCGGCACGGGAAAGATCACCGCCCTCAGTGTTGTCGCGGCCCTGCGGGCGCTCACAGCGCCGCTCAAGGTAGGTAGCTGACCCCTCAAAGGAGAACGAACATGGAATACCAGGCTCTCAAATGGGAAATCCTCGAGAATCCCAATAATCCGGGCGAAATGTCGATCGGTCTGCTGACCCTCAACCGGCCCGATTACCTGAATGCCGTCGATGTCCGCATGCGCGTCGAACTGGATATTCTGTGCGACGAGATCGCGCATAACAGCAACATCAAGGTGATGATCATCACCGGCGAAGGCCGAGGCTTCTCTGCCGGCGGCGATCTGAAGAGCGAAGCGGGGCCGCTGGGCGCAGGCGAGGAAGATTTCGATTTTGGCAGCTTCGGGCCGTACAAGGAAATCGCAAACTACTTTTTCAACGACCTGCGCCACCAGGTGTTGCAGCGGGCGTTCAAGAAATTCGAAGACCTTCCCTGCATCGTGATCGCGGCCATCAACGGTCCCGCCGTCGGGATCGGTCTGGAAATATGCACATTGTGCGATCTCCGTTTCGCGTCCGACAAGGCGAAGCTCGGCGAAGTCGCCGTACCCGCGGGTTTCCTGCCGGAATCCGGCGGCGCGCGGAACCTGCCCAAGCTGATCGGCGTCGGCAAGGCGCTCGACATGATCCTGACCGGCAAGATTATCATGGCGGACGAAGCGCTTGAAATCGGCCTCGTCGAAAAAGTGTTCCCGCATGACGACCTGTTGCCGGAAACGATCGCCTATGCGGCGCAGATCGCCTCGAACCCCTACCTGTCGGTGCGGTATGCCAAGGACCTTGTGAAAATGTACTGGAACCACAACCGGTCGGACGAGGGCTGGGCGAAGGAATTCGCCGCCATTCAGGAAATCACCCGGACAGGCGACTGCGTCGAAGGCATCCGCGCTTTCCTCGACAAACGCCCGGCGGAATACAAGGGGCCGTATTACGACAACCCCCCTTACGGAGGCCCACGCAACAAATGACGCCGGATAGTGCCGCATTGCCGCCGGGATATCGTGAAATCCCGGAACGGCTGAATATTGCCGCCGAACTGATCGACCGTATCGGGGAACGCGGCTTCGGTAATCGCCCGGCCTTCGTCTGGGACGACGGCGAACTGACGTTCGATGCGTTTGCCGTCCGGGTGAACAAACTGGCGCACGGTCTGGCGGCTAACGGCATAGCGCGCGGCATGCCGGTTCTGGTCCGCATGAGTAACTGTCACGAATTTGCAGAAACCGTACTGGCCCTGTTGAAGATCGGGGCGCTGCCCGTGTTGCAGAATTCCCTGCTCGCGGAAGAGGAAGTCGATTACGTGCTCGGGCATTCCGATGCCCGCGCCGCCGTAACGCTGGCGGACCTCGCGGATCCGGTTCTGAACCTGTCCGAAAAACTGCCGGCCGGAATAATCGTCGCCCGCGGCAGGGTCGCCGGGGCACTTTCGTTTGAAGATATCATCGACACGGCGCCCGATACCGCGTTCGAAACCGCCGATACGGCATCCGAAGATCCCGCATTTTTCGTCTACACATCCGGCACGACGGGGCGCCCGAAGGGGATCGTTCACGCGCATCGCTGGGTTGTCGCGCTGGGCGATTCAAACCGCTACCGCCTGCCGCCGGAAGAGGGCGACCGCGCCTATGCCACCGGCGAGTGGAGCTTTATCAGCGCGCTCGGGCATAACGTTATGTTCCCGCTGCGAAACGGCGTCACGGGCGTGATCCTCGAAGACCGGCCAAGCCCGGAAAACGTACTCAGGGCCGTCGAACGTCACCGGGTTACGCTGATATATTCGGTTGCGACCGTCTACCGCCGGATTCTGGCCATGGAAAACGTCGAAAACCGGTATGATTTTTCCTCGGTACGCGGCTGCAACGCGACAGGCGAGGCGCTCGAAGCATCGACCTGGCAGGAATTCAGGGACCGCTTCGGTTGCGACATCTGGGAACATTACGGCGTTTCGGAAATGCAGATGGTATTGGGGCAGGGGCCGCGGCAACCGGTGCGTCCCGGCTCGATCGGCGTGCCGATCCCGGGCACCCATGTCACCGTGCTGGACGACGACTACAACGAATTGCCGCCCGGCGATATCGGCCACTTTCTGATCGCCTCCGACAATCCCGGTTTCTTTCTCGGATACCACAAGGACCCGGCGAAGACGGCCGAGGTCGTGCATGACGGCTGGTATCATACCGGGGACCTGGCGTCGTGCGACGCGGACGGATATTTCTGGATCGCCGGGCGCAGCGACGACTGTTTCAAGAGCCGGGGTATTTTCATATCGCCCTATGAAATAGAGAATGTGCTGCGCCAGCATCCGGCAATCGTCGAGGCCTGCATCGTGCCGATGGCCGACAAGGAGATCGGAAACCGTATCCGCGCCGTCTGCGTGCTCCGGGACGGCGAGGCCGCGTCCGACGCCGTGGCGGAGGATATCCGTCTCAGCGTCCGGTCGCGTATTGCGCCCTACAAGGCGCCGCACGTGGTCGATTTCATCGATGCGCTGCCGAAAAGCCCGGTCGGAAAAGTGCTGCGGCGGGAACTCGCATCCTGACCCGGCGCTCGCCCATGGACGAACGCGGCCCGGGCTGGCTGTTTCTGGTCGCCCTGGTGACGATCACGCTGATCGGCCCGCTCGCCGTTCATATGTATATTCCGATCATGCCGACGATCCAGCTGGCATTCGGCGTGTCCACGGTCCTGACGACGCTGACCTTCAGCATGGTGTTGTTCGTCATGGCGTTCGGCACGCTGATATACGGCAGCGCGTCGGACCGCTACGGCCGCAAGCCCGTGCTGATGGTGGGGCTTGCGCTGTTCGTCGCGGGATCGGCGATCTGCGCGGTCGCCTGGAATTTCGAAATTCTGATCGTCGGCCGGCTGCTGCAGGCCATGGCTGCGGGCTGCGGGGTCGTGCTGGCGCGGGCCATCGCCCGGGATGTGTATGGCCCGGACAAGCTGGCCCAGGTTATCGCCTATATTACGACCGCCTATGTGCTGGGCCCGACGCTTGCGCCGCCGCTGGGCGGGATTATTTCGGACCTGTTCGGCTGGAACGCCGTATTCGTCGTTGCGACCGGTATTTCCATCGGGGTTATCCTGCTCGGCGGCACCGTTATGCGCGAAACCCATTTCGACCGGCGGAGCGGCGGCAACGTCGGTGCGCTGTTCCGGGACTATCTCACGCTCGCCAAAAACCCGGTCTTTGTCGGCTACGCGCTGGTTCCGGCGTTTACGTCCGGCGCCTTCTTCGCGCTCGCGACCTACGCCTCTTTTTTGATGCGGGACCACTACGAAGCTTCTTCCGGCGAATACGGCCTTTATTTCATGCTCCTGACCATTGGATTCATGTCCGGCAACTTCGTGTCGGGCCGGCTCGGAACCCGGGTATCGACCGAATACATGGTGTTGATTGGCTGCATTATCGGCCTGATCACGGTGGAACTGCTCGCGGCCTCCCTGTTTATCTGGCCGGATTACCCGATTGCGCTGTTCCTGCCGGGCACGGTGATCGGGATTGCGCAGGGGCTTTCGATGCCGCACGCTCAGGCGGCCGCGATCAATGCGGAGCCTGACCTGACCGGCACGGCCTCCGGTGTGGTGATGTTCCTGCATTTCTTCGCGGCGGCGGCAGCGTCATTGTTTCTGTCGACGCTCTACGATCAGACGATTTACCCGCTGATCGAAATCGAATTCGTGCTCAGTATCTGCGCGCTTAGTTGCGGGCTGTTCGCCAACGCGGCGAAACGCAGGCGTATTGCCCGCCAGCGGGCCTGATATACTATACAGCTTCAGGTGTTGTCTGACCCGCTCTCGTGACGACCCAGCGCGCCAAGCGCATCGGTAACGAAGCGACGCGGCAGAATCTCATCCAGAGAGACCGTGCGAAGATCGGGATAAAGCTCCCGATACAGTTCCATCTGCCGGGTCCAATGGGCCTGGGACATTTCGCCGTTAACCGCGAACCCACCTGAATCGTGTTCCTGTTGCCAGATCTGCCTGACCTGATCGTCGGGCACCGGCACGGTCACGTTCCGGTCGTAGACCTCGCGGAATGTATCGTAGCTGTCGTGCAGGGCGCGCGAGGCCCTGATCATGCCGCGTGTCAGCCGGGCGAGCTCTTCCGGGTGGGCGGCCTCATAGGCTTCCGTGGTGCCGAGCACGCCATGGGGCTGCGTCGGCACGAGCCCCTTCAACTGGGCAAATCCCAGCAAGGTGTGCAGCTTGTCCTTGTGCTCGAGGCTGAGCGAGATTGCTTCCTCGACACGGATCAGAGATACATCGATAGAACCGTTGAGGAGGCGTTCGATACGTTCCGGCGGCGGGCCGACGACCTGCCAGTCGATATCGGCTTCGTCGATGCCGAGCGCCCGCACCGTAAGGCGCGCCATGTGATGGCTGAGCGCGTTCGTACCGTCGAGCGCCCAGGAAACGCCCTTGAGATCGTCGGTGCTCCGGATCGATTTCTGAACGATCAGATTCTGCGCCAGGCCGCGGGCCATCGATACGATGGCGCGGACGGGGTTGCCCTCGGCCCGGGACTTGATCAGCGGTCCCAGTCCGCCGTAGGAAACATCCACCGTATCGTCGAGGACGGCGTTGAGCGCGGCAACGCCCCCATGTACCGGGGTCCAGGCGACATCGAGGCCTTCTTCGGTCCACAGGCCGAGGGTCGTGGCGGCGGCGCAGGCGAGATCGTCGACACCGAAAGTGGGGCCGGAACCGGCAGCGAGGCGGATCGAAAGGCGGTCAGACATGAAAGTTCCTCGAAGATTAATAGCGCAGTGCTTTTTAACGTGGTCCTGTTTCTTGATTGAGGTCAAGGCGGGCACGTTTATTTTATAGGAACTCTCCGAACAAGCATAATTCCGCCGGATTTCAGACACGGCGAAGTTCAATTCAGGAGAAACAACTATGGATGCTAAGGCCCCATCGATCGACATCGGTATCGAAGTCGGGGAACGCCGGAAAATCGCCGAAGGGCTCTCCACGCTCCTGGCAGACAGTTATACGCTCTACCTGATGACGCATAACTTTCACTGGAACGTCAAAGGTCCGATGTTCAACACGTTACATCTGATGTTCATGGACCAGTATACGGAACAGTGGAATGCTCTTGACCTGATCGCAGAGCGTATCCGGGCTCTCGATTTCCCGGCTCCCGGCACATACAGCGAGTTTGTGAAACTAACCTCGATCGATGAGATCGGCGGTGTGCCGAAGGCAACCGATATGATCCGCCATCTGGTCTCTGCCCAGGAAGCGACGGCACGCACCGCGCGAGAGCTGATTCCGGTAGTTGAGGCCGCGAACGATTTGCCGACGGCGGATTTGCTCACCCAACGCCTGGACGTTCACGAAAAAACGGCGTGGATGCTGCGCAGTCTGCTGGAAGATTGATGCCGCTGGCGCTTCGTTGCTGCCAAACTAATCCGGCATTCTGCGTACGAAATGAAGGCTGGTCATCGTCATCACTGTTTCGTCGTCCTGGTTCAGCGTCTCATACCGGATACGAACCGCATCGCGACCGCCTTCCTTCGCTGCGGGTGATGTTTCTATGACATTCGCAAGAACGTGCAGGGTATCGCCAACCTTGACGGGGCGTTTCCAGCGCAGGGAATCGATGCCCGGCGACCCCATGCCGCTGAGACTAAGCGCGCCCGTTCTGGCAAACAGGCCGAATGTAACCGAAGCGGTTTGAAAACCGGCGGCGACCAGTGTCCCGAAGCTCGTTTCCTTCGCGGCCTCGATATCCGTGTGATACGGCAGAGGCGCGTAGTTCCTGCCGAATTCCATGATTTCCTCGGCTTCGAGTGTCTGCGAACCGGTCTCGTAAACCTGGCCCACTTCGAAATCCTCAAAATACAGCGGTCGTTCCACTTTCATCGTCTTAAAATCCTTGAGTTCTGTTCAACCGGTGGAGATCGTCGCCAGTTTCTCGGCAAGTTGGCGAACACCGCGCAGCCGGTCGGTACCGCGGGTCCAGTCGCGCCGGACGACCATCGTATGATCGGGCCGCAGCTTGGTGCGTCCGACATCAGACGAGACGAATTCAATCAGCCCGGCCGGGTTGTCGAAGCTGTTGGCGCGGAACGACAATGTAGCACCCTTGGGCCCGGCATCTATCTTTTCGACATTGGCGCGCCGGCAATGGCGTTTGATGGTGACGATCTGAAGGAGGTTCTCGACCTCGCCCGGAAGGGTTCCGAAGCGGTCGATCAGCTCTGCCGCAAAGCCTTCGGTTTCCTCGGCGCTTTTAAGTTCTGCAATACGCCGGTAAAGGCCAAGGCGCACGCCGAGATCCGAGACGTACTTTTCCGGGATCAGCACGGGGATGCCGACATTGATCTGCGGACTCCACTCGCGGTCATCCGCATTCTCTACACCCTTGGCCACCGCCACGGCTTCTTCCAGCATGTGCTGGTAAAGCTCGACGCCGACTTCGCGGATATGTCCGGACTGTTCCGATCCCAGCAGGTTGCCCGCGCCACGGATGTCGAGATCGTGGCTGGCGAGCGAGAACCCGGCGCCGAGCGTGTCGAGCGACTGCATCACTTCCAGCCGCTTGTTCGCGGCATCGGTCAGTTTCCTGTCGTTCGGCAGGGTCAGGTAACAATAGGCACGTAGTTTCGACCGCCCGATACGTCCGCGCAGCTGGTAAAGCTGGGCAAGACCGAACATATCGGCGCGGTGAATAATCATGGTGTTGGCAGACGGAATATCGAGCCCGGATTCGACGATCTGCGTCGACAGCAACAGATTGGCTGATCCTTCGTAGAACGTGGTCATCACGTCTTCCAGCGCCCTGGTGCCCATCTGGCCGTGGGCCATTGCGATCTTGATCTCCGGCACCAGGCGGCGGAGCTGTCCCGCGATATCGTCCAAATCCGCGACCCTCGGACAGACATAGAATGTCTGACCGCCGCGGAAATGTTCGCGCATGATCGCTTCGCGGATCATGACCTCGTCGAACGGCATCACGAAGGTCCGCACCGCCAGACGGTCGACCGGCGGCGTGCCGATGAGGCTCATCTCCTTCACGCCGCTCAGCGCCATCTGCAATGTCCGTGGAATGGGCGTGGCAGTGAGGGTGAGAACGTGGACGTCCGTCTTCAGGTTCTTCAGCCGTTCCTTGTGGGTGACGCCGAAATGCTGTTCTTCATCGACAATCAGCAGGTCGAGCTTCTTGAACGCGATCGATTTGCTGAGCAGGGCGTGGGTGCCCACGACAATATCGACCTCGCCATTGGCGAGGCCTGCCCGGACTTCGTCTGCCGCCTTGCCGGTGACCAGCCGCGACAGCTGTTCGATCCGTACCGGCACGCCGGAAAACCGCTCCAGGAAGGTCGCGAAATGCTGGCGGGCGAGAAGGGTGGTCGGCACGACGACCGCAACCTGACCGCCCGACATGACGGTGGCAAAGGCGGCTCGCAGCGCGATCTCCGTTTTGCCGAAGCCCACGTCGCCACAGACCAGCCGGTCCATGGCGTTGCCGGACTTCAGGTCCGTCAGGGTGTCGGCGATCGCATGCGCCTGGTCATCCGTTTCGGTATAGGGAAACCGCGCTGCGAATTCCTGATAGAGACCGTCGGGGACCTCGATTTTTACTGCCGGGCGAAGGGTGCGTTGTGCCGCGATCTTGATAAGCTCGTTGGCGATATCCTTCAGGCGCGACTTCATCCGCGCCTTGCGGGCCTGCCAGGCGGCGCCGCCGAGCCGGTCGAGGGTCGCAGGCATATCGCCGGATCCGTACCGCGACAGGACTTCGACGTTTTCGACAGGTACGTAAAGCTTGTCGTCGCCGGCATAGACCAGGCGCAGGCAGTCATGGGGCGCATTCATGACGCTCAGCGTTTCCAGCCCGTTATAACGGCCGATACCGTGCTCGATATGAACCACAAGGTCGCCGAGGGCGATTTCCGAAACATCGGCGATGAAGTCTTCGGCGCGCTTGCGCTTTCGGTCCGGGCGAACGATGCGTTCGCCCAGAATATCCTGTTCGGTAATCAGGATCAGGTCGTCGGAGGTGAATCCGTGCTCGATCGGCAGGACGGCCAGACCGATGGCGGAATCGTTCAGGTTGTCCGTTTCGTCCCAGTTCTCGACCGGGGTGATGTTGGCTACGTTGTGGTCGCCCAGCAACTGGCCGAGCCGCTCGCGGGAGCCCTGCGTGAAGGCGCTGATGAGGGCGCGGCGGCCTTCCGAAATATCGCGTTTCAGGCGGGCATTCAGGTTATCGAACAATGTATCGACCGGAATGTCGTCCTTTTTGGGAGCAGAGCCGGCAGCGGCAGCCGCCTGGGCGCGCACCGCAGCGAAATCGGGAACGCGCTTCGCGCCGACCGACAGGACCTCTGCATAGGCCGAAGAGGCGATGCCTTCCGGCGCCGCAAAGGGCGACAACTGCCCGACCAGTCGTCCGTCGAGTGCCTTTTCGAACTCCCGCGCGGTCAGGTACAGACTATCGGCGGGCAGGGGGCGGTAGGGCGGCTGGCTGTTGGTATCCTGGGAATTCCGGTTTTGAATGAAACTCATCCGGGCATCGTAATAATCGGCAATGGTTTCCAGTCGGCCGTCGCGAACCTGATCGGCATCGTTGTCGAGCGTCACGGATGCGCCCGGCAGGTAATCGAATATCGTTTCGAGCGATTCATGGAACAGCGGAAGCCAGTGTTCCATGCCGATCTGCTTTCGTCCCTCGCTGACGGCAAGATAGAGCGGATCGTCCGTTACCGAGCCAAAGGCTTCGCGGTAACCCGACCGGAACCGGGCGACGGAATCTTCGTCGAGAAACACTTCGCTGGCGGGTTTGAGCGAAAATGCGTCGATTGTCTCGACGGAGCGCTGCGTGGCGGGGTCGAAACTCCGCAAGGCCTCGATCTCGTCGCCGAACAGGTCGAGACGGAGCGGCAGGTTCGCGCCCGGCGGAAATATATCGAGAATACCGCCGCGGACGGCGTATTCCCCTGGTTCGCGGACCGTGCCGACGCGCTCGAACCCGTTTCGGCTGAAAAACTCGCCCATTTCGTCGATATTTACCCGCGATCCGATGGCAAAACGGCGGGCGGCGCTGTTCAGAACGGTTCGTGCCGGAACCCGCTGCAGCGCGGCGTTGACGGATGTGAGAACGACGAGACGTTTCGACTGCTGCTTGTCTGCCGCGGTCGCCAGAAACGTCAGGGCTTCGATACGTTCTGCCGCGATTTCGCGGTTCGGGGAAACCCGGTCATAGGGCAGGCAGTCCCAGGCGGGAAAGGACACCACGGCGATATCCGGCGCAAAGAATGCGAGTGCGTCCGCCATCGCCGCCATGCGTTTGGCATCCCGTGCGATGTGAAGGTGCAGGGCATGGTCAGGCTTTGCCGACAGCGTTTGCGCGAGTATGAGCGCGTCATATCCTTCCGGTACGCCGGAAAGCAGGAACCGCCCGGTTCCGGAAAACGATTTATCTATATAGTTCAATTACTTATATTTTCTTCTTGTATGTTCGCAGCATGTCGAGAACATCTGTATCGAAGGCGGCGGGCGGCGGCATCATCTCCATCACCCAGCTCAGCACGTCCTGATCGTTTTCGTCCAGCAGTGCTTCGAAATGTTCGAGCTGTCGCTGGTCAAGGTCCTGCAGGTGGTCATTGGCGAAGCCCCCGATCACCATATCGCTTTCCTTGGTCCCGCGGCGGAGACTGCGGAACCGGAGTTTACGGCGGACGGTTTCTAACGTATCAGGCATTACTGCTCCTCGTGGAAGGCTGGTATAAGTGGCTGCCACGACGATGTCAGCCCGGTTTCGGCTGATCGCGCCCGATTTTTGATGGAAAACATGCGCCCGGACATTCTTTTTTCGATATTTGCACCGATCACGAGCCTGCCGGGCGTCGGACCCAAGATCGGCAAGCTGATAGAGCGCCTCGCCGGTCCGGCCATCGTGGACCTTTTATGGCACCTGCCGTCGGGTCTGATCGACCGGCGATACGCGCCGGCAATCATGGATGCGGCGGAGGGCGCTATTGCGACGCTGACGGTCACGGTCGACAAGCACTTTCCGTCGGCGCGTCGCGGATTGCCATACAGGATACGGTGCCGGGACGAGACCGGGTTCATCACCCTGGTGTTTTTCAATGGGCGCGAGGATTACCTCCGGAAAATTCTTCCAGATGGCGAAATCCGTGTCGTCAGCGGGCGGATCGAACGCTACCGCGACGAATTCCAGATGACGCACCCGGATCATATCGGTTCGATCGACGAGATCGAAGCAATCAAGTCGGTCGAACCCGTTTACCCGATGACCGCGGGGCTGACAGCGAGGCCGCTCAACAAGGCCATCGCCGCCGCCGTTGCGCTCGCGCCCGATCTGCCGGAATGGAATGACGGTCCGTGGCATCGCCAACGTAAATGGATGGACTGGCGGACGTCGCTTTCGTCCGCCCACGCGCCCCAATCCGAAAGCGACCTGATGCCCGATGCACCGGCGCGCGAACGGCTTGCCTATGACGAGCTCCTCGCCAATCAGCTTGCCCTGTTGATCGTACGTCGCCGGCAGCGGAAACGGGCGGGCCGTGCGATCGCCGGCGACGGCCGGTTGCAGGCGCAGCTTGAAGGGGCTTTGCCGTTCAAGCTCACCGGTTCACAGCTTCAGGCGTTGTCCGAGATTTCAGCCGACATGAAATCCGAACTGCGCATGATCCGGCTGCTGCAGGGCGATGTCGGCAGCGGAAAGACGGTTGTTGCCCTGATGGCGATGCTGGCTGCGGTGGAAGAGGGGGCGCAGGCGGCGCTGATGGCGCCGACCGAAATACTGGCGCGTCAGCATTATGCGACCATCGCGCCGCTCGCGGATGCGATCGGCGTCCGGACCGTTCTGATTACCGGCCGCGATAAGGGCAAAAAACGCGAAACACTGGTGAACGGGTTGACCGGGGGGGACACGTCGATTGCCATCGGCACCCATGCCCTGTTCCAGGACGATGTGCAGTTCAGGGACCTGGCGCTCGTCGTCGTCGACGAACAGCATCGCTTCGGCGTGCATCAGCGGCTCGCACTGGCGGGCAAGGGAGTGGCTGCAGACATTCTTGTCATGACCGCAACGCCGATCCCCCGGACCCTGATGATGACGGCCTATGGCGATCTTGAAACGTCGCGCCTGACGGAAAAGCCGGCGGGACGGAAACCGATCGAAACCCGGGTTCTGCCGCTGTCGCGGCTGGAGGACGTCGTGGACCGCCTGCGCAGCGCTATTCCCAACGGCGCCCGGGCATACTGGGTTTGTCCACTCGTCGACGATTCCGAACTTGTCGATCTCGCCGCCGCGACCGAGCGACATGCCGCCCTCGCGCAGCGCTTCGGCGATCGTGTCGGCCTCATCCACGGCAAGCTGAAGGCGGCGGAAAAAGATGCGGTAATGGCGAAGTTTGCCGCCGGCGAGATCGATATTCTGGTGGCGACGACGGTGATTGAGGTAGGTGTCGATGTGCCGGAGGCCACGATCATGGTGATCGAGCAGGCCGAACGTTTCGGACTGTCTCAGCTTCATCAATTGCGCGGGCGCGTCGGGCGTGGCGCGGACAGATCGTCCTGCCTGCTGCTCTATGGCGAACCCCTGACAGCGACCGCCAAGGCCCGTCTGAAGGTCATGCGCGAAACCGATGACGGGTTCGTCATTGCGGAAGAAGACCTTCGGCTCCGCGGGGCCGGGGAAGTGCTGGGGACAAAGCAAAGCGGGCTGCCGCAATTCCGTATGGCCGACCTGAGCGCCCATGCGGAACTTATCGGGGTTGCCCGGGATGACGCACGGCTCATTCTTGAACGTGACCCTGAGTTGACATCCGATCGCGGGAAGGCGCTCAAGATGCTGCTGTATCTGTTCGAACGTGACGCGGTTGTGAAAACGGCGCTGTCGGGCTGATTATGGGGCGGTGCCGTCGGAAGTATACGGAACGGTTTTGGAGTCTCCGTTTGCCGGGCCGACCTTTTTCTCTTTCTTGGCTTCGGCGGATCGCCTGTCGGGCGGGGTAACGATCCCACCGGAAACGACCATCTTGATGCCTTCCTCGACCGTCATCTCAAGAATGACGAGATCTTTCCGGGGAATGAAAAGCAGGTATCCCGAGGTCGGGTTGGGCGTCGTCGGCAGGAACACGTTCACGACATCGTCGGTTGTCAGATTCTGGACTTCGCCCTGTGTCTGACCGGTTATGAACCCGATTGCCCAGCTTCCCCGCCGGGGGTACTCGAACAGCACGACATCGCGAAACGCGGTCGATTGCTGCTTGAGGATTGTCTCGATGATCTGCTTTACGGCGCCATAAACGCTGCGAATGACCGGCATCCTGCCGAGAAAATGCTCGCTGACCCTCATCCAGAGACGTCCGAGCAATCCGGCGGTCGACCAGCCGATAAAGGTCAGAACAATAAATACAATGACCAGGCCAAGTCCCGGGATCGCGAAAGGAAGATAGGTTTCCGGGTTATAGGCAGGCGGCAGCAGGGGGGTGACCTGCGAATCCACCCAGCGGACCAGCAG
>TARA_R110000868_G_scaffold388750_1_pt1 | contig 16983 bp, 13 predicted proteins | sample TARA_R110000868 | Tara Oceans TARA_R110000868 (sample SAMEA4397489) | marine metagenome | biome: Polar Biome; feature: [SRF] surface water layer (ENVO:00010504); material: water (ENVO:00002006), including particulate matter (ENVO:01000060) such as... | depth 5 m | reverse complement strand
GAGGCACCAAAGACATAAACATAGAATCGGAACATCACCGTCACATCGTACGTCTCTTCTTCGCAATCTTGCGACTGAAGTGATCGATCACGGTAAAATTAAAACAACTCACACTAAGTGTAAGGCCGTACAAGGGTTTGTTGAAAAACTAATCACTCTTGCTAAGGAAGATACTGTGGCAAATCGTCGTCTTGCTTTTTCTAAGCTTGATAATAAATTGTCAGTACAAAGACTTTTCACTGAAGTAGCTCCTAAGTTCAAAGAGCGTAACGGTGGTTACACTCGTGTTCTTAAGCTTGCTGATGGCCGTTGGGGCGACAATGCACCAATGAGCTACATCATGTTGGTTGATTAAGTTACGACTTTAGTTGAAAGCTTAAAAATTAATCGCTAAATTGGACCTTCACAAGAAGGTCCTTTTTTTATGAAAAACAAACAACTTCCTTTTGGTATCAAATTCTTTATTTTTACTGTGATCTTAGTGGCTACCGTTTCCTACGGCCTATATGAGCGCGGTAAGTATGAAAGCCTCAAATCAGTAAGCAGTGATCCTATTTTAAAATCAATGCCTGAGTTTCAAGTCTCGCTACTTGATCAAGACGTCATGTTGTCTGGCCAACAGTGGTTAGAGCAATCTCCTAATGGCGGCTTCGTACATTTTTGGGGAACATGGTGTGCTCCTTGTGAGGCAGAGTTTCCCGCCTTTTTAAATTTTGCTGAAAAATTTGTCGATCAAAATGTCAGGTTTTTGCTTATTGCAGTTAATGACCAAAGAAAAGACGTTTTGAAGTTTTTGAAGCGCTTTCCCAATATGAGCTCAAATGTAACAGTTGTTATTGATGAAAATAACTCTGTTATGCCTAATTTCGGTACAGTAAAGGTGCCTGAAACCTATTTATTTGCTCCTAATGGCAAGAACCTGAACAAATACGTCGGTCCGCAGGAGTGGCAGCAAAACTCCTATGTTGTGCGTGCAAAAGCACTTTTGCAAAACGCCGCTGTCAATTCTATAGACGTAGAAAGTCATTGAAATTATTGATTTTTGCATAAAATTACACATTAACTAGCTCATCTTAGTGTTCAAGTTTTGATTACTCCCTGCCGAAAAGTTGGACAGTCTCGGGCACGAAGTGTCCAAATCGCGAGGTCGCGGCAAGGAGCAAGTAATGGTCAACTGGAATGATATTGGAAATCTTCACGTCATCACTAAGATGGAAGAGATTCTAAGTAATTGGTTTGGTACTGAGTTGTATTGGACTGATGTTCACGGCAAGATCCACAGTGGTCATCTTGATAAAGATTATAATTTTAAAAGTCATTTCATGAAAGTTCAGATGAAGGACATGAAGTATGGCTACGAATATCTGTCACAAGATATCGAACGTGTGACTGAAGAAGTGACTGATGCCAAAGAAGGCCGAGTGGTTTTTGAATCATTCTTTAAAGGTGTCTATGGTGTTTGTTCAAAAGTCGAAATTGAAGGTGAGTATGTAGGCGCTGTGTTTGCTTACCCATTTCTTCAAGACGATGTGACGGCTAAAGAAGAGAGTGCCATTATTGCTCAGATGGTTGAGTGTGGCATGACTGAGGCGGACGCTACGAGTGCCGTATCTCATATGAAGAAGCTGTCAAAGGCCGACGTTGAATATCTTAAAGAGTTGGTTGATCTTTGTAGTGAAGAGATCTCAACTTATCACTTTGAAATTTCAAAGCGCGAAGAGCGTATTCAAGAGCTCAATAGCGAGCTTGGTGAAAAATATCGCTACCATTCAATGATTGGTCGCTCTAAATCAATGCAAAAGGTTTACTCACTTCTTCAAAAGATTTCATCTTCTGATGCTTCAGTGATGATTCAGGGTGAAAATGGTACTGGTAAAGAGCTTGTGGCCAAGGCCGTGCACTTTAACAGCCCACGAAAAGATAATACATTTTTGGCCGTGAACTGTTCGGCCTTTAACGATAACCTCCTTGATAGTGAACTCTTTGGTCACGTGAAGGGTGCCTTTACTGGTGCGGTTAAAGATAAAAAAGGTCTATTTGAAACGGCCAATGGTGGAACACTATTTTTGGATGAAATCGGGGATACTTCGCTCTCTATGCAAGTAAAGCTGCTTCGTGTACTACAAGAAGGGACTTACCTTCCTGTTGGTGCAGCATCTCCGCGTCGTTGTGATGTGAGAATTATCGCTGCAACAAATAAGAACGTAAAAAAGATGATGGAAACGGGAGAGTTTAGGGAAGACCTTTACTATCGTATTAACGTTTTCAATGTCGGCCTGCCACCTCTTAGAGAGCGCCAGGAAGATATTCCTGTTCTTATGGATCACTTCCTTAAAAAACGCTGTGATGAAACAGGACAGACGATGAAGACATTCTCTAAGAAATGTCTTGAAAAGATGCTTGATTACCCGTGGCCTGGTAACGTTCGTGAACTTGAAAACGAAGTTGAGCGTCTGGTTGTTCTTGCAGGTGAAGATAAGCAGATTACACCCGACCTATTGTCGCCAAGAATTCTTGAGCACGGTGGAAGCGAAGGTGGATCAGTTGCTGCAAACCGTGGCATTAACACCAATGGCTCACTAAAAGCTGCTCTTGAAGAGCTTGAGTCGCTTATGATTCGTGAGGGTCTAAAGCGCTGCCAGTTCAACAAATCTCGCCTGGCCAAAGAGCTTGGAATCTCTCGTGCTTCACTTATTATGAAAGTTGATAAGTATGAGCTCGATAAGCGCAAGAAAGCAGCTGGAGAGTAATAAATTACAATAAGTTAATGCGTCGAGCATTAACGCGATGAAATAGCCTCCTAAATCCGAGCAAGTTAATATAACGCCGGATTTATGGAGGTTTTTTTTATGACCGATTTACTACAACAAAAACGCGAGCAACTAGTAGAGCTTCGCAAACAGGCTTCCCTTGGTGGTGGCCCAGCTAGAATTGAAAAACAGCATGCGCAGGGAAAGTATACTGCTCGTGAAAGAATTGAACGCCTAACTGATCCTGGATCATTTCTAGAGTTCGATCGTTTCGTAAAACACAAATGCACATCATTTGGCATGGATAAACAGCATTACCTTGGTGATGGTGTTGTCACTGGTGTGGCAGAAATTAACGGCCAAAAAGTTGCGCTTTATTCGCAGGACTTCACTTGTTGGGGAGGCGCACTTGGTGCTGCTCACGCCAAGAAGATCTGTAAGATTATGGACTTCGCACTTGAAAACAGAATTCCAATGATTGGTATTAATGATTCAGGTGGGGCACGTATTCAAGAGGGCGTTGAAGGGCTGGCCGGTTACGCTGAAATTTTTTATCGCAATGTAAAATGCTCTGGCGTGATTCCACAAATCTCTCTCATCATGGGTCCTTGCGCTGGGGGAGCGGTTTATTCTCCAGCAATTACAGACTTTATTTTCATGGTGGAAAATACTTCATATATGTTTGTAACTGGTCCCGACGTTATTAAGACTGTGACTCACGAAGAAATCACCAAAGAAGAACTTGGAGGAGCAAAGACTCACAATCAAAAATCAGGTGTAGCAAACTTTAACTGCGCTGATGAAGATGAGTGCTTTGAAAGAGTAAGAGAGCTTCTGGCTTATATTCCAGCGTCTAATTTTAGAAAGCAGGAAAAAAAATATAGTGGTGATTCAGTTTATCGCGATAACACTAGAATCACTGAAACAGTTCCAGCTAATCCCAAAAAGCCTTATGACATGAGAGAGATTATTCTCGATGTCGTTGATGATGGGCATTTCTTAGAAGTCTCAAAAGACTTTGCCATGAATATCCTGACAGGTTTTGGCTCTATTGGCGGAATCAAGATTGGTATTGTCGCCAACCAACCTGCCGTGCTTGCAGGTGTGCTGGATATTGATAGCTCTTGTAAAGCCGCGCGCTTTGTACGCTTTTGCGATGCCTTTGATATTCCAGTGGTTACCCTTGTTGATGTTCCAGGCTTCCTTCCAGGAACTGTGCAGGAGCACGGTGGTATTATTAAACATGGCTCAAAACTTCTTTACGCCTACGCGGAAGCAACAGTTCCTCTCATTACATTGATCACGAGAAAGGCTTACGGCGGAGCATATGATGTTATGGCGTCTAAGCATATTCGCGCCGATGTGAATTTGGCCTATCCTACTGGCGAGATTGCCGTGATGGGTGCTGATGGTGCTGTGAATATTATTTTTAGAAATGAGCTTGTTGGACTTGAAGGTAAAGCCTTTGATGCGAAAAAAGCTGAACTTGTTAAGGCTTACGAAGATCAGTTTGCGAACCCTTATCGCGCGGCAGAGCTAGGTTATCTCGATGCCGTGATTCTTCCCGAAGAAACGCGTGTGCGTTTATTTGAATATCTTTCGGTCCTAAAGGACAAGAAGGTTGAAAAGCCAATGAGAAAACATGGGAATATTCAATTATGATACGCCTACCTAAATCAAATGGATCAAAACGAGTTCTCATTGCTAACCGTGGTGAGATTGCCGCCAGAATCGCAAAGGCTTGTCGTGAGCTTGGTCACACAGCTGTAGGAGTGTGGACAGACGCTGAACCCAACGCCTATCACTTACACTATTGTGACGAGTGGGTTCACTTGGCCGGTAAGACCAATGCCGAAACATATCTTAATGTCGATGCCATTCTTGATGTTGTTAGAAAACATAAAATTGATGGTGTTCATCCGGGCTATGGCTTCTTATCGGAAAATGCTGACTTTGCTCGTGCTCTTGATAAAGAGGGTGTGGTCTTTATTGCTCCTAACACTGAAGCTATTCGTGTGATGGGAGATAAGGCGACTTCAAAAGCACTCGCTCAAAAAGCTGGTGTACCTGTTGTTCCAGGAACATCTGAAGCTGTTCCAACTGTTGAAGGCGCTATAAAAGTTGCTAAAGAAATTGGTTATCCGATTCTGCTTAAGGCCGTGGCCGGCGGTGGGGGGCGCGGTATGCGCGCTTGTATGAATGAAGCCGATGTTAAGAAAAATTTTGAAGCTGTCGGACGTGAAGCTAAGGCATCATTTAATAACGGTGATCTGCTGGTTGAAAAATTAGTATTAAATCCGCACCATATTGAAGTTCAAATTCTTGCCGACAAAAAAGGCAATATCTATCACTTCTTTGAACGCGAATGTTCAGTTCAACGTCGTCACCAAAAGATTATTGAAGAAGCACCATCTCCGTTTATCGGAGATGACGAGCAGCTTAGAAAAGATATCTGTGAGACGGCCGTTAAACTGGCAAGAGCGGTTAACTACGATTCAGCCGGAACTGTTGAGTTCATTATGGGGGAAGATCGAAAGTTTTATTTCCTGGAAATGAATACACGTATTCAGGTTGAGCATCCAATCACAGAAGAGATTACTGGCATTGATCTGATTGTTTGTATGATTCAAAGTGCTTTTGGCGATGATCTTGGCTTTCCATCACAAGAGTGGATTAAACGCTCTGGCCACTCAATTGAGTGTCGAATTTGCGCCGAAGATCCAATCACCATGCTTCCAGCTCCTGGTAAGGTAACTGGCTTTGAAACTAATTTTCCACAGGGAACGCGTTTTGATCATTGTATCTACCGCGACCTTGAAGTAACGCCCGATTTTGATCCTATGGTCGGAAAGCTAGTTGTCACTGGAATTATTCGCGATGTTGCGGTTAGAAAAATGAGGGCAGCACTTGAAGGACTTCATATTGAAGGACTAAAGACAAATATTCCTCTTCATAAAGTTATTATGAGTGAACCAAAGTTTTGTGAAGGCCACTATAGTACAAATTATATTAGCGAAACCAGACCGCAAGATATGATCAATTGCGAATTCGATCATTCATCAATTTATAGCAAGCTGGCGGCAATTGAAGCGCGTCAGTTGGGATTATAATTATGCGCACCTACTTAATAGATAATGATAAAAATGAAATCATCATCGACCTAACTAAAACGGTTCTTCATGGCCGTGAAATGGTTGAGTTCGACTTTTCTTCTCTTGAAGAGGGAAAGCGTACCCGTCACCAAAATGTGAAAGTAAGAAAGCTTGCCGGCGACTATTTCGTCTCGTTTGATGGTCTTTGCTGGAAGCGTGTCGCGCGCCAAGAGCTACCTAAGAGAATCGTCGCTGTTGATCGCGTGTTTGATGTTTACCGTGGTTATAAACCATCGGGCTTATCAAATGGTGAGGCCGGAGATCTCGTGACCCAGATGCCAGGTAAAGTTGTTCAAATCTCTGTTAAGCCGGGAGATACGGTAACAGAAGGCGAAACATTACTTATTCTCGAGGCCATGAAAATGGAAAATGAGATTAAAACTTCAGTGTCGGGGACAGTTAAGGCCGTGCATGTTGAAGTTGGACAAGCGCTGGAACAGGGCGTGCTGATGATCGAGCTTGAAGTTTAAGTCATAAGGCGAGTTATGCAAAAGGCGATTGATGCCATATCGAGCCAGCTAGGCGAAGAAGGGTTTGAAAAATGTACCTTCTCTTCTCCCGTTAATAAATCACAAGAGCTTAAAAGTGTCGTTTTATCAGCGGTAAGTAATCAACAAGAAGTTAAAGCAGAGCTTCGACTACAAAAACATAATGATATTAAGACGATTCTAAAAGATGACTTCCTCGCCAATTTCCTTCCAGCGTATCTAGCGCAGTTTAAACAATGCCTCGTAAAGTCTGATTCAGCTGAAACACAAATACTTATCAATAAAAAGCTAAACTCTAAAATTCTTACGAAAACTACGCAAAAGGATGATGGGTCTAAAGCTCATAACCGCGAGAAAAAATATCTACTACCAGACGGAGTAGTATGTCCTTTCTTGATTGCTATTGGGGTTATGGCAAAAGACGGTTGGGTCAAACCAACACATTACAAGAAGTTTAGGCAAATCAATCGCTTTCTAGAGTTGGTGGATGATTTGTACAAAAATGAGCAACTTGATGTTTTTCATGCTGTTGATTTTGGCTGTGGCAAATCTTATCTGACTTTTGCACTTTATCATTACTTTAAAAATATCAAACAAGTGAATATCTCCATTACTGGAATTGATCTCAAACAAGAAGTCATCAATCATTGTAATAAAATTGCTGGGGAGCTTTCTTTCGAGCGCTTAAGGTTTGTGCATGGTTTTATTCATGACTTCAAAACCGATGACCCGGTTGATTTTGTTGTGACTTTACATGCCTGTGATACCGCCACAGATGATGCTATTTTATTTTCCTTGAGAAATAAAGCGAAGCAAATGATGTTCGTTCCGTGCTGTCAGCATGAACTTAATAAACAATTAAAAAACGACGAATCAGCGATTTTACTAAAGCATGGTATCTTTCGAGATCGAATGACGGCCATCGTAACAGATACTATGAGAACACAATTACTCGAAGCTTGTGGCTATAAAGTTCAAACCGTTGAGTTTACCAGCCTTGAACATACGGCCAAGAATATCCTGCTTCGCTGTGTGAAGGTTAGTTCAGATAAAAAACGTGCAAATGAAGCCTTCGCCAAATATCGTGACTTCAAGAAACAGTGGTGTATTGATCCTTACTTGGAAAAACAATTATTGCTTGAAAGTTTTATTGGCGATTAATCTATAACCTGTGGGCAAGAAGAATTTAATCCCAGCGAGCAAGCTTTCATGGTGAGCTCACTAGCATTTAGCATATTGCCAGCACGAGCTTCGATCTCGGCGGCAAGCGAACAAGATATCGCTTCGTCCTTATCGCAGGCGAAGCGATTAAAAATTTTGGCGGGAAAATCAAAACCATTGGCATAACTCCACTCACCTAAAAAAGCTCCAAGTGGAATATCCATGACCTTGGCATGCTGAAGGAGCGTGTAGGGGCCTAGGGCTAAGATTAAAGCTAGAATTGAGAGTTTTGTTTTGTTCATACAGATAGTGTGAACTAGTTTTTGTGAAAAAAAAAGCGGGCTTGATTCTGTACGTCCAAACCCGCTTTAAAAGCAACTTTCGCCCGAGCACTCATAAACACACACATATGGCACTTAGAACTAGGAGCCTCAACACACACACAGCGAGAACTTCAACAAGTGCCACCACAAGCGCTCAAGAGCAAAAGTCTTATCTTTTATGAATTGGCTTATGGCCTGAGAATTCGTGGCAGAAAAGAGGGCGAGTAATAATTACATAGCTTATTTTTGACCGCGAAGTAGCTTTAAAAGCTGATTGGCAGCTTGATAGGGAGTCTGTTTGGAAGAGGCCACATCACTAAGTGCCGATTGCCATTGATTCTTAAGGTTTGGATCAGATGAAAGTTCATCTTCAATCATGGCCGACAAAAGTTCTTTGAGCCAAGACTGTGCCTGAATTTTTCTTTTCGATTCTAGTTTTTGTGCGCCAGCGGCCAGATACCACTGTTCGATGGCCTTCCAATAAATATCTAGTCCAATATTATCGCGAGCGGAGCAAGTCAGCACTTGGGCTTGCCAAAAGTCCTTATGGGATAAAAGTGAAAGGGCGCTTTGATAATGAGATTTTGCCATGTCGGCCAAGGTCTTTTGATCACCATCGGCCTTATTGATGACTAAGAGGTCGGCCAATTCAATGATACCCTTTTTGATACCTTGAAGATCATCGCCAGCACCGGGCACGAGCATGACCGAGAAAATATCAACCATATTTGAGACGGCGACTTCAGACTGTCCCACGCCAACAGTTTCAACCAAAATGATATCAAAGCCAGCGGCCTCACATAAAAGCATGGATTCCCGCGTTTTCCTCTCCACGCCACCCAGGGCACCTGAGGTTGGGCTGGGTCTGACAAAAGCATTAGGATGGCGCGAGAGACTTTCCATGCGGGTCTTATCCCCCATGATGGAGCCACCGGAAATGGGGGAGCTAGGGTCAACAGCTAAAACGGCGACTTTGAGATTTTGTCCACAAAGCATCAGACCCAATTGTTCAATAAAGGTTGATTTACCTACGCCAGGTACACCGGAAATGCCGATGCGCTTGGATTTACCTGTATGGGGTAAGATTTCTTTGAGTAGAGCTTGTGCCTGCTCTTTATGTTCTGGCTTTTTGCTTTCAATAAGTGTGATTGCTTTAGATAGGGCCCGAATATCGCCTTTTAAAAGCTGATCTTTCATGATTTTCCGTGGGCCTTATTAATTTGCACCAGAACTTCTCTAGCTGCATCAGGAATCACAGTTCCTGGGCCAAAGATTCCCTTCACACCAGCTTTGGTTAAAAAGTCATAATCTTGTTTTGGGATAACACCACCACAAACGACAATCACATCTTCGGCGCCGAGCTTTTTCAGCTCAGCGATCAGGTCGGGAATCAATGTTTTATGGCCAGCTGCTTGAGATGAAACTCCAACAACGTGGACATCATTTTCAAGCGCTTGCTTGGCCACTTCTTCTGGAGTCGAAAATAGTGGTGCGAGGTCGATGTCAAAACCGACATCGGCAAAAGCTGTGGCGATCACTTTAGCACCGCGGTCGTGTCCATCTTGACCCATCTTGGCCACGAGCATGCGCGGGCGACGACCGTGAGTTTTCTCGAAAGCTTCAATATCAGTTTTAATTTTTTCCCAAGACATATCTCCATCATACGCTGATCCGTAGACGCCGGAAACTGTTTGTGACTGAGCTTGATAACGACCCCATACATTTTCAAGGGCTTGGGTAATTTCACCAACTGTGGCGCGAACCCTGGCTGCCTTAACGGCCAAGTCTAGTCCGTTGCCTTCACCTGATTTTGCGTAGGCCGTTAGTTCGCTAAGAGCCTGGTCAACAGCCTTTTGATCGCGCTTGGCGCGAATCTCTTTGAGTCTTAAAACTTGGGATTCACGAACCGCTTGATTATCAATCTCTAAAATATCAATCTTTTCTTCTTTGTCAGCATCGAGGCGATACTTATTCACACCAACGATGACATCAACGCCCTGATCAATGCGAGCTTGCTTAGCGGCGGCGGATTCTTCAATACGCAATTTAGGCACACCTTTTTCAATCGCCTTGGCCATGCCGCCAAGTGTTTCAACTTCATTCATGAGCTCGGTTGCACGATCGGCGATTTGTTGCGTGAGCTTCTCCATCATATAAGAGCCACCGAATGGATCGACAACATTTGTAATGCCGGTTTCTTCTTGCAAAATAATTTGAGTGTTTCTGGCGATACGGGCCGAGAAATCGGTGGGCAGGGCCACCGCTTCATCAAACGAATTGGTGTGCAGCGATTGGGTGCCACCAAATACGGCGGCCATGGCTTCAATAGTGGTGCGGATAACATTGTTGTAAGGATCTTGCTCGGTCAGTGACCAGCCCGATGTTTGGCAATGAGTACGCAGCATTTTAGATTGAATTTTTTGTGGATTATAGGCGCTCATAAGCTTAGACCAAAGAAGTCTAGCGGCGCGAAGCTTGGCAATCTCCATATAGAAATTCATGCCAATGCCAAAGAAGAAGGAAAGTCTTGGGGCGAAATCATCAATCTTCATACCTGAGGCTAGAGCTGTTTCAACATACTCTTTGCCGTCGGCCAATGTGTAGGCAAGTTCCAAAGCTGCATCGGCCCCGGCTTCTTGCATATGATAGCCAGAAATTGAAATCGAATTAAACTTCGGCATGTGCTTTGATGTGTAAGAAAAAATATCAGAGATGGCGCGCATGCTTGGTTTAGGTGGATAGATATAAGTGTTTCGCACCATGAATTCTTTTAGAATATCATTTTGAATTGTGCCAGAGAGCTTGTCGCTACTGACGCCCTGTTCTTCGGCCGCAACAATATAGTTGGCAAGGATGGGAAGAACAGCACCATTCATTGTCATGGAAACAGAAACTTGATCGAGTGGGATTTGATCAAAAAGAATCTTCATGTCTTCGACAGAATCGATAGCAACGCCGGCCTTACCGACATCGCCTTTAACTCTTGGATGGTCGGAGTCATAACCGCGGTGGGTGGCCAAGTCAAAAGCGACAGAAACACCTTGTCCGCCAGATGAAAGAGCACGGCGATAAAAGGCATTTGATTCTTCAGCGGTTGAAAATCCAGCGTACTGACGTATGGTCCATGCACGACCTGAATACATGGTGGCTTTAGGTCCACGAACAAACGGTTCAAATCCTGGAAGTGTGTTGGCAAAAGGTAAGTCAGCGATGTCTTCGGCCGTATAGAGTGGCTTGATTTCGATTCCCTCGGGAGTTTTAACATTGCTAGGAGCAGTGCCTTTACCTTCTTTGGTCGCAAGATTATGCCAATCAGTGAGGGTTTTTAATTCTGGTTTGTAATCGTCGCTGGCCATGATTGCTCCTAGTATGTGCCTGGTATTATTAGCAAAAACAGTAAGTAATGACTATTGATGACGGTGCGACTTAGACACCGCTAGGGCACTATTTTCTAATTAAAACTCACTGCAAGTGTAAGATATTATGGAATTCAGACTACTTAGCGGGGGAAAGACTTTCCTCAGATGTTAGGATGCCGGAGTTTCTTGATACAATTTAGCTAACACCTCAGGAGGATGAGAGGAATTATGACAAGCGGAGCCCAAAACAGCCAAGATTTAATCCTAGAAACATCTCTACAGACTTTCTTTTTTGATGAGCTGACCCAAGTGAATCAGAAAAGTTCAAGACCACTTCCCCGTGAAACAGTTCATTATTCTAGCATCGTGCTCGATCAATACGGCGAGTCTGGTAAATATTTTGAAACCATTGAAGGAAAAGTTAGGGAAAAAATTCTTGGAATCAAACTTCTTGAAGCTGGTCATTTACCGAGACAAAAGCAAGTTAGAGTTTTAAGGGATATTGGCGATACAGCACTATTTTTGTGTGGGTTTTTTGCAGACTCTCTCAATAGCAAGATTGTTGATACCAGTTACTATCAACAAGTAGGTTGCTCAGCCTATCAAAAGCTAAATCATTTGGTTCCAGAAGTTTATGAAACAAAGTCGTTTTACTCACAACTATCAAAATCATTTGCAGGTATTACAATGCTTATGAATATTGTCGCTGAGAAGATGGCAAAGCCTGATCAATACGAAGGTATGCTCTTATTCGTTGGTGATCATAATATAAAAGCTTCCTAGAAAACTTTTACTCAAACTCACGGCCAACAACTACGGTTGACCACTTCTTGCTTAAGACTTTCTTGAGCTTCTTATTGAAATCTTCAAAGGTTATATCACCAATAGTTGCTAAGTTCTTGTGATACCAATCGAGATCTCTGCCTTGAAGTACTGGTACAGAATAAACGCCGGCCCAGTCTTCATTGGTCTGGACATTGATTTGCGCTTGGCCTTGGATCATCGCCTTCACGCGTTCAAAGTCATCTTTACTAAGACCTTCATCTCTTAGGCGATCTAAAATTGAACGAATGGCGGCGATAGCCGGTTTTACTTTGTCGTGACCTGAGGCCATATAAACTCCCCAGTATCCACCTTCAAGTGCAGTGAAGTGAATTGGCTGAGCTGTATAGCAAAGGCCTTGGCGATCACGCACCTCAACGAAAAGTTCAGAAGACTGGCCGCCAAGATGGGCAGAAATAATCTTTAAGGCAGTATGCTCGGCCTCATCCATTCCACCAGTGGGAACAGCTGTGAAAATTTGAGTCTGTTCGCGCTCAAAAGGAATAAAAGTGAAGTCTTCAATCTTTGGCTTGTAAGCTTTGCTCTTAGGTTTAGTCCAAACACGCTTTTTAAGTGAGGCTAACGCTTCTGAAACTTTAAGATAAATTTCTTCAAAAGGAGCGTCGCCACAATATGTAATAAGCATTTCTTTAGATTTTAAATTTTTATTATGAAGTTTAAGTAAGTCATCGGTCTTAATTGCCTTGATAGACTTCACTGTTCCAAGGGCGTTCATAGAGTAAGGGTGTCCATTAAAAAGATTGGCCGAGGCTTTTTGAAAACAAACTTTAATTGGATCTTCTTTTTGATTATCTAAATGTCTTAGAGCTATTTTTTTCTCATGGGCCAAAAATTTATTTGGCAGATTCGGCTTAAGTAGAGTGCCGCTAAAGTGACCTAGTAGTTGGGTAAAGTGTTCGCTTTGGCCGTGAAGAGTTAGGCCATAGGCATTCTTGCCTGAAAAGGCTGAAAGTGAAGCGGACATGTCTTCCATATCATCTTTAAGCGCTTCGTAAGCTTGCCCTTTGTAACCCTTAGTGATGACACCAGCAAGAGTATGATAAATACCATTATTTTTGGCTGTTTCTTCTGCTAGTCCACCACGAATATATGAATGCATGACAAAAGTAGGATTCATTGGGTTGTAACGGTGAAGTAATTTAACACCAGGAACGAGATCGACAAGCTTCACTTGCTGGTCAAACTTTGATCCTTTGATTCCACTGATCTTGCTTTTAGTTTTAACTTTAGAAAGCTTTTCAAAACCGGATTTAAATTTCTCTAGATCGGCTTTGCACTTTTTAACATCCGTGCCCTTTGGAACTTGCAACGAAAAATGAATGGAGCGAGATAAAATAGAGCTCAGTGCTGCGTCTACTTGGGATTTAGTAACTTGCTTGATTCTTCTAATGAATTCTTCTTCACTGCCAATATCACCAAACTGAGCGTGACCATGACCAAGAGAGAAGGCGTAACTCTCTAAAGACTCCATATCGTAAACCTTAGAAGCAATATATTGGTTTTTAATCTTACGAAGTTCTTTTTCATCAAAGCCATTTTCAATAGCATCCTTGAAAGTGGCGATCACGCGATCTCTGGCTTTGGCTAAGTTTTCAACAGGAAGACTTAGGCGCATGAAGTGAACTCCACCATCAGTCATAAACATGGTTGAGCAACTGCATGAATTGGCCAAGCTCTTTTCAACGACAACTTGGCGATGCAGACGTGAGCTTTCGCCGTGACCTAGGCAGTTTAATGCCAAGTCTTCGGCCGGCGAAGTTGCGTCGGCGACATTGGGGGCTTGAATGCTGACTGTAAGAGTCGCCATTCGTGTTTCTTTTTCATGAACGTCGATGGTTGATTTAGCGTTTAATTTAAACTTTGGAAAGACTGAGGCGGGGCCTTCAGGAAGTTTAAATTGCTGAACAATATTGGCAACTTTGTCATGACCACCGACGTGATCGATATCTCCAGCGATCACGAGCATGGCATTGGTGAGATTATAGTATTTCTGCCTAAAGTCTTTAAGCTGATCCTGTGTAAATGCCTTGATCGTTTTTTCTTCACCTAGAATTTGATGGGCGTAGCCACCAGTAAAAGAGTTTTTCTGAATCTGTGAAAAGGCATATTGGTTTGGTGAATCAATGGATCTTCTGAATTCTTCAAAAACGACATCCCTTTCAGGCACTAGGTCGTCTTGTTTAAACATTGGATTGGAAACCATATCCATTAAAATCTTAATTGTGGTGTCGAGTTTTGGATTGGGGCAATTAATATAATAACAAGTGTAATCAAAGGATGTGAAAGCATTGATTTCACCGCCAAAACTTTCAACATCGTGGGCGATCATGGCACCAGGACGTTTAGGTGTGCCCTTAAAAAACATATGCTCAAGAAAATGTGCAATACCTAAGTCTTTACCCGATTCTAAAGCACTGCCGGCACGAAACCATATCTGCACGCTAGCGCTTGAGCTACCGGGCATATTTACGAATAAGGTTTGCAGTTTATTGTCGAGGGTCTTGAGTTGATGTTGCATGCACTTCCATGGCCAAGGGGTTTTTAAGACATTATAGTCGGCTCGAGGTCGAGCGACAAAGTGGAAATCTATGACAATTGGGCATCAAGTAAATTCACTCTATTTGCATTATCCGCATTGTCGGCATCTTTGCAATTATTGTGACTTTTTTAAGTCTGTGCCGGCCGACTTTGATCAGGCGCGTGAAAGCTTTCAATCAAAGCTAGAGCGGCATTGGCAGCTTCAGGCGCAGTGGTTTGAAAAGCTCGGTTATAGCTTTGCTCCACTTGAGACCCTCTACTTTGGCGGAGGAACCCCGTCTTTGTGGGATTACGCTGGTGCGGAGTGGTTCGAGTCTTTTATGCGAGAGCGAATTGAGCTTGCTAAAAACTATGAATGGACCATGGAAGTTAATCCTGCAGCATGGACAGAAAAAGGGCTTTCGGCCTGGGAGAACCTTGGGGTAAACCGCTTTTCTATGGGAGTCCAGTCCCTCGATGCGCGCTACTTAAAAGTCTTAGATCGCGTTCACTCTCTTGATGATGTCGAGGCTCTTTTGACCAGAATGAAGGGCAAGCATTTTAGCGTCGATCTAATGCTGGGTTTACCATTTAGCTCAGAATGGAAACGCGACCTAAAATTTGAAATTGAAAGCCTAATCGAGCGCGGCGCCGAACATTTTAGCGTTTATATATTAACCGTGAAAGACAACTATAAACATTTCAAAGAATTGCCGAATGACGAACAGATTGAGGCTGAGTTTGTGCTTACGAGCGAAATTTTGCGCGCCCATGGTTTTGATCATTATGAGGTTTCAAATTTTGCCAGACCAGGTGTAAAGGCCAAACATAATATTCGCTATTGGCAAGGCAAGTCTGTGGCGGCTATTGGCCCATCGGCCGTTGGTTATCTAGCACAGACCGGTCATCGTTATAAATGGAAGGGACAGCAAGACGAATTTGAAATTGAAGAGCTTTCAAGTGAAGCAATGGAGCTGGAGCGAGTTTACTTAAGTCTTCGACTCGATAGTGGTCTTAGTGATTTTGAAGCGGGGCTTTCGGGTCTACATAAAACTCGTTATCAAAAGCTCTATGAGAATTGGTTAAAGGCCGGTTGGATCAATACAAATTCACCGCGCAAGGATCTTTGTTTATCTCCCGCTGGCTTTTTAATGATGGACAGTGTCATTGAGTCTTTGATGAAGGCCGAATTGATCAAGTAATTTCAGTAAATTAAAGCTTTCTACCAATTATATTAAGAACCTAGCATTGACACAGGCGCGTTTGCTCCCATCTTTAACTTGTACCCGAGATGAACGTTGAGGTTAGAAAATGAGTGAAACGACTGAACCAACAGGAACTGAAGAAGAGAAGCTTGAAACTGAGAATGTTGAAGCTGAAGTTCTAGACACTAAAGAAAACGTAGCGGAGCTTAAGCCCAAGGAAGAAGACTTTAAATCTAAGTTTTATTACCTTGCCGCTGACATGGAAAATCTAAGAAAACGCCATGATCGCGAGCGTGAACAGCTCATTAAGTTTGGTAATGAAAAAGTTTTGTCAGGTCTTTTAGATGTGATCGATAACTTAGAGCGTACAACTGCAGCGATTGAAAATGATGAGGACGAGAAAGTTAAAAATATTTTCGTAGGAATCGACATGGTCAGAAAGCAGTTCCTTGATTGCTTAAAAAATAATGGTCTTGAAACAATAGAATCAGTTGGTAAAGACTTTGACCCAAACTTTCACGAAGCTTTGGCCCAGCAACCTGCGCCAGACAAGCGTGAGGGTGAGGTCATTACTGAGTATCAAAAAGGTTATGTACTAAACGGAAGACTATTAAGAGCGGCCAAGGTCGTTGTAGCTAAAAACGATTAATTAAGAAGCGAATATATAAGGAGACTACTATGGGTAAAATTATCGGTATCGACCTTGGGACAACAAACTCATGCGTCGCAGTTCTAGAAAATGGTAAATATAAAATTATTCCTAACAGCGAAGGACATAATACAACTCCTTCTGTGATTGGTTTTGCTAACAACGGTGACACTCTTGTTGGTCAAGTGGCAAAACGCCAAGCGGTTACTAATCCAAGTAAGACTCTTCACGGTGTGAAGCGCTTGATTGGCCGTAAATTTGAAACTCCTGAAGCAAAAAAGTTTGCTGGCGTTGCTCCGTTTGAGATTTTTTCAAACAAAAATGGCGATGCATGGGTTCGTGTTGATGGCCGTGAAATGTCACCACAAGAAATTTCAGCCAAAGTACTAGAGAAAATGAAGAAGTCGGCAGAAGACTATCTTGGTGAAAAAGTAACTGAAGCCGTTATTACAGTTCCAGCTTACTTTAACGATGCTCAAAGACAAGCGACGAAAGACGCTGGTAAAATTGCAGGTCTTGAAGTTAAGCGTATTATC
>TARA_R110000868_G_scaffold1670_2_pt1 | contig 16989 bp, 14 predicted proteins | sample TARA_R110000868 | Tara Oceans TARA_R110000868 (sample SAMEA4397489) | marine metagenome | biome: Polar Biome; feature: [SRF] surface water layer (ENVO:00010504); material: water (ENVO:00002006), including particulate matter (ENVO:01000060) such as... | depth 5 m | reverse complement strand
CTATCGCCGTAAATTGCCAGCCTTTTTAAAAGTAAAAGAACTTCTGGATACCAACTGTATTGGAGACATTACTCATGTAGACCTACAAGTCTTACAATCTAAAAAAGAATTATTTGTAGCCGATGCTAAAGATAATTGGAGAATACAACCCGAGATATCGGGCGGAGGCTATTTTTATGATTTGGCACCCCATCATATAGACTTAATGATTCATTTCTTTGGCCCGATTGAAAAAGTACTTGGACTTACTAAACCCACAAATAAAAATGCAAACGTAGAAGAAATCGTTAATGGAATTATCTCCTTTAAGAATGGTATTCAATTTAGAGGTTTGTGGAATTTTAATACTGCAGAAGTAAATGAAAAAGATGAATGTATCATTTATGGAACTAATGGACGCATTGAGTTTTCCTTTTTTGGTAGCGAGATTATTGTAAAAAATGACAAAGAAGAACAAACATTTTCATTCACTAACCCCAAGCATGTTCAAGAAGCTATGATACAGGCTACTGTCAATTACTTACTTGGTAAAGCTAAAAACCCTTGTACAGCTGAAGATGGTTTAATAGTTATGGATATATTAGAACGATTGAGAGGCAGACATTAAAATTAAAACTGGAATTTATCGTATATATTAAGTTCCATAATCATAACCATAACCATAAGAGGTGTCCTTTAATTTTACATCATTTATTACCAATCCTACATTTTTGAGTTTACCAGATTTTTCCATCTCTTCGGCCAAACCAACAAAACTCTTTTTTGTTACCGATGCTCTTAAAACAAATAAAGTTAAATCGGCATATTTACTAATTACAAATGTGTCAGCTAAATGAAGAACTGGGGCAGTATCAACAATTATATAATCGAATTCATTCTTTAGTTCTTGAAACATTTGCTCCATCTTTGTTTTCTTTAAAAGCTCAATCGGATTATTCGGAATAGCACCTGTATACATAAATTTTAGATTATTATGTATATCTGTATTCTGTATATAATCCTGAAGCATTAAGCTAGTATCATTTAAATAGGTACTCAGCCCAATTTTATAATTAGCTTTATTTTGATAACGATGTAATTGTGGATTTCTCAAATCGCCACCTATTACAATTACCTTTTTACCCTCAGAAGCCAATGTTACCCCCAAATTAACAGACGTAAAGGTTTTACCCTCACCCTTAACTGATGAAGTAATAAATATACACATTGATTTCCCTAGTGGATTTTTCTTCTCTGCATAGTGCTGAACACCGGAGGTAAGAATATTGAAAGATTCTGAAAGAACCGTACGCGTATTAGAATCTATAACTGAAGACTGTTTTGGTAAAACATGTGGCAACTCTCCTAAAAACACTAACTCTTTAGCTAATCTTTTTACATCATCACTATTTAACAATTTATCATTTAACAGCCATATTGCATTTAGTGTCATAAAAGGTAATAACAGACCCGCAAAAAATGCCATAATAATTACGTTTTTAGACTTTGGTGAAACTGGGGCGCTCAAAGCATAAGCATTATCAACAATTTTAGCTTTTGGTGCACTTGCAGCTAAGGATAATGAATTCTCTTCTCTTTTTTGTAATAAAAAAAGATATAGCGCCTCTTTAATATTTTGTTGTCGTTCTATTCCTCTGTAGGCACGTTCTTGAGCCGGTACATCCGAAATTTGTGAGGCTAACACTCCAGACTGCCTGTCCAGATTATTCTTTTTAATTTTCAAACTTGATTGCATTCCAATCAAACTTTCCATCACATTGTCCCTAATTTGCTCTATTTGATTATTAAGACCCAACACAATAGGATTTTGTTCGCTAGCACTTTTCAGCAACCTATCTCTTTCCAAAACATTAGAATTGAACTCTTCTATTAAACTACTTAATCCAGAATCATCAATTCCTATATTTGCAGGCAAAAGACTTGTTTTGTTATTTTTAAGGTGTTCTATTAGAGCACTTGTAAGTTCAAGTTCAGTTCCAATACGTTGTTGCTCATTATTATAATCACTTACATTTTTAACTATTAATTGTGATTCCGCTTCAATATTGGTTAATAAATTAGACTCCTTAAACTGTTCTTTTCCAGTTTCAACAGAATCCAATTCAGAATTAATTATAGCCAAACGTTCATCAATAAAGAAAGCGGTGTTACGCGCAATCAAGTCTTTATCTTCTATAGCTTCCTTATTATATTCAAAAATTAGTTGATTTAAAACATCTTCAGCTTTTGAAGGGATCTTATCAACTAATGTTAGTGCAATCATAGTTGAGTTTTTATCAACTAAATCAACATTTAAATTCGTCCCGATTGAAGAAGCAACACTTTGCATTCCAGAAACAATAACTTCAACTTTAATAGATTCTTGAGAGTCCTCTATCTGTATATTAAAACCTCCATTTTTTTCAATAAAAAACTGGATATAATCCAATTCTACAACATCCCCAATTTTATTGATTATGCTTTCCTTATCGTTTTCAAAAGAAACTTCAACCTCGTCATCAGTTAAGTAATTTATTGTGAATTTATTCTCTTCAAGCTCACTTGCCTTTTTTAACAAGGCATCATCTAAACGAACAATATTTATATTATATGGGCTATTTTTATAATATTCCTTCGTAAAAAAATCATTTCTATTTAAATACTGTACATTTAAATTCAAAGCTTTGACCGCGTTATACATTAAGCGCTTTGATCTCAACAAACCCAATTCATTTTCAATACTACTAGTCGAAAATCCACTTAATAAAGTTAAATCAGCAAAACCGTTTCCAGAAGTAGGCCCTTTACTTTTTTCTCCTTCAATAATAATAGTAGCTACAGCTTTGTAAGAAGATTTTGCAAATGTTAAATATAGTAGTCCAAAAAATAAGCAAACTCCAATACTCATAACAAACCAAGGCCAAAATTTTAAATAACGATCAATTATCGCCCTAACCTCAATTCCCTCTGAATCTTCAGAATATATATAATAATTTTCTTTACTCATTTTAATATGATGATATTTTAATTGCTATTCATCGGCAAATCAAAGATAAATATTTGGTAACGAACCCTATGCTCTCTATTTCGACTTAACTTTTTCCAAAAATATGGATATTACCAGGGCAAAAATAATTCAATTTTGTATTGAAAAGTCCTTTAAATTAAATACGATGTCCTAAGATAGAAGAATAGTATACTTAATAAGCTTTATCCTCTCCTTTAATAATATTAAACACGGTGTAAAATAAAATATGTAAATCCATTCCTAATGACCATTTCTCTACATAGAAAATATCTAGACGAGTTCTATTTTTGATATCAGAATTTTTAATTATCTCACCTCTATATCCTTTTATTTGAGCTAAACCAGTGATACCTGGTTTTACAAAGTGACGTACTAAATACTTATCTACGGATTTCTCAAAATCTGTAGTATGTACCACCATATGAGGCCTTGGACCTACAACACTCATTTCTCCTTTAAAAACATTGATAAATTGTGGTAATTCGTCCAAACTTGTTTTCCTTATAAACTTACCAATTTTAGTTACTCGCATATCACCTTTTTTAGCCATGACCTTATCCGAATCTTTATTTACGGTCATAGACCTATACTTGTAGCACCAAAATGTTTTGCGTTTATAACCGTGTCTAGATTGCTTAAAATAAAAATCCCCAGGTGAATCAAGTTTTATTAGCACATATAATATTGGGGTTAACCATGAAAGTACAAAAACGATGACCAAGCCAGAAAAAACAATATCAAATGCTCGTTTCGTTATCCTTGCATATTGCGTATCTAGAGGGACATTTCGTAAATTAAGAACAGGTATTGTATGATAGGACTCTAGAGACATTGCCCTGTTAAAAACATCCATATCGTTTAATATGACTTTAAAACGAATTAAATTATTATCCGAAAAATCAACAAAGTTTTTTAATTCAGCTTCACTGAAGTTTGATGCCACACAGTAAATGATATCCACATCATATCTTAAGATATACCCAAATGAATCCATTATTTCCCCTAAGTAGGTTGGACTCGTAGATTTTTTATCAGAAAAGTAGCCCATATAATGGTACCCAAAATTAGGGTTATCAAAGACCTTTCTTATTTTTTTCAAATTACGATCTCTTCCTAAAACTACTACCTTAACATTATTTCCGCCAGTTACCCTGTATTTACCTCGCAACCAATAAAATAAAACTCTATACCATAATAAGCATAAAGCTAAAATACCAAATACTAAATATTGATAACTCAGTACAGGTATCATTTCTCCTTTTATGGAGAACAAGGCAAAATAAGAAAGAAAATAAACAAAAATAACTTGAACTATTTTATGAAACCTAGTAAAAAATAACTCTTGCCGCTCTGTTGGATAAAAATTCAAAAAAAAAGTGATGAGCAACCAACTAATATTGTAATAAACAATATTGTACAAATTCAAATAAGTATCTGGTGTCAATACAAATAACACCCCATTAATAATACATAAATGTAATATTATAGATATGGGTATTATAAAATCAGAATTACGATATTTCATTTAATTATGAGGGAAAGTTCTATAATTGACTATTATTAATTAAAAATATAGTGTTCGGTAAAATTGACACAATAAAATTATATCTACAATTATAATCGATGAAGGAATACTATTATTTGGCAAAGAATTTATTAAACACTCTAAATTTAAGAAGGAGAAAATAATAACAAAAAATAAAGAAATTAATTCAGCAATTATTCAATCGCTAAAAATGCATTTAATTAATCATCATTCTATTCAAAATTGAATTTTTTTCATTCTCCACTAAAATTTCTAAACTTAAAATAAGTAAAATAATTATACTATGCCATTACCTAATTAATTGATTTGTTCCCAATTAAAGCCATTACTTTGTAATTGCGTTACTTCCCCAGACGGAAATTCTAATCGTCTAACTGATGCAGAATCAAGGTAACCAGTATAACCTCTAATTTGCACTCTTACGTTTGGTCTTATTTTTACAACATACACTCTACCATAGCATGTAGCAGGATCAGGTAATGTAATATAAGTTGACCAAGAAATAATGGTAGTATAATGTTCTTCTGTTAATGTAGTTGCCTGATGAACAGGTTTTGACACAGAACCCTGTATATTTACTGTTGATAAATTATCTGAAAAAGAACCGAACTGCATAAGATCGGTGAAGTCACCTATCCTAAGTTGTTTGTTTGAATTATCCCAAAATAAATTATTTGGATTTTCGGTAGGACCTCCTAAATCACTATCTGCAAAATATATAGAACCTTCTGTACCAAAATGGCTGCCATTTGAGATATTATCTAATTGAGCTTTAGTCACAAAATCTTCTGGAGATGTCCCATCAACACCCTTAACACGCCCGACAAATTCAGCTATTTGCGCGTTAATATCACCAGTATTTACAGTTAACTTATCCGTTATCGTTTTTTCGCCACCAATAGATTGTACTGATATTAGGTCTACATAATTCTGAAACTCAGCAACCAAGTCATCTTGCTCAGTCAACACTCCTGTAATCGTCCCCCAGGCTATATTATCAGAGCTTACGCTAGAACATAAATTCTTCCACGAATCTCCATCAAAATAAAATATACAAGAAGCATCAGTATTATAAGCAATAGCTCCTTGCAAAGGAGTTAATGCCAACATCTCATCTTCAGACATTTTACTAATTACCAAAACCTTAGAAGAACTCTCCAACTCTAATAGGGAAGACCCATCAAGTGTTTGAGGGTTATTCCCAATCTTAATTTGAGCTGAAATATTGTAAGTGACAGTGAGCAATACAACTAAAATAATTTTTTTCATAAAATCGACTAGTAATATTACTTAATTATTGAATTTTTTTAAAATAAACTTAGCAAGCTATACAAAATATACCATTTTATTATATTTCATCGACTATAAGCAGGGAAAGTCGGTAAACTAAATAATAGCTCATTGAATACAGATTATTCATTTAGCCACAAATATCAACTTATTTAAAATGTCAGAATATTTATTAAGAATTTGATACAATAAAAAAAAGATCATTCAACGAATAATTATTCTAACATCAAATTTAAAGCAACAAAGCATATATATTTGTTTTCAATTATAAAATTATAACCCCCATTGACTAATTACTTTAAACCTACTTGTAAAAAATTAGTTTAAAAATCAAAAAATTCGAACTTTTACACTATCCCTGAGTTCCCTATATTCAAATGATTAAAAATAAACCTAAAGTTTTAATAGTTGCCACCTCTAGATTGACTCGAGGTGGAATTACTTCGGTTGTAAAAGCTCACGAAAGTGGAACTCAATGGAAAGAAAATAATTGCAAATGGATAGAAACTCACCGAGATGGTTCCAGTATAAAAAAAATGAGATATCTTATTACGGCATTAATCACCTATATTTTTTACTTGCCTTTTTATGATATCGTTCATATCCATGTAGGACTCAGAACTTCCATTAAGCGTAAAATGATTTTTGCCAAATTGGCTAAATTAATTAATAGAAAAATTATAATTCACTTCCATCCTGCAACTGAAAAACATCTGTTTGATGAAAATTTCAGCAAATCAATATATAATCTATTCGCACTTTCTGACAGACTAATCGTTTTGTCGAAACAATGGGTAAGATGGATAAATGAAGCATACCCAGACAATAACTTTAAATTACAAGTACTTCATAATCCTTGCCCATTAGTGACTAGAGGAAAGGAAAGCGAAAATCCATATATTTTATTTGCCGGAACATTAAATGAACGTAAAGGATATAATAGACTTTTAGAAGCATTTGCTAGTATTGCTAAAAAAAAACCACAATGGAAATTGAAATTTGCAGGTAACGGAGAATTAAATGAAGCAAAACAATTGGCTATCGGATTAAGAATTGAATCGCAAGTAGAGTTTCTTGGCTGGATAAATGGTAAGACCAAAGATATTGTGTTTAAAGAAGCATCTATTTATTGCCTACCTAGTTGGGGAGAAGGATTTCCAATGGGTGTATTAGACGCTATAGCTTATGGCATACCAGTTGTAACAACACCGGTAGGAGGTATTCCCGACATAATTATAAGTGGAGAAAATGGTTACATTTTCGAAACCTACAATACTAAAATGCTCGCTAATCAATTGACCCTTTTAATAGATTCTAAAGAAGAAAGAAAAGCTATTATAAAGCAAGCTGATAAGCTATTAAAAAATGAATTCAATCTAGAAAAGATAAATCAAAGCTTATCATTAATTTATGAAGATTTAATGAATGAAAAATAAACACAAAAAATTGAAAATAGGAATTATCACTATTTCTAGAACAAGTAATTATGGAGCTGAGTTACAAGCCTATGCTTTACAAAAAAAAATAAATGAATTAGGATTTAATGCAGAATTAATTGACTATCTCTATTTTAAACATAGCGAACATAAACCAACTAAAGCATCACAGCCTGATGTAGTATTTAGCAAAAAACAGAACTTTAAAAATTATTTAACTTATACAATTATCTCTCCTTTTATTGATAAGATTGGTTCAATATTTTATAGTCCTATAAAAGTAAGACTTAAGAATTTTAAAAAGTTTCATGAAAAAGGTGGCACAAAATATTCAAAACAATACAAAAGCTATCCTGAGTTAAAAAAAGCAAAATTAGATTATGACGTATATATTGTAGGTAGTGACCAAGTTTGGAATCCAGGAACAGCGACATCTTTAGCTCCATACTTTCTAGAATTTGCTCCTGAAGATAAATTAAAAATGACTTATGCATCTAGTTTTGGTGTTTCTGAAATTCCAAAACAATACCATAGTTTATATAAAAATTATTTTAATAACCTACATCATATTGCTGTTAGAGAGAACCAAGGTGTAAAATTGGTGAAGAATATATCAGGCAAAGAGGCAACACAAGTTTTAGACCCTACATTATTATTATCAAAAAAAGATTGGGAAAATGTTATAAGTTATTCAAGTATAATTCCAAAGGAAAAATATATACTCATTTATAAACTTCATGAATCTGACACTTTAATCAAACACGCGCTTTTGTTAAAAGAAAAATTGAACTATAAAGTTTATAATATCTGCAAAAGAGCTTTTTCTAATACTTCAAATGAAGGTATAATAAATTTAGTTGATGCAGGACCTTCTGAATTTGTAGCATTATTTAAAAATGCGGAATTCGTATTTACCACCTCATTTCATGGAACAGCATTCTCCGTTAATTTCAATATTCCATTTTATGCAGTATTAAAACCTAACAAAGCAAATAACTCAAGAATTACTGATTTTTTAAAAAATTTAGAGTTGTCTGACAGAATAATTTGGGAAGGAAAAGAAGAAAAAATTATAGATAAAAATATTGATTTTGAATTTGCCAATTCAAAAATGAATACTGAAAAAATTTCTTCCGTTCAATATTTGGAAAAGACCCTTACCTTAAAGTAAAAGATTACAACGCTATGAAAGATTTAATTTTAAGAATATTTCCAGAAAAAATTGTAAGATTGATTTTCAATCTCACAATTAGAAACTTAACTATCTCGAAGTCTTATCGCTATGACAAAAACAGATTCAAGAAATATTCAGATTCATTCCTAATGAAAAGAAAGAATGAGTTACTAGGTAATATTATTAAACATTATCATGTGTTTGAAAAAGGTTTAACAATGCCAGAAACTAGATTAGGTTTTGGACAAGCTAAATTGATCATGCTAATTAATGAATGTCTTAGATATATTGAGTTATACGGAAAGGGTGATACTCAATTAGTACATGCAATTGGTGTTATAAAGGAATATCTACATTTACACGAAAAAAAACAATATGAGCTTGAACCCAAAACAATTGAATCTATTAATTCTTTATTATTAGTATCCACTGAAAATATTCAAACGGTACAAACCAGTATGACAAAAGAATCATACTTTGAACAATCTTCGTCAGCCTTTAATTTGTTTTCCAGCACAAGACATAGTGTTAGGAATTTCTCTGAAATTAATATCCCTCCAATCGATTTAGAAGATGCCTTAATCATTGCTAAAAAAACACCTTCAGCCTGTAATCGGCAATCTTGGAGAACACATGTTTTTTCAGATAAAAAACAAATTCAAGAAATTCTAGAAATTCAAGGAGGAAATAGAGGTTTTGGACATTTGACTAATAAATTGATAATTGTTACAGGTGAATTAGCAGTATTTGGTCATTCATTTGAAAGAAACCAAGTATTTATTGATGGAGGCATGTATGCCATGAACTTACTTTATGCACTTCATTATAAAAAAATTGCCACTTGTCCTTTAAATTGTAGCACAACACCAGAAAAAGATAGGAACTTAAGATTATTATGTAACATTCCGCCTTCAGAAGTATTTATAGTAATGATAGCCTGTGGAATACCTCCAGAGAATTTTAAGCTAGCTTCATCTCCTAGATATGATATTTCATTTACCAACGAATTTGTAAATGAATAAAATATGCTAAAAATATTAGTAAATGCCTACGCTCTATCACCACATACAGGAAGTGAACCAGGTATGGCCTGGAATTGGTGTTTACATTTAGCGCAGCATTGTGAATTACATATCATCACAGAAGGGGAGTTCAAGGAGCATATTGAAAAAGTTTTAGAATCGATTCCTCAAAAAAACAACATGCATTTTTATTATAATCCTGTATCTGACAACGTTCGTGTTATGTGTTGGAATCAAGGCGATTGGCGATTTTATAAACATTACAAAAAATGGCAATACAAAACCTATAAAATTGCTGAGCAAATTTGTCACAAAGAACAAATTGACATTTTACATCAACTTAATATGATAGGGTTCAGAGAGCCTGGTTATTTATGGAAAATACAGGGCATCCCATTTGTATGGGGTCCTATTGGTGGATTAAAACAATTTCCTGTTAATTATTTGAATGACGCAAATTTAAAAACGGAAATATTCGTTCGGTTAAAAAATATAATCACTGTTCAGCAGTTAAAATACGATACCAGAGTTAATAGGGCATTGAAAAATGCGAGCTTACTAATAAGCTCTATTCCAGATTCTTATGATGCAATTAAAAAATACAAAGGATTAGAATCTGTAATTATACCAGAAACAGGATGTTTTCCCACTGAAAATCATTTAAATAACAGGTTTGACACTAATGATTTAGAAGTACTTTGGGTTGGGAAATTTGATTTTAGAAAGCAACTGCCTCTAGCATTAAAATCTATTGCCACTGCAAACAATATAAATTTAAAGCTTCATATATATGGGTCAGGTTCTACAACACAAGTGATTCAAATGAAAAAATTAGCTCATGAAATTGGCATAGAAAATCAAATAATTTGGCATGGAAATCGAAATCATACAGTGGTACTAAAAGCAATGCAAAGAGCACATTTATTTTTCTTTACAAGTGTTAGTGAAGATACTTCTAGCGTTGTAATGGAAGCATTGAGCAACAATTTACCTGTTTTATGCTTTGACGCATGTGGTATGGCTGCCGTTATAGACGATAAAGTTGGCAGGAAAATTCCATTAACCACACCCAAGAAATCTGAGCTCCAATTTGCTAAACATCTAAATAATTTATTTGAAGATAAATCTTTACTACAAAATCTTTCTGCTAATTGTGTAACACGCAAAAAAGAGTTATCATGGACTCTAAAGGCAAAGCATGTATTTTCTCTTTTAGAAGATATTACTCAAAAAAATAATCAATTAATTAAAAACTAAAACCAGATATAGCAAAATTAGCAGTATGTTTTGCTTTTCGAAATTACTTGTACCTTAAAATAGGTAATGGAAATTTTAAAAAAATACCATGAAAATATTAATAACAGGAGCTGCAGGTTTCATAGGCTTTCATTTAATAGAAAGATTAGCAAATGAGGGTCTTAAAATAGTTGGTATAGACAATATCAACGATAATTATAATGTGAATCTAAAATCTGCCCGGTTAGCCGAATCAGGAATCTTGCAAAATTTGATGGATTTTATAAAAGCTATTGAAATTAATTTGGGAGTTGAGGCTATCAAAGACTATTTGCCTATGCAAGACGGCGATGTACCCCGAACATGGGCAGATACAAAAAGTCTAGAAGCTCTTGGTTATGAAAGTAAGATAGATATTGAAAAAGGTGTTTCTCTATTTATTAAATGGTTTAGAAACTATAATAAAATAAATTTCTGATAGCTAATGAATTCTCGTATCAGAATCAGTGTGATAATCACCAATATACTTAGTATAGCTTTTATCTTAAAGGCAATAACTGTGCTTATAGCACAGCAAAAACTGGAAGCAACTATTGAAAATCCTGGTTTTCATATAGGTGTTTTGTTTAGTTACATGGCTAACTTACTTTTTTTTGTAAGCGGTATGTTGGCATTTTTCACTGAGGGAAAGTATTATCAAAAAAGCATTAAAATATTATATATAGCTCTTTTAAGTTGGATAATATTTGTTTTTTTCAGAACAGGTGGTAGTATTTCCGACCCTGGTTCTTTTATGGCTGTAAAAGGCGTAGGTCCTTTTTTAGGAATGAGTATATTGTTTGCTGCTAAAACCGACCGTTTTTTAAAAATAATGAAATTATTATTGTGGATAGGTTTAATATTAGCTATTGGCGGAGTATTTAACACAGTAAAATTAGGAGGAGGCTTTGCTAGAATGACCGCACAAATGCAACTTAGATTAATAGCACTTAATTTAGTGTGGCTCTCACCATTAATTTTATTTTTTAATTATAAAAAATACAAAATAATTTCGCTGTCAATTTTTGGTCTCTCATTTATTTTTAGCCTGTTAATAGTTACTAGATCTTTTTTACTGATTCACGTAATGGTATTTTTATTTTTTTATAGAATAGTATTAAAAAAAAAGATAGGAGTTTTAATCACTGTTTTGGCTATTGCATTAGTGGCATTAATATTTATTGCACCGCAAATAAGTGCCGTACAAAATGCAATAAACTTGCTAAATGAAAGAGGTAATGAAGATTCTAGAAGTGTTCAAATAATCCTTTTTTTAGAAAACATAGATTTTAATGATTTTATCTGGGGCTCAGGCATTGATTCTACCTGGAGATGGGGTAGCAGAAACTATGCTTGGCTAGATAACCAAGTTCTTTTAACTGCATGGTGGGCTGGTATTTTTGCCATTACGACTTACTTAACACTATTTATAAAACCTATTTACAATTTTCTTTTTAAAAAAGATGTAAATCCTCAATTAAAAGGAGTTTCATTTATGCTTTTCTTATGGATATTAGCTCTATTAGGATTTGGAGTTTATTTAACTATAAGTTCAAGCTTATACCATTTCACTTTATGTTTTGCTATGGGTTTTCTACTGCAAATAACCAAACTTAAATCACTTTTCAAACATGCAGTTTAGTAAAAATTTATTACAAATTTTCTCGCTTTACGGTGCTACAATATTAAGCCTAGCAATGGGGGTTGGTGTTAGTATATTAACAACTCAATTGTTAGGCCCTGAAAAGTTCGGTGATTTTAAGTTTTACCAAATGGTACTTAACTTATCAGTTGTAATATTTACTCTCGGTGTATTTTATTCAATATCAAGATTATTAGCATTTGAGAATAATCAATTAAAAATTAAAAAATTATATGGAGTCAATTTTCTCATGGCTTTTGCTTATGGAATTTTGGCTACAGCTTGCATTTTTTGTTTTTCTTTTTTCCAGGGAAACTGGTTTGATAATGATTTGAATTTAATCTTTCGTTATTTTGGATTTTTTATAATTTTCCTATTACTTAACAATAGTCTAGTTCAAATTTTACAAGGCAGTAACAATATTGGTTTGTTATCAATATTACGTATTATTCCTTCTGGAATATTCTTAGTGTGCCTACTATTTCTTAACGAACTAAACGTAGAATTAGCTATTACACTATTTTATAGTGCTATGGCAATTGCAATTCTTATAGCAATCTTAACTCTAAAACCTACATTTAAAAACATTAAACCTACTATAAAACTAGTACTAAAAGAAAACAAGGAATTTGGTCTTAAAGTTTATACAGGTAGTTTGGCGACAACAGCAACAGCCAGTCTTGGAAGTTTAATGATAGCCTATTATCTAAATAATACGTTGGTAGGGTTTTTCTCATTAGCGATTACAATTTGCGCACCACTATTAATGATACCTTCAATAGTAGGTAGTACTCTGTTTAAAAGATTTGCTAACGCAACCAAAATTGATCCAAAAGTCCTATGGTTTACTGTAATACTCTCTTTAGTAAGTTATATTTGTTTCTATTTTTTAATAGAGCCCGTAGTAAATTTATTATACCCAAATGGTTTTTCAGATGTTATTTATTTTAGCAGAATAATAGCCTTTGGAAGTATTTTACACGGTTTTGGAGATTTATTTAATCGTTTTCTCTACGCAAAAGGAAAAGGAAATGCAATGCGTAATGGAGCTTTTTTTGTTGGTTTAGCTAATATCCTTGGATATTACTTTTTGATAAAGTTTTTTAACATAGAAGGTGCGTTGATAACAAAAGTTTTTTCAGGTTTTTTATATTTTTTACTAATGTATTTAGGATATAAAAAATGTACTTATGAATTAAAAGCATAGTTAGAAATTTATGAATATAATTTACATAGGAACTAATGGTTTCCCTATAGGAATGGCTACCATTCAACGTCAACTATTAATTAGTAAAGGATTTGTACTGCAAGGAAATGATTGTTTAGTGCTGTCTCAATTTAGTATACTCGACAAAGACAAAAAAATTAAACGAAGAGGGGAGATAGAAGGGGTCAATTATTTATGTTCCAGCCCTTTTCCTTATAGACCTAAGAATTTTATTTTAAGATCTATAAATAAAATCATAGGGTTTTGTCTACAAACATTTTATATCATAAAAAATAAAAAGAATAAAACAAAAAACATATTATTTACGGTACGTACGAGTTTTTTTAATACTGTCTATTACCGTATTCTATCATTATTATTTGGCTATACTTATATAGGTGACATAAACGAAGCCTTAGGAAGTAAAAAAGGAGCCAGTTTAAACCATAGATTATTTGATAAATATGGGAAGTTTCTATATGATGGAGTTTTACTGATTAGTGATAGTCTAATGAGCAATTATAATATCAATACTCCCAAAATTAAAATCCCAGTAATATGTGATGTTTCAAAACTAGATGAAATAAATAAAATCACACTAGAAGGTTTTAATTTACTGTATTGTGCCTCGGCGGCATATATAGAAACTTTGCAATTCGTAATAGAAGTTTTTGAAAAAACAGAAGGAGAATTAAATTTGATTTTAGTTATTTCAGGTAGTAAAAATCAAATGAAAACTGTAAAACAGTTGATTAAAAAATCACAGAAAAGAGATAGAATTAAACTAAAAAGTCAAATTGACTACAATAAACTCATAGGTCTTTACAAAGGAGCAGATTTACTAATGATTCCCTTACCTGAAATTGAACAACATAAATCTAGATTTCCTCATAAAATAGCAGAGTATACTGCTTGTAAAACACCATTTATTTCTAATAAATGGGGGGAGGTCATTAATTACTTTGATAATGAAAATAGTTTTATAGTAGACAACTATAGTGTTAATGAATACGTAAGTAAGATAGAAAGTATAATGAATATAGAAAATAAACATATTGCCGAAAAATCATATGAAATTTCTAAAAAGAATTTCGATTATAAAGTTTTGTCTAACCAAATAAATGAATTCCTAATAAGAGTATAAGATGTTAAAAAAAATCCTGAATTTCATAAATAAAAATAGACAATCCCCCGTGTCCTATGCAAGAAATCTAGGTGTGACAATAGGAAAAAACTGCATTATTGCCATCAAAAATTGGGGTTCAGAACCCTATTTGATTACGCTAGGTAATCATGTGCACATTACCACTAATGTTCAATTCATTAATCATGATGGAGGGGTATGGGTATTTAGAAATGAAATTCCTGATTTTGATGTATTCGGTAAAATAACTGTTAACGATAATACCTATATTGGTAATAATGCAGTCATAATGCCTGGTGTCACTATTGGTAAGAATTGTGTGATAGGTGCGAATAGTGTAGTAACTAAAAGTATACCAGATAATACGGTTGCAGCGGGTGTACCCGCTAATTATATTTGTACAACAGAAGAATACAAATTAAAAATGATGAAAATTAATTCACATCTCAAAAATAAAAGTCAAGACTATAAAAGGGAAGCAATAGCCAAAATGTCTGATGCAGCTTTTATAATAAAGAAATCTTTAAAATGAGAATTACTTTTGTCCTAGATACCTTTGGCGGAGGTGGAAAAGAAAGAAGATGTCTTCAGCTTATACAGGGTTTAAATAAGGAAGGATATAATAATATTCAGGTAATAATCATTAATAACGACATAGCCTATCAAGAAATATACAATGCCGATATTGAATTGCATATTATAGATAGAAAGAACAAAGGATTAAATACGTTTAAGACTTTAAGAATACTACACAAATTATTTAAAGATTTTAAACCCGATATTGTTCAAGTTTGGGGTCTTTTCTCTGCATTTTTCACTAATATAATTCGACTATTTACACCTTTTAAATTTATAGGGTCTTATGTGGCAGATTGTAATAAGCCAAAGTTATTTTCTATTGCAAAAATCACAGTATTGTTAAATATCTTACTTGCGGATTATATTATTGGGAACTCTAAAGAAGGTTTAAAAACTTACGGTATACCCGAAAATAAAGCTAAAGTTATATACAATGGTTTTAACGAAAAGCGTTATGATAATCAATTTGTAATGGATAAATTACAAGTGAGAAATAATTTAAATATCACTAATAAATTTGTGATTCCTATGATTGCTAGAGTTGATGACAATAAAGATCAAAAAACATTTATTGACGCTGCTAAATCAATCTTAAAAGACAGAAATGACATTGATTTTTTAATTGTTGGAAAAGGTCATAACTTAGAAAAGTTGAAAATAATGATTACCCAGAAAGAAAGTAAACACATTCATTTTCTTGGGTTTCGTACAGATGTTGAGAATATTATAAAAATATCAACCCTAACTGTACTTTGTACTAATCCTTTATTACATAAAGAAGGAGTTTCCAATGCTATTTTAGAATCACTTGCTTTTGGCGTTCCAGTCATAGCAACAAATGATGGAGGAACTCCAGAAATAATAGATTCAGGAATTAATGGTTATCTTATTGATGCATTTGATTCTAATGAATTAAAAGAAAAAATTACCGAAATTTTAGATAATGAAGAATTACATCTTAGATTATCAGAAAATGCAATTAATACAGTTAAAGATAAATTTACTTTAAATAAAATGACAAATAGTTACATTGAACTTTATAAAAATTTATATCTAAAATAATCTAAAAAAATGACGTCAAACTCTAAGGGTCAGTTATTTATATATTTTTTTAGATTAAGCTCTTATTTTAATAAAAATAAGTTTCTTAAAATAATAGGCTTCCCAATCCGCATTTTTTACAAATTCACTTTTCAATGGTTTTTAGGAATTGATATTCCTGACAATACAAAAATAGGAAAAGGTTTTAATGTATTTCATGGACAAGGACTTATCATCAACGGTAATACCATTATCGGAGATAATGTCATGGTGAGGCAAAATACAACTATAGGAAATGCAAAACCTGGAGGAGGATGTCCAATTATTGAAAATAACGTTCAGGTTGGCGCTAATTGTGTTATAATTGGAGATGTCACTATAGGTGAGCACTCTGTAATTGGAGCCGGATCCGTCGTAATAAAAGACGTTGAAAAATATTCTCTTGTAGCAGGAAATCCTGCAAAATTTATTAAATATCTGTAACCTAGTAGTTTTTAAATCCTCATATTTAAATGTATCTAGCCACCTAGCAACATAATTTCCAATTAGATGTGTGGTAAGTGCAATCTACATTTTATCGTAATATGTACTTAATAAATTTATAAGGGTATTCAATCCAAATCAAG
>TARA_R110000868_G_scaffold223318_2_pt1 | contig 16994 bp, 21 predicted proteins | sample TARA_R110000868 | Tara Oceans TARA_R110000868 (sample SAMEA4397489) | marine metagenome | biome: Polar Biome; feature: [SRF] surface water layer (ENVO:00010504); material: water (ENVO:00002006), including particulate matter (ENVO:01000060) such as... | depth 5 m | reverse complement strand
CCGCCTGCTCCTGTTCCGCCTGCTCCTGTTCCGCCTGATCCGAACGACACCCCCATCGACGAAGAAGCGAAGATGGATTATGACCTGTTGGTAAGGATTGCGGGATACGATGTCAAAAAGACTGACTGATTCCGACCCACGCAGGGAGCAGCGTCGTCAAGAGCGAATGCTGCTGGTGCTTGAGCGCAAGTTCCGTCGTGTTCTGGCGAGCGAGATCGCACGCGCATCAGTTGCCATGGTCGATCAGTTCAAGGCAACAGGCCGCGCGCCTGACCTTCCCGAGTGGCACGAGCGAGCAATCGCTGGCACCTATCAGGAGATTGCATCGATGTCGATTGAGATGTTCGGTGAGCGGGTTGTTAATCAGGGCAAGTCTTTGGGCAAGGTCATCGAGACCAAGTCGTTCCGCGAGTTCTTCCTGCGACTGGCCACGGAATACCTTGGGTTGGAGATGATCCGCCGACGCATTACCTCTGTCACCGAGACAACACGCCAACAGATCGTGAACCAGATCAAGATCGGCCAGCAGGCAGGCGAGGGTGTTGGTGCAATCGCAAAGCGCATAACGGGCAACATCCCGTTCATCTCTCGGCAGCGAGGAGCGTTGATCGCAAGGACAGAAACGCACGGTGCTGCCAATTATGGCGCTGATGCCGCAGCTCGTGCGACTGGGCTAGATGTGCGCAAGGAATGGGTCGCAGCGGCGGACGAGCGGACAAGATTGTCTCATGCGGAGGCTGATGGGCAGGTCGTGCAAATTGATCAGCCATTCACAGTTGGTGGGGAGATGCTCATGTTTCCTGGTGATCCAGAAGGCAGCGGTGGGAACATTATCAACTGTCGATGTGCCGTTAGCCACCTCGTAGATTGAAAGGCTTTCCAAAAGCGTCAAAAACAACTACAATGCAACTTAACCACCCATCGGAAGGCAAGTCCATGGAGCAGAAATTTATCAGCTTTGAGCTGAAAAGAGAACCAGACACCGACGGCGTGTTCGAGGGATACGCGTCGGTGTTCGGGATCGTCGACCAAGGAATGGATGTTGTTGAGCGAGGCGCATTCGCCAAGAGCCTTGGCAAGCGCAAGGTCAAGATGCTCTGGCAGCACGACACTGCCCAAATCATCGGTGTTTGGGATGAGATCAAGGAAGACGAGCGTGGGCTTTATGTCAAAGGTCGTGTGCTGAAGGACGTGCAGAAAGGCGCTGAGGCGATTGCGCTGATGAAGGCCGATGCGATTGATTCGATGTCCATCGGCTACCGCACCATCGCCGCAACAGATGAAGGTGGTGGCACCATCCGTAAGTTGCTTGAGGTCGATCTGTTTGAGATCAGCCTCGTGACATTTCCGATGCTGCCTGATGCGAAGATCACAGCGATCAAGTCCATCAAAACTATCCGCGAATTTGAAAAGACCCTACGGGACGTGGGCTTTTCTCAGAACGAAGCCAAGGCCATTTCGGCTGATGGCTTCAAAGGCCTCGCTGCTCATCGGGACGATGTTGAACAGAAGGTTGATCCTGAGGAGCTGAAGGCTCTTCAATCCCAACTCGCTCAGCTACAGGAGATGTTCAAATGAGTGATCAATTCGATGCCAAGGAATTGGCAAAAGCAGTCGACGGTGTGAAAACTGGCTTTGAGGCTTTCAAGGAAGCCAATGACCAGCGCATCAAAGAGATCGAAGCCAAGGGTTCTGCTGACCCACTGCTCGAAGAGAAGCTGGCCAAGATCGAAAAGGACATGGACGCCAAGCAGGCTAAGCTTGACCAGTTCGAGCTGGCGATTAAGCGTCAGAACCGCACCGTTGTCGATGAGAAAGGCAACGAGATCGATCTGGATGCCAAAGCTGCAAAGTGGGCCAACATGGTCGCTCGTTCGCGTGGCACCCGTGTTGATGACTTCGGTTCCAAGCAGCTTGAAGAATACAAGTCTGCGTTCGACACCTTTCTGCGCAAGGGCGACGAGATCATCGGTGCCAATGAGAAGAAAGCTCTGTCGGTCGGCACGGACCCAGATGGTGGCTACGTTGTTCACCCCGACATGTCGGGCGCAATCGTAACCAAGGTGTTCGAGACTTCCCCGATGCGTGCTTATGCTTCGATTCAGGTGATCTCGACCGATGCTTTGGAAGGTCTGTATGATCTTGACGAAGCATCGTCGGGCTGGGTCGGCGAAACCGAAGCTCGCTCTGAGACTGGCACTCCACAGCTGGGCAAGTGGCGCATTCCTGTCCACGAGCTCTATGCCAAGCCCAAGGCAACCCAGAAGATCCTCGACGATGCCGAGATCAACATGGAAGCGTGGCTGGCAGGCAAGGTTTCTGATAAGTTTTCACGCGACGAAGCTGCTGCTTTTGTTTCGGGCAATGGGACGAACAAGCCTCGTGGCTTCCTTACCTACCCTGACGGAACCACGCTTCCCAGCACGATCGAACGCGTCAACACGGGTGCCAACGGCGGATTCGTCGCTGCTCCCAACGGTGGCGATGTGCTGATCGATGCGCTGTATGGCCTGAAGGCTCAGTACCGCGCAAACGCAACTTGGTTCATGAATCGTGGCACGACCAAGTTGGTCCGCAAGCTAAAAGATTCTTATGGTGCGTATCTTTGGTCTCCTGGGATCACCGCTGGCCAGCCAGCTTCGGTTCTTGGCTATCCAATCGCATCGTTTGAAGACATGCCAAACGTCGCAACTGGTTCGCTTTCGATGGCTGTCGGCGATATGCGCTCTGCTTATCAGATCGTCGATCGGGTTGGCATCCGCACCTTGCGCGACCCCTACAGCGCGAAGCCTTACGTCGAGTTCTACACCACCAAGCGTGTCGGTGGCGATGTAATCAACTTCGAGGCGATCAAGCTGATCGAGTTCTCGGCCAGCTAATCAACTGGGGGAGCGGCAATGAGGCTGCTCCCTCGTCCAACACGCTGAGAGAAGGAGTTCTAGAATGCGTGATATGCTGAACAACAAGCAGGTCGTCCACCTTGGCAACCTGACACTTTCGGGCACAACCCCAGCTGCTTCGGCATGGGTCGATGTCCGTGACTTTGACGCTTGCACCATCATGGTCGTGAACAACACGATCACCGACGCAGGCACAGCTGCTGGGTTTGCCTGCACCGTTCAACACGGCGACGACAGCACCGCTGTTGGTGCTGCTGCAATCGTTGCTGCTGATTCGGTTGATGGTGACATCGCAATCTCTGTCACCTCAGACGGTGCAGACAACACTGTCGCTGGTGGCATCGGTTACAAAGGCTCGAAGCGTTACGTTCGAATCAACGCTGTTGGCACCACAGGCACAGACGCTGATGTGTCGATCGTCGCAACGCTCAACAAGCCGCACCGTGCTGCCACGACCTTCGTCGGCACTTCGGTAGCTGCTACCTGACCTTTGTCAGTGGGGCTGGCTAACGCTGGCCCCATCACTGAGAGCAGGAGTGGATTATGACCCAAGCAAAAATAACCAAGCAAGAAGGCTATCTCTGTGCGCCTGATGGTTTTGATCTCGTTACCTTTGGGTTCGGGACGATCGTTGCGGGCAAGGTGGCCGAATGGGCGCTGGCTGACAATGCTGCACAGCGCATGTTCGAGCCTCGCGAGGGGACCAAGGTCGAGGTTGTTTCCGAAACAAAGACCAAGCCTCGTAGTCGCACCAAGAAAGGAACAAGCTGATGGCATTGCGCGTCCCTGTTGGCCTATTCCAATACAAAGGATCCGAGCAAGTAACTGGCCCAGCCATTGAGCCAGTTACGCTCGAAGAAATGCGCCAACACCTGCGCATCGAAGACGAAGACGAGCACGGATACCTGCTGGACATCATTGCCGAGGCGCGTGAAGAGATCGAGCAGGCTTCTGGCCTGACGCTGATCTCACAGACGTGGAAGCTGGCCATCGACCAGTGGCCATCGGGCAGGTCAGACTGGTGGGACGGTGTTCGCGAGGGTCACATTAACCAGCTTTATGGGCCCAATAGCTATTCCGATCTGTTACTGCCCAAGTATCCTCTGCTTACCGTTGACAGTGTCAAGGTATACGACGATGACAGCAATGAGCAGGTGGTCGACATCGCCAGCACATTTGATGTTGACGCGATCAGACGCCCTGGACGCCTGACGCTAAAGGTTGGGGCCACTTGGCCTGTGGCCTTGCGCGCAAACAACGCGATCGTCATTGAATACACAGCAGGCTATGGCACTGCACCCAGCGACGTTCCCGCACCGCTTCGCAGGGCAGTTAAGGTCCTTGCTGCATATCTATTCAGCCATCGTGGCGATGGTTGTGACCCTGTTGAGGCGATGAAGATGAGCGGTGCTGCGACTGTTGTGAATCGATACAGGACTTCGCGTTTATGAAGTGTTGTGATGTAAACTCTGGAATGCTTAACACGTTGATCTCAATTGAGCGGTCGACAAAAACTAGCGATGGCGCTGGTGGATTTACGGAGCAGTGGGTTCGCGTAAGCGGTTCAGCGAAGCGTGCTTTTGTCAAGAGCTTTTCTGGTCGCGAACAATGGGCAAGCGAAAGGGTCGAGGCAAGAACAGTTCTGCGCATAGTTTGTCGTTACAATTCAAATGTCCTTCAGACAGATCGTGTCGCAATTCGCGGCAAAAGATATGACATCGTTGCAATCAACAATGTTGAGTTCATGGATTCTTGGCTTGAGATCGACCTTGCTGGAGGAGTTCCGACGTGAGTCGTTCAATCAAGATAGAGGGGACAGAAGAGCTGGTAAAGGCTTTCAAAAAGCTGACGAGAGAAGCAGCCATTGAGGTCGGAAAAGCCATCGATGCAACTGGTCTATCACTTCGTGGCTCAATCGTAAAGAAATATCAGCGTGGTCCTGCCACTGGAATCACTTACGAGAAGACCAATCCTAAAAGGACTCACAAAGCATCTGCTGCTGGAGAGGCACCAGCAACTGACACAGGAAGGTTGGCAAACTCTGTCGTTACGGAAAAGGATGCAGCCAGTCCTCTTTCAATCGAGGTTCTTACAGAGGTCGAATATGGACCTTACCTTGAGTTCGGAACAAGGACGATCGCACCACGACCGAATTGGGTTCCATCTGTTCAGGAGGAGACGCCCAAATACATTCGCCGTGTTGAGGCAGCAATCAGGAGAGCAGCAATCAGGAGAGCAGCGCGATGAACGGTGAGAATCTGCAACGTGCAATCTATGACAAGCTGATTGGCAACGCAACGCTGATGGGGCTGATCGATGGTGTATATGCTGACGTGCAGCAGGTTCTTGATTCTGGGTCGGACATTCCGTTCCCGTATGTAACGATCGGCAGCGACAGCCTTGCGACTTGGGACAGCAAAACATTCTTCGGCACCGACGCTTTGTGCCAGATCGATGTTTGGTCACGAGCGAACAACTTCCTTGAGGCAAAGGAAATCGGTTCGGCAATAACGGATGTACTTCATCAGCAGCCGCTGACCATCCAAGATGCAGACCACACGATGACAGTGCAGCAATCTTCTGTCTATTCCAAAGACCCTGACGGACACACCAAGCGTGGCATGTTCATGTTCAGAGTCTTGTTCACGAGGGATTGAGCAATGCGCTTTCCAAATCCCCCTTTTTCAATTACAATCAAACCAAGACCAATCACAAGGAGTCTGAACTATGGCTGATACTGGCCGCGACCTTCTCATCCTAAAGGGTGCCACAGCAATTGCGGGTGCTCAGGAAAACGGCATCTCGATCGACAACTCTCCCATTGACATCACGTCGATCGGTGATGGTGGCTACCGCACGCTGGCTGAATTTGCTGGCATGCGCGCGCTGGACATCTCTGTCTCTGGGGTTTGGGTTGACAAGGTCATCCGTGACCAAGCACTGGGCACCACCATGTTGCTGACCGACATTACGATTGAGTTCGCAGACGGTGGTGACATCGCTGGGGACTTCTATCTGGCCAGCTACGAAGAAACAGGCGCACACGATGGTGCTGTGACATTCACAGCAGCACTCCAGTCTTCTGGAGCGTGGACTTACACGACTGCGGCATAACAAATGAAGCAGATCAACATTGAGTGGCTGGGAGAGAAGTTCACCATCGGTGAGCATGAGGCTTTTGAGCTCGGCGAGCGTCTCGAGGACATCGTTACGCTGGCTGAGCTCGCAGCCATGGGGGAAAAGCCTAAGTTCCGCAAGCTGGCACGTTGCTACGCAGAGATGCTTAACTTCGCTGGTGCACGAGTGACACCTGAGAAGGTGCATTCGCAGATGATGAGTGAGATCAAAGGTCTCGACGAGAGCAAGAAGACGCTGATCGTTGCTGAGGCAATTGGCACGCTGATCGAGATCTTTATGGACGGTGCACCAGAAGGCGAGGAGCCAGACGAGGGAAAAAAGCCGAGCCGTTCGTCAAAGGCTGCTACCTAATCGCAGTCAATAAGCTCGGGATTCAGCCTTCCGAGTTTTGGCGAATGCGACCGAAGCACTTCTGGTGGTTGTTGGAGGCTGAGAAACCAAGTCGCAAGAAGCTTACGAACGAAACAGCTAAGCGACTTAAGAAATGGATGGACCGACGCAATGCTGCCAAGCCTTAAGGTCAAGATCGGAGCAGACACCAGCGACCTCGACCGCAAGCTGGGTGACACACAAGCAAGGCTGCGTCGGTTCGCGAAAATCGGTGCAGCTGCCGCAGTCGCAGCTGCAGTGGCAACAGCTGCTTTGTTCGTGCGCACAGCAGCCGCGATTGACGCGCAAGCCAAGCTCGCTCAATCTCTCGGGACCACCGTAAAATCGATGCAGGTTCTTGAGCGTGCTGGTCAGTTGGCTGGTGTCAACATGACTGGCATCGGGATGGCCACCAAAGATCTGACACGTCGGCTTAGCCAAGCAGCCTCTGGCACAGGGACAGCAGTTGATTCGCTAAAAACATTGAACCTGACCGTAGACGAACTCATGAAAATGCCACTGGACGAGCGTGTCTTGGCTATCAACAATGCCATTGACGAGTTCGTTCCTGCTGCGCAACGAGCTGCTGTTGCGGGCACGCTGTTCGGCGACAAAGGTGCGATCGCCATGGGGCGGCTGGACAGCGAGACCCTGCGCCAAGCCACAAAGGACATCGACGACTTCGGTGTTGCCATCGGCGAGGATGCAGCAGACCAGATCGAGAGAGCCAACGATGCACTGAGCAGGATCAAGCTTGTTTTTACAGGCATGGCAAATCAGCTTACAGTTGCTCTTGCACCAGCAGTTGAAGCTGTGGCAGACGCATTTGCAAACATCATGCGAATCGGAACACCATTCAGGGATTTGCTTGATGCGATATTTGCTCGCATGCCAGTTTACTTGGCAACAGTATCAGCATTCGCAGTTTTTATGGGGGGAAAGTTTGTCTTGGGTCTTGCTGCTGCGAGGCTCGCAACACTTGGATTTGCTGGCTCTCTTACTTTGGTCAGAGGTGCTCTTATAAGGACTGGCATCGGCGCTCTGGTCGTGCTTCTGGGCGAAATAGTATTCCAGATGATTAAGGCATCAGAAAAGGTTGGGGGCTTCGGGAATCTTCTCTCATTTCTTGGTGATATTTTTAAGGCTGCATTTGATGGAATGCTTATTGTTGCATCCTCTTGGGGTTTGAAATTTAGCGCATTTGGAAAAGACCTTCAGTCGATCTGGACTTCTACAATCGCATTCCTTGCAAAGAAGTGGGCAGATTTCCTAGGGACGATCGCACCAGCTTACAATGCAATCGCAGCTAAGCTTGGGGAAGAGGGCATTGATGTTATGGGCGCAGAAGCCTATTCATCAATGCTAGAGCATGCAGCAGCAAATCAAACAACACAAGCCAACGCCCTGCGTGAGAAAGCTGAAGCGATGGCGGGTGGTGCATTCGCAGGGCTTGCAGCAGCAGTCGGCAAGTTCTCTAAAGCTCTGAGCGGCGCGACTGCTGAGTCAGATGCATTAACTGAAAGCACTGTCAAACTTGGAGACGTTGGTTCGACCAGCCTTAAAATCGCTACTGGCGGAGTGGAAGAGTTGAAGAAGGTGCTGACAGAGGCTCAGGCTCGAGCCAAGTCAGCTGCTGAAATGATCGGCTCGAAGATGGAAGAGGCCATGATGAGCATGGTCGACGGAACAAAGTCTGCCCAGGATGCGTTCAAGTCTATGGCAAAGTCCATCATCCTGGAGCTGTATCGCATCTTCGTCGTCAAGAGGATCACAGGCTTTTTGACCAAAGTTATAAGCGCAGCCTTTGGGGTTCCTGCGGCAGCCTCTCCCAGCTACGAAGGTGGCGGATACACTGGCCGTGGCCCAAGGTCTGGTGGCGTTGATGGTCGTGGCGGGTTCCCTGCGATCGTGCATCCAAACGAGACGATTGTCGATCACAACAAAGCTGGGTCTTCAATGGGGGGTTCGGTCATTGTTCAGCAGACAATTAACATTAGCACTGGCGTCCAGCAGACTGTCCGAAATGAGATCAGGCAGCTGATGCCACAGATCGCAGAAAGCGCAAAAGCTGCAGTGGCTGATTCAAAACGTCGTGGCGGAAGCTACGGGAGGGCATTCGCATAATGGCTATTATTTATCCTCTGGTTCTTCCAACACACACCAAGATAAGGTCATTCGAATTTCGCACCATAAACGCAGTGGTTGAGAGCCGTTCGCCATTCACTTTCGCGGGGCAGGTTCATGCTTATGCAGGCCAGATGTGGCAGGCCGATATTCAGCTCCCGCCTATGAACGCTGCTCGAGCAGAGCAGTGGCTTGGCTTCCTGCTTTCTTTGCGCGGAAGGTTCGGAACATTCCTTATGGGGGATCCTCTGCGCACGTCTTTGCGTGGCACTGCAACATCATGCATCGTTACTGGAGTGGCTGGTGACAACACAGTTGATGCTGCTGTTCCTGTCGGAGAAACCCTGCTGGCTGGGGATTATATCCAGCTTGGTGGCGGCGCTAGTGCGACTTTGCACAAGGTTCTGGCTGATTACACAGGAACAGGATCTGCTGCTGATCTGGAAATCTGGCCTGCTCTGCGCGTTCAGAGGTCATCTGTTTCGGCTATTCTGACAGAAACCAAGGGTGTTTTCAAAATAAATAGCAATGAGCAGGCTTGGTCTATCAATGAAATAAGTATCTATGGAATTGCGTTCGGCGCAGTGGAGGCTATCTGATGTCACGTACAATCCCCGCAGCACTACTCACAGCACTCGGTCAGACTAACGTAGCACCTTTCTACGCGGTAGAGTTTGACTTTGATGCAAGAACTGGCACTGACGTAAACGGAAATCCTATAGAGTATGGACCACTTCGATTCTGGACTGGGTATGGTGAACGCACGATTGAGGGCAACACATACCTTGGTGCTGGCAGCTTGATCAATGTTGGTGGTCTTGACGAAGTGGGCGACCTGTCGGCCAAGAGTGCTACTATCAGCTTGAGTGGTGTGCCAACAGAACTCGTGTCCTTGGCATTGCAAGAGCCGTATCAGAACCGCGCCTGTCGCATCCTGTTTGGTGTGGTTGATGTTGCGGATGTCATTGAGGTGTTCGGCGGCTTCATGGACACCATGAACATTCAGGATAGTGGTGACAGTTCCATCATTACTCTGACAGTTGAGAGTAAACTGGTTCAGCTTGAACGCGCTAAGGAGCGTAGATACACCCACGAGAGCCAACAATCCCGATACCCAGGCGACACATTCTTTTCTTTTGTGTCCGACCTACAGGATAAGGAAGTAGTATGGGGACGCAAGAGCGCCTAAACAACTATCTCAATTCCGTCCGCAACGAGCCTTTCGCGTGGGGGCATCACGACTGTCTGACGTTTACAAACAATGCCTTTAAGGCCATGCACGGTTCTGGTTGGGCAGATGACCTGCTTGGTCGCTACACAGATCATGACGGTGCTCCCATTGACCGCCGCAACGATCTGCGCAGGATATTCGGCTACACCAAGTTCGATGATGCTGTTGATGAAAGGCTGACACGAATAGGGTATGTTCCCCCAAGAGGTGCGCTCGTGACGACAAAGCACAGCCAGAGATGGGTGATCGGAGTGGCAATGGGAATCAGCGTTGGTGCGTCCGCTGTTTTCCTATCGAAGCAGGGTCTGCTATACCTACCGATAGAACTTATTGATATGGCTTGGGTCCGCGCATGAAGAACACACCTTTTAACGTGATGCGCCACAACGACTGGGACCGTGCGCCGCGTGATCCTATTACCCTTTTCACTTATGCTGTAAGTACGCTTGGGTTTAGCACTGTTGGCGCAGTGTTGTTTAGTGCTGGTGCAACTATCGCCATCAGCGCGGTCACGTCTTGGGCAGTGTCAGCCCTTACCCCAAAGCCAGCTAGCGGTGTGGGTACGCAAGGCATCCTCACCAACGCAAGGAACCCAGCAGCACCGCACGAATACGTCTACGGTGAGGTGCGCAAGGGCGGCGTCATCACATACCTCGAGTCAACTGGTGAGAACAACAAATTCCTGCATCAGATCATTGTGCTTGCGGGCCATGAGGTCGAGGAAATTGGTGACATCTACATCAACGACGAAGTGGTCGCGCTGAATGGCGGTAACTTTGTCACGTCTGCACCTTGGAATAGCAAGATACGCATCCAAAAGTTTGACGGCACGCAGACAACCGCGCCTGCGTCCCTGCTTGCGGAAAGCAATCAGATCAACGCCAACTTCATCGGGCGGGGCTTGGCCTACATCTACATTCGCTTAGAATACGATCAAGATGTGTTCGTCAACGGCATCCCCCTGTTTACTGCAAAGGTAAAGAGCAAGAAGGTCTTTGATCCTCGGACATCTACAACGGCCTATTCTGCCAACGCTGCACTGTGCATCCGTGATTACCTTGTTACCGATTACGGTATGGCGGATGTGGGTTCCACCAACGACACCTTGTTCAGCGCGGCTGCGAACGTGTGCGATGAGGAGTTGCGCCTAACCTCATCTACAACTGCTGGCAATTTTGTCGTGGGGAAACTTTACGAAATAATCACCATTGGAACGACCGACTTTACCGCCATTGGAGCGAGCGCCAATACGGTAGGCGTTTTCTTTGTTGCTACAGGCGCTGGCACAGGTACGGGCGTTGCCTATAACGCTGAGAGACGCTACGAGATGAACGGCGTCATTTCCGCCGCCCTTGCGCCAGGGAATATTCTGCAAAGCGCGATGACAAGCTGCGCAGGCACGTTGTTCTGGGGGCAGGGAAAGTGGCAACTGCGTCCTGGGTATTACACAGCACCGACAAAGACGTTCACGCTGGATGATCTGCGTGGCCCGATCTCGCTGTCCACAAGAACCAGCCGCCGTGACAACTACAACATTGTTCGTGGTAAGTTCAACGATGCAGCGCAACGCTACATAACCTCAGACTATCCAGAACTGCGCGGCGATGCGTTCATCATTGAAGACAACAATCTTCAAAACGCGCTAGACCTTGAGTTGCCGCTGACGACATCTGCGGCTATGGCGCAGCGCCTAGCCAAGCTGACCCTATTCCGTGGTCGTGAGCAAATGTCGTTTAGCGCCGACTTCAGCATGGCAGCGTTCGATGTGCAGGTTGGCGACATCATTGCTCTGACCAACCCTCGTTATGGGTGGACTGATAAAGAGTTTGAGGTATTGGGGTGGCGCTTTGCTGCTGACGGAGACGCTGGTGACTTGCGGGTAAACCTATCGCTGCGTGAGACATCTGAAGCTGCCTTTGATTGGGATGCTGAAGAAGAAGCCATCATCAGCAACAACACAAACCTGCCGAACGCATTCCGCGCTATACCATTTGGCTTAAACATCACCAGCGAGGTTAGGGTCGTCAACGAGCACCTTACCAACGTAATCTTTGCGGAGGTAACGTCATCTGAGTCGTTCAACATTGACCGCGTTGAAGTGCAGTTCCGCAAGACTGGTGAGGAAGGCTGGAAGGTGGCAGGTGTTGGCCAGATTGGCACGTTTGAAATCTTGGACACTGAAGGCTCGACATACGACATTCGCGCGCGAACATATTCGGTCTTGGGTGTGCGATCCGAGTTTGAAACTCGCACCAACTTTGTCGTGTCTGGTCTTGCGGATCCGCCTGCTAACGTAACTGGTCTTACCGCTGAAATTAACGGCGCGTCCGTTCATCTTGAATGGGACCCTGTGCCTGATCTTGATCTTTCGTTCTATCGCATCCGGCACGCGGCAGAGGAATCTGGAGCAACGTGGGCAAATGCCACGACGGTTGTTGACAAGGTGCCGCGCCCTGCAAACTCTATTACAGTCCCTGCCAAGTCCGGCAGCTACATGATCCGTGCTTTTGACAAGACAGGAAACGCATCCGTCGAATACACGACCGTTGTCATTCCTACGGAAGCTTTGGAGGGATTTGCCACAACGCTAACGCAGTCTGAGCACCCATCATTTGCTGGCACCAAGACAGACTGCAGCGTTGTTTCTAATGAATTGCTGATTACAAATACCGTTCCACTTGCAACAGGAATATTGCAAGCATCACTTGGCGCAGAGCCTGGATTAACTTTGTTTGGCAATACTTTAATAAGCGGACGTCCTTTAGGTGACATAGACAACAGCGGAACCGTAACATCTTTTGACGCTCTACAGGCGCTGAAGTATTCATCTGGGGCTTTAACAGAACAAAATTACTTGGATTATATCAACCTCGTTATGATACCATACATGGTTGAAAATAAGGGCACTTACGCTGCTTATTTGCCGCCGTTCACAGCAACCTATGAGTTTGGATCGGTTATCGACACAGGCGCGGTGCGGCGGTTCCGTGCGCGGATCGACTTGGAAACTCGACGTTTGAATGATTCGGCTGACCTTTGGGATGATCAATCTGGTTTGTTTGACGATCTGCCTGGGCTGTTTGATAACTTCACCGGCGCGGCACAGTTTGCCGACACCAACATTATAACTTATATTGCGACAACGAATGATGACCCAGCAGGGGCACCAACATGGACGGATTGGAAGAAATTTCGGGCTGGCGACTTTTATGCGCGCGCGGCGAAATTCAAGATTGAACTTATCAGCAACGCAATGAACGTGAAGCCTGCGGTAGATACGCTAATTGCAAAAGTGGAGCACAACTAATGGCAGAGCATGATTACGTAATCGACAACCAGAACGCACCCAGCTTTCGGGCTGATCTAAACAATGCTTTGCTAGCGATTGTGTCAAACAACAGCAAGTCGACAGAGCCAACCGTAACATACGCCGACATGATTTGGTATGACACAGCTGCGAAAATCCTTAAGATGCGGTCTAATGCCGATGATGCTTGGATCAATGTGGCCTATGTCGATCAATCGGCTAACGCTTGGCGGGTCTTAGACGACACACAGGTGGTCAACACGTCAGGGACGCAGACAGGTTTGATCGGGGATCAGTCCACCGCCACTTGGGAAGCTGGTACTGGCACAACGGAATCGCTGGTCAGCCCCGCTAAGGTGAAGGCGGCGATTGATGCGTCCGCAGCCCCCGCAGCCCCCTCGGTGATTGTTGAGGGGTATAACACCGGAACTGGCCTTTTGGCTGCAACGACATGGACGGACTGTCGATTTTCAAGTCTGGTTCAAAACACGATAAGCGCAACACTGGCCTCGCATAGAGTGACACTGCCAGCCGGAACATACTACATCGACAACTTTCTCAAAATGGAACCTGGGTCCGGTGGTGTAGTACGTATCTCTTTGCGATTGTACGACCACACGAACACAGCAATAATTGCGGAGTACGTCATCAATCAAGGACAGCTAGATCACAGCGCTGGTTCTTTCTGTGGCGCAAATGTTTTCACTTTGTCAGCACCAGCGGCTATTGCACTTCAAGTTTACAAAGACTCTGGTGCAGGGGCAGCGTTGAATGCGCTAGTAAAGATTTGGAAGACAGCTTAAGCGTCCGTCTTGAACGGGCTTTCCATATTTGTCAAAATCAGGCATAGTTAAAATGCATATGTAACAAAGGAGGCCGCAATGGCTACATTAGACAATCGGGTGTTTGACAACGGCCTGACCGTTCTTGACACAGAAGCGAACGCAATTCACATCACGTCTGCCGAGGCAACCAGCTATGCCAATGTGGCTGCGGTGACGCTTGGCAATTCGACAAGCCTAAGCATTGCAGCCCCATCAGATCGTGCTGGCGGTGGTCGGGAAGTAGTCGTGGCTGCTATCACAGACGGGTCGGTCACTGGCACAGGGACAGCAACTACCTACGCCATTGTGGACACTGTGAACAGCCGTTTGCTGGCTACCAGCACCCTAACAGAATCGCAGGCTGTCACATCAGGCAACACCTTTACGCTGTCTTCTGTCGCTATCGGTATCCCAGACCCAGCATAAAGAAGGGCCGTATCATGCAGGTTCAGGCATATAGTGGGCAAATTGTCAGTGTTACTTTTGCCGCTAATGCAGGGGAGGCGGTTGCAATCGATGTTGACTGCCCCCTACTTGCGGTGCAATTTACTGGCGCATCAGGTAGTGAAAACTACTGCATATTGTCGGCCTCAAGGGTTCTACAAATGGACGGCTCATATGCATCGACCATTCAATTCCGCATCCCGTTCGGTGAGCAGGGTATCAACGGAGAGATTGACGTAGAGGGCGTAACTTCCATTGATTTCGTGTCTGAAGTCACCATTACAGGTACGGTGAGCTATAGCCACGTCGAGGTGATCTAGTGGCAATTACATATGTCGGCGGCAAGACTGCTTCAACGGTAGGTACTGGTTCTGATTGGAGTACATCGCTTACTGATTTAGCCGGTGGTTCAAACACGTCACCGGCTGATGGTGACGTTGTTGTTGTTGCCTATAATGTTGGTGCAGCTTTAGATATTTCTCTTGGCTTAACAACCTCTGGTTACACCGAAATAGCCGAACTTTATGCTAACGACAGCGTTGATGCCAACCTATCCGTATCGTGGAAGCGTATGGGGGCAACACCTGATACAGATGTTGTGATGTCACCAACAACAAGCAGTAATTACGCAGGCACAGTAGCTATCCATGTCTGGCGGGGTGTTGACGATACAAACCCACTAGATGTGACGTCAACCACTGCTACGGGTATTAATTCTGGATTAGTTTGGCCAGACCCGATCACCCCTACAACTAGTGGGGCCATAGTTCTGATTGCTGGGGGGATCGGGTCTGGCGCGATAGATGCCTATCCAACGGCAAGTGAGCTATCAAATTTTTTAGCTGTGGGTCAAAACGACAATTACGACTCGGCAGTAGGGTTAGGGTCATTTGCGTGGACGAGTGGTGTTTTCACCCCTGCACGATGGGGCTTTAGTATTGGAGATGCGCAAAACAGGTCTTGGTGCGCTGTCACAATGGCGCTGCGACCTGTGGTATCGGCCACAGCCTTAACCGCAACTGATATTACAACCGCCGCACCGACCGTCGGTACTGTATCTCTAACGGAATCCAGTGCGATCACAGCCACCAGCATTGTAACTGGCCAGCCTACCATTGGCGCACCAAGCATTTCACAATCCACGGCATTGACTGCTACCAGTATTACGGCTGGTGCACCAACGGTCGGGTCTATATCTCTAGCGCAAGAACATAGCTTCACTGCGCAGGGTATTGCCACAGGTGCGCCTGTTATCGGGTCGCCATCTATCGATGAGACTGTCACGCTCACGGCAGTTCGCATTGATGCCGGTGCGCCAACGATAGGGGCTGCGACCTTTGCACAATCGCACAGCCTCGCTGCCACAGGCTTTGCGACAAATGCACCGGTTATCAGCCTAGCAACGATGATGCAGGAGCACGGACTGGCCCCCGTTGGCGTCACCACAGGTCAGCCCACTGTTGGTGCATCAAGCATCGCGCAGGATCACGACATCGCTGGCAATGGCATCACGACAGGCCAACCGACGATCCCAGACGTTACGCTGTCGCAAGACCAGACGTTCAATGCCGATCCCATCACGACTGGCATTCCTGCGGTCGGCCAAGCCACAGTGTCCGAAGTCAGCATCTTTGCGGCTGTAGCCATCACAACCGGATCGCCCGTTGTCGGCCAGTCGGCGGTAACGCAGACGCACATCCTGACCGCCGACAACATCAACACGGCACCGGCGTTGGTCGGATCGCCGTCGATTGGCGACACCAGCAACCTATTCGCCGATCCGGTGACGACAGGCCAGCCCGTCATTGGCCAGCCTGCTATCGCTCAAGATCACCAGTTTGCGCTGGACGGCATCACAACAGGCGCAACAATCGTGCAGCCTGCCGTTTGCGTTATACGGGTGGCGCTGGTCGCTGACGGAATTACCACTGGCTTGCCAACGATCCCCAGCGTTACGATGTCGGAGGGAGAGACGTTTAATGTCGATCCCATCACGACAGGCAATCCCGTTGTGGGCCAGATCCTTTTCGACCCAGGATTTGGCAGGTCTTCGTTGGTAAGCTCTGGGTCGCAAAACAGCGCATCAATTTTCGGCCGAGACAAGAACATGGCATCGATAGTCGGCAGGGACAAGAACAGGGCAGCATAATGGCATTTTACATCAAACAAAACGACACATCCCCAGCGATCGAGACGATCCTTCAAAGCGACGACGGATCGGTGATCATCGACCTTACGGATTGTGAAGTCAATTTTCACATGACTCACTCCCAACGCGATGTTGAGATCACTGGCGCCTGCGAGATCCTCGACGAGGTCGGAGGGCGCGTCCGATACCAATGGCTGGCTGGCGACACTTCTGTTTCTGGTTGGTATCGCGCCGAATTTCAAGTAACGTACAGCGACGCAAAGATTGAGACGTTCCCCAACGATGGTTCAATTTGGATCCACGTTGACGGAGAACTAGCATGAGTGTTGACGATCGATTTGGCCGACTTGAAAAGAACATGGACAAGTTGGGCGACAAGATTGACGAGTTGGTCAAGGTTGTTGTGGACATGGCCAAGATGGAGGAGCGGATGATCACGCTCTTCAAGCGCATGGACAAATATGACACGCGAATGGATAGAGTTGACGATCGTGTGACTCTGATTGAG
>TARA_R110000868_G_scaffold121366_3_pt1 | contig 17004 bp, 23 predicted proteins | sample TARA_R110000868 | Tara Oceans TARA_R110000868 (sample SAMEA4397489) | marine metagenome | biome: Polar Biome; feature: [SRF] surface water layer (ENVO:00010504); material: water (ENVO:00002006), including particulate matter (ENVO:01000060) such as... | depth 5 m | reverse complement strand
GGGTATCGAGATTAAAGCTGACAATGAAGAAGAATTGTATAATGCTCTTAAAAGACTTGGTTGGCTTAAAGAGATTAGCGTTCTTGCTATTTACATAATAACTGCCAACTATGGTATAGCATAGGAGTATAAAATGCCTGTAGATAATACAGTACAAGATAATACAGATGAAGAAGTTCTTATTTGCACATCTTGTGAGGAAGAGTTTAAAGCAAATGAGCGTGACCATCATCAAAATAATGATGGTGAAATATTCTGCTATGATTGTTATTGGGAGTACTATCAGCATTGTGGTAGTTGTGGAAGTGAGGTTGAGTCTGACTATATTATGTGGAGCGATAGAGATGAAGAATATTATTGTGATAATTGCTATCCAGGAGAAGGTGAAGATGTAGACCTTGACTCATACAATTCAAACGTAGATATAGTAATGCCAGATGGTAACACGTATGTAAAAAATAAGTTTGAAAGAGCCGTTGGTGTAGAAATAGAAACCACTGGATATGAGCATAGAATAGATGACTTTGATTCCTCTCAGTTTGACTTTAGAAAAGCATATGATGGGAGTGTAAATGCATACGATGAAGATTACAAGGGTGCAGAGTATATATCTAAACCTATGACTGGAGATTATTTGTTTAGACAAATAGATAATATAGGCAACTACCTGTTGGATAATGATTTCAAGGTAAATAAAAGCTGTGGATTACATATACATATAGATGCTAGAGATTTATTCTACGAGCAACTAAAAGGTATATTGATAGTAGCAAAGACCTTTGAGGATATTATATTTAAAATAGTTCCTCGTTCAAGAAGTAAATCTAGGTGGTGTAGGAAAGTACCTATGGAGAAACATCACATTACAAGAATAGAATCTAACTCTGATCTTATACAATCTTGGTACGAAAGTTCTGATACCTATCCAGATTTTGATAAGTATAATGACTCTAGATATCACGGATTAAACTTACACGCAAGAGTATATCTTGGAACTATTGAATTTAGATATCATTCTGGAACTAATAACCCTACTAAGATAAAGAACTGGATTACTATATGTCAGTCTATTGTATCTAAAGGAATAGAGCTTGGTAATGAAATAAGCCATGCTAAGACAGGGTTTGAGTATAGCGATGAAGCAGTGTGGCTAACATCGGTTGAAGAGAAAAAAGTAACCATAGAAGATTTTATAAAAGTGCTTGGTCTTGAAGAGTTACGTGGATATATACTAAGAAGAATACATAAGCTCAATGGTGATAATTTAAATGTAATAGATGATGTATATATACAGGACTACTTAAATGCTGTATAATATATATATAGTATATATGAACCAATGGACAGGAGGTATTAATAATATAAGCGTTAAACAACAGTTTGTCAAGTAAAAAATTATTTTATTTAATTGTTGATTGGTTTATACATAAGAGTTATATTTATTAGTAATAAATAGTTAAGAAAGGAACAGATGCCAGCAATAGGATTTAAATACCCAGACGGAGAACACATATCTTTTGAAGATGTATTTGAGAATGGGAAGCTAGAACTTGAAAGAATGGGAATAGTTATGCCAATGTTAAAAGAGTTGGCTAAACAAAGAGACCCAGATAGGAAACCATCGGTAACCGAGTGTCTTATAGGTACTTGTGAGGCTTACCTTAAAAGAACAGAAGATTATTATATCGACCCACAAGAGCACGCATTTGCATTAGCAGGAACACTGCATCACTCAAGACTTGAAGGTAATGCCGATAAAGACTTAGCTGAAATAGCTATGGAAGGTATGGATATAACTGGTATAGTCGATCTCTATGACGAAGATACTAAATCTCTTATAGACTACAAGAACGTAGGCTCTTATAAGGTTGCCCAGGTACTTGGATTAGATTTTTACTTAGAAGATGACCCAACTGGGGCTGTATACTTACGTAATGGAAAGTGGGGTAATAAAGGAGAACCTAAGAAGGTAAAAAGATATTGGGCAAACCCTGAAAAAGCAGACCTTGGTGATTGGGAGTGGCAAATAAATTGTTATAGATACATGCTTGAGAAACAAGGTAAAGAAATAAATAATATGTATGTACAGATAACTGTACGTGATGGTGGTATACAAGCGTCAAGAGATAGAGGTGTTGAGCATAAGATATATCTAATAGATGTACCATATATACACAATGACCATATCATAGAGAAGTTTACCACTAAAAGAGATGCATTGCTTGAAGCTATAAAACTTAGTAAGCTACCAGAAATGTGTAGCGAAGAAGAAACGTGGGGAGGCAAGAAGTGTAAAAGCTATTGTGATGCTAGAGATGTATGCCCATATGTTAATAATAAATCTAAGGAGCTAGAATTTGGCTAATAAAAAAAATAAGATTGTAAAAGTAGAGGAATATACTCTAGAGCAATTGCTTGTTAAAAAGCATAAAGATATTTCTCAACGAACTACACCTAAGGCTTATGTAAAGACGAGACCAGATGGTTTTGATTATGTAGAAGAAGCCTATATGCGTAATGAGTTGACGAAAGAATACCCTGGTTGGTCTTGGTCAGCCGCAGGGAATAATCCAGTACAGTTCTTAGGAGCTGAGTGGGTTATAGTAACTGGTGTTTTAAGATTTGAAGACAATGGTGTAGGAAGGGAGTTCTTTTCTCCTGGCTCTGCAAGAGTTCAATTCAAACGTGGAAAACCACACACCGCTGAACACGTTATTGACATAGATAAAAACTTAGCGAGTGCTAATACTAATGGATTAAAACGTGCTATAAACAGGCTTGGTAATATAGCTGATGATGTTTATAGAAAGCAAGACCTTACCTTATCTGATGAAGATATAGAAAAGCTAGAAGAAAAGATGGAAGGACTTTCCGATGAGTGGAAAGATAAGATAATGCAAAGCGTTTTAAATGGTGATGTGGTTAGACCAGACCTAGAAAAAGTAATGAGTAGAATCGATCAATTAATAAAAGAAGAACAGGAGAATAAAGATGGCTGATGTCGGAACAATACTCGACAGTGCTAAGAGTCAAGACTCTTGGTATGACCCAAGGCAAGACTTCTCTGGTATTATGCCAGAAGGTGAGTACAAAGCTCACGTTAAGTCCTTAAATATAAAAAGAAATGTAAAAGTTAAAAACAAATTTCTTTCAGATATTTATGAAGTGGTTTTTACTGTAGCCGAAGAGAATGTTGATATGGAATACCTAGACGACAAAGGAAATGATGTAACTGGAGCTGCTTTTGTCGGCAGGGACTTTCGTTCAAAAGGTTTCTTTAGATTTAAGAAGCCTAACAAAAAAGAACACCCTAATCTAAGCGAAAACATGGGTTCTAATAGGTCGTATATGGAACTTATTAATTCCTTTGGATTAACTATGGAAGAAGTTGACGGAAAGTTTTTTCTTCCAGAGTTAGACTCAAGTGATATAGAAGGTTTGCCTGTAGTAGCAAAAGTTTATCACGAAAAATGGAATACCTCTGATGGTGAAGAGAAAACAACGGCTAAAGCATCTATGATATTTAGCTGGGAAGATGGTGTTAAAAAAGAGGATGAGCTACCCTTTTAGTTAGTTGCTAGTTAATAAGGGCTTGGATGCTCTGATATAAATCCTATCAAGATGGGCGAATAGGTCTCCTAACTTTTGTTATTTGTAGTTAGGTATGTTAATCCTTTATCAGATATGTTACATCCAAGCCCTTTTTTTAGAAAGAGGAACAAATGGTTTTTAAAGATATAAAAGATTCAGACCCTATGTTAAAAAGAATAAGTATAGAAAAAGCAGATGATATGACAGAAAAAGATGTAGACGATTTTTGTGAATGGGTCTGTGCAAAAGCAACAAGGCTTGGATTTGATGTGAGAATTATAGATGAAGATAAAAGAGTGGATTAAGATAGAGGAATCTATGACTGATCTTATGGGTTGGGATGATGGTATAAATGCTATGTGTGAAGCTCATAGAGAAGTAGCACCAAAAAAACCTATATATGAATTGAGTAAACGTGAAGATAAAAAGATTATATTTAGATTAAGAAAAAGATATTCACAGTACAGAGGTAAATCAGACATATGATATTATTAAACTTAGATAAGAAAGGATTCCTTTTTTATGTGGAGGTGATAATTGTTAGTCTGATAATTCAAAAGGTTGGTTTCTTTTATCCTCTGTGTCTGGTGGGCTGAGGCTCTAGTGTCTAGCTATCCTCAGCCTTTTGTTTTATTAAAGGAGAATAAATGGCTAAAGTAAAAAAGAATAAAAAAACATATAAGGAGTTGATAAAAGATATAGAACTTCTTGAGTCAATAGTTATGTACTACAGGGACTACCTTGAACGTATGGGATTATTAATAGAAAATTACATAGAGATGAATAAAGACACTGAAAAATTAGTTAAATACATAGAAGAGAAGGGAAAGAAACTTGAAAATAAATGGAATGAAAAAACATAATTTTGATAGCAAATGCTCGTTATGTGATGAAGAAAAAGATAAGTACACTGCTATTCTATCAGCTACTCATAATTATATATTATGTCTAGCCTGTTATCCTAAGTATGATAAGTTAGATAACGTAGGAAAGAAATGGATGGAAGCAGAATTTATGAATGGTACTTCATTAGAAGATAGGTATATGAAAGGAGAATAATATGGCTGAATTTCTTTTAGGATTGATATTAGGTTCAATCCTTACATTAGTAGGTTTATATTGGTATTCTGAATGGAGATAAAAAAACTTAAAAAACAGGTTATGCTTTGTGGTCATAAAGAATACTACACTAAGCGTGAAGTACCAGAAGACATATGTGTAAGCTGTGAAAAAACTCTTAGAAAAAAAGTAAGGAGGTATTACTATTCCAAGTAAAAGTAAGGCAAAGGGAAATAGATTCGAGAGATTGTGTGTTAAAATAGCTACATCTTTTGGATTAGAAGCTCAACGAGCTTGGGGTTCTGATGGTAGGTCTATGGGTGAGCATCAAGAAGTTGATATTAAAATAGAGCATTATAAAGTACAATGCAAAACAAGAAAGAGGATAGCAGAATGGTTGAAACCAGGGAAAGAAGTAGATATACAGGTCGTAAAAGAGGACGCAGGGGAGGTTTTCGTGATCCAGCCTTTAGAGAAATGGTGCGAAATGGTGAAATCTCTCCAAGCGCAGAAATAACTCCAGAAAGTTTAATAAGGGTAAGTAGCTCTTCAGAAAATTCTGGTGTGATTGAATATAGAAGAAAAAAATATGCTCAAATGGAGACACATATTAATTATTTCAGTGAAGATTGGTTTGATTTTGATGGGATTATAAAAGATGAAGATGAAAAGTCTCATAGAAAGCAAGCTGGAATGTCAAGTAAAATGTTTAAATGTGTTACTTGTGATAGACCTTGGTCTCCAGGATTAAAAGTAAAATCAGAGTATTACGATAAGTCTTTATTTAAGAACATACCTATGGAGAAAAAGATATGCCGAAAATGCGACGATGTCCTACCTGTGGAAGCAGGTTAAAACACGAAGACTATACTAAAAGAATAGAGAAGAAAAGGATGTCAAGGGATAAAATTACTCTTGAATCTATAGATGATATGTTTGAAAATACATCATTTTATTTTGAGGTTGCTGACTTAGATAAGTATTCTTTTTTATCTGATGTAGAAGATATACAGGATATAGTTATTAGGAAAATGATCAGACAATACATACACGAAAAATATTACAAGCGTGGGTATGGTATTAAGTATCTCATAGGTATGATTAAGAATGAGAACTCAGCTTACGGATTAAAAAAAGAATATGAAAGGAAGTCACTTGACAGAATCCCACCAAAAATCGATTAAGATATACAATGAGAATTGTATGAAAACAATGGGAAGAATGGAAGATAAATCTATTGACCTTATAATAACAGACCCACCTTATGGTATGAAGTTTAGAAGTAATCATAGAGCCAAGAGGTACGAGGGAATACATTGGGATGATAATCTCGACTGGGTTGAAGATTGGTCTTCTGAATCTTACAGGGTTTTAAAAGACAATACTAATATGTATGTGTTCTGCTCTTTCCACAATGTAGATATATTTAAGCAAGCTCTTCAAAGGGATTTTGCAATTAAAAATATATTAATATGGGAAAAGAATAATACAAGTATGGGTGATTTAAAAGGCGACTATGCCCCTAAATATGAAATGATATTGTTTGTTTCAAAGGGAAGAAGGTTATTGAATGGTGGTAGAGACCCTAACATATTTAAATTTGCAAGGACAGGAAACAAGTTGCATCCAACACAGAAACCAGTTGAGCTTATATCTTATCTTATTAGTAAAAGTTCTGATAAGAATGATTTAATATACGACCCATTCATTGGTTCTGGTACTACAGCTGAAGCTGCTTACACTAATGAAAGAAGATGTATAGGATCAGAAATAGATGATGCTTATTATGAAGTATCATTAACGAGGATTGAACACCTAGAAAGACAGGGTACATTGTTTGTTTAGTGAATCAACAGAGAAGTCATTACTTGCATCTGTAATAATGAAGCCTAATAATATAGACTTAGTACAGAAGTGGATAGAAGAGCCAAGCGTATTTTATAATGATTTTCATAGAAACATATGGAAGACTATCCTATCTTTAAATGATAAGAAAGAGGATATAGATATAGTTAGCGTTGTTCATAACTACCCACAAAAAAAATATGTTGGTAATCAGTTATCTTACGAGATAACTCAGATAGCTACTTCGGAAGCCACATCGTCAAGAGCAGAATACTATGCTAAGATGTTACACGGATATTGGCTTAGGCGAGAGCTTGGAAATTACTCTAAAAAACTTGGTGGTTTAACAGAAGATAACTCAAATGATATAAGTGATTTACTTAATGAATCACATACTCTTATCGGTAATCTTATAAAACTTCAACCAACAAAAGAGTTTAGTATGGATGATCTCCTTGAAGAGACCAGGGAATCTATATTCAATAGAAAAACAAACATTAAAACTGGTATAAGTAAGTTTGATAAAGTTATATCTGGTATGACAAGAGGTGAGATAACTATTATAGCTGGTAGACCAGCGAATGGTAAGACTACAGTAGCAGCTAATATAGCTAGAAACCTTGTTATGAGTGGATATAAAGTTGCTATGTTTAATAGAGAAATGCCGAACACAGAAATGATGAAGAAGTTTATAGCTATGGAGGGAGATAATATATCTTATAGAAACTTAAGGCACGGCATACCATCTAGTAAAACAAAAGTGCATGAGGCTATGGATTTTATACATGATAACTATAAAGATAAACTTTATATGTATGATAATATAAGAACTTTAGCTGATAGCTTTCATGAAATTAAGAATATTAAACCAGATGTAGTTATAGATGACCACATAGGTCTTATAGAATACCCATCTAATGATAGAAGAGATTTAAGGCATAAGATAGGTGACACTACTAAGCAATATAAATGGTTAGCTAAAGCAGAAAACATGTGCGTATTACTTGTATCACAGTTAAATAGAAATATAGAATATAGAACAGATTCAGTTCCAAGATTATCTGACCTTGCTGAATCTGGAAATCTAGAGCAAGATGCTGAGATAGTAGCATTCACACACTACCCATATATATCAAGATATGGAGAAGAAGACACTGATGGTAGAATATGGACTGAGAATGAAATGCAGTTAGTAGTATCTAAGAATAGATATGGAACTACAGGATCTGTTGAAGTAGGTTACGCTGGTGATAGTTGTAAATTGTTTGAAGATTTACAATCAGCTATAAGCCACGAAGAAAAAAAGAAACAATTTGAAATGGAGATAATAGGATGAGTTTATTTTTAGTAACAGGAGTTCATTATATAGAAGTTGAAGCTAATGATAAAGAAGAAGCTTTAGTTAAGTATGAGAATAATGTCAAAGTAAAAAAGAGGGAAAGTTTTAATTCTGGTAGGGTAGGATTTATAGATGACTACTATCTATCAGCCGAAGATTGGATTGAAGATAGTGTAGCCAGTCTTTTAAAAGAGTGTAAAAGTAAGGAGAAATACCTTAAAAGTAAGGAGAAATAAAGATGGGTTATTGGAAAGAAGCAAGGGCAGAGCTAGATGATATAGGAGATCCTACGGATGGAATTGATATTGAAAAAGAAATGAAGGAAGCAATGATGAATGAATACACAATAAAAGGTACTAGTTATTCTCAAGTTGAAGCTAAAAGCGAAGAAGAGGCAATACAAAAATATAAAGAAAATATTCTTGAATATATATGTGATGATTGGGAAGTAGAGGTAATAGACGATGATGAGGATTACGATAAAGATAGAGGTCTTGTAGTATGAAATTGGAAACTTTACAAGCCAAGCCAATAGAAGTAACCCCAAAGAAAAATGAAAGCGTACAAAGGCTAATTTCACGCTTTAAAAAAGTATTTAGTGAAAGTGGTGTAATGGAAAAATATAAAGAAAAAAGATTTTATGAAAAGAAATCGGAGAAAAGGAGACGAGAAAAGAAGAAAACTCGCCTCCTCATGAAAAGACAGCAAAAAAATGAAGGTAGAACTTAATTAATTATCCTTGTTTTGTCTTAGGCTTAACCAGATCTTTTCTTCTTTTTGGTAGTGTTCTCCTTCTCTCTTCGTCGGTAGGCATTTCATACCCACCCATACTATTTAAAAAATCTATAATAGTATCAGAAGAATACCTAAGACGGTCTGGGTTCATAGGCATTTGACTAACATCTATATTAGTTTTATCTGCCATAGCTTTAGATAAGAACTCAAACATATCAGATTGGTTTATAATATCGTCTATAGATTTAGATTCTCCTACATCTCTTTGTAATTTATTTCTACCTAATGCGCTAGAAAACTGACTTCGTATAGGAGATTTAGGGTCAATCATTCCTCTTAAAAGCTCTTGTATATCAATATTTTCTGGAGAACCAACTCCTATATTTGGGTCTGTCATAAACAAAGCTTCTCTTCCCATGGGAGTCTTAGACATTTGTCCTTGACCTTTAGTAAGAGAGTCTATTAATGCAAACAATTTTTGTTCATTCATTGCTCTTTTCCTTTTGTAATTTTTTTAATTCTCTTTTCCTACGCTTGTTCTGTATCGCTAGTTTTAAACGTTTTCTTTTTCTGTCTTTAGCTTTTCTGTTAGGCACTACTTCTTTTTTCTTTTCTTAGCAGTCTTAGCTGATCGAGTAAAAGCTTTCTTTGTAGGAGCACCTTTAGTTCCTGGCTTCCTCATCTTTTCTTTAGAGCCAGCTTTAATTCTTTTTCTCTTAGCGTGTATGTTAGCGTACAGTCCTTTAGGTTTTTTATTTTTTTTTGGCATTACTTGCTTTTATCTCCAAATACTTTTCTTACGTCAGTTTTTAAATAATCTTCTCTTAATAAAGGAACATTAGTTCCTCCAAGCTTATAATTGTATTGACCTCTTTTAAACATATCTAATATTATAGATGCTTTTGTTGACATTTCTTTTTCTTCGTCATCATAATATCTTTGCAAATCTTCGTCAGGCATTCTTTTTAAAAAGGCTTCGCTTCGCCTACCAGACTCTGGCATATCATATATCCCTAGCTCTTTATATTGCTGACCAAACTTACCTGTCTGTAGAGAAGATAGATAGTTTACTAGGTTTATCAATTCATCTACTTTATCTGCACCAGCGTAATTTGCATTTGTCTCGATATTGTTCTCTGGCATACGCATTTTTAACGAAGGCATAGATGAGTTTAAAATGTCTTGTAATGTTTTATCGTTCATACTTATTTTTTCTTTTTAGCTTTATTTCTTTTAGATATCGCAGCTGCTTTTCTTTTCGCATCTGCTTTACTGCTTGCACCCCAAGCATTCAATGATAATAACAGTCTTGTTTTTTTACCATTCTTTCTCTCAGCGCCTGGCATACCACCCATCCGAGCTAAGAAAGATGCTCTCCTAGGATTATCGCCACTTTTAACAGGAGCTTTTAATGTACCTTTTTTATAAGAGGCTCTACCTTTAGCGTTTAAACCTCCTTTAGGATTCTTTCCAGCTTTTCTTGTCCAAGCAGGAGACTTAGGTCTAGATTTTTTTTTAGCCATTATTTTTTCCAACTTTTCTTAGCTGAAGTTTTAGCTTTGTTATTTAAATCTCCGTAATGAAATAATCTTTTACTACTAGTACTATGTTTTTTCCCAGTATGAAGCTGACCATTTGACATTTTATGATAACCACCTTTATGCTCTTTACCGTTTTTTAAATAATGTTTTGAACTCATTGCCATTATGGATTCAACCTTTCTTTTTCTTTTCTTGAATACCAGGTTATATAAGCTGGGAAACCAATATCTTCAAATGTAAATGGATTACTTTCTCTTTTATTGTTCCATTGTATATAAAGTTTCTCTGCGCTTTCATACTTATCTTCTTTATAGTGCTCAAATATCTTACTTCTTATTCTTCCTTTTTCAGTAGATATGCCTTTTGCTTTTTGACCTGGTGTTTCAAATCTTTCAGCAAACTTTTTAACACTAGTTCCAAAAAGACCAGCAAATCCCTTAACACTTCTTTGATAAGTCTCCCAATTTTCAGCACCATATTTTTCTATATTTTTTTGTAAAGACTCTATACCAGAATATGCTTTATCAAGATCAGAAAGAGCCACTGGTGTTAATGTAAACTTAAGAGATGATAATACATCTTCTGAATCTAGTAAATCAGAAAAGAAACCTAGTGAGCCAACAGCACCCCAAGCCTCTATAAGCCTATTAAAAAATCCTTCACTATCTTCTCTTACTACATCTTCTCCACTAAAAAATTTAACTAAGAAATCTTTAGCTCCATTAACAAAACCAAGACCCATAAGTCCACCAGCTGCCATCCTCAATGGAACAAGAACATTACCCTGTTGGATTTCTCTTTTTAGTGTATCTTTGGCATACTTAGCCTGTCTATATCCAAACCTTTTAAATATAAATAAAGGTCTTAACTTTGGATTATTAAATGCAAGAGGGTCTTTAAGTATGTCCTTTTGTAGTTGACTCTCTTTAGCAAATCTATACATAGCATTCTCAATGTTAACATCGGTTAACTTCTTAGAAGGATCTGTTACTCCAAGTCTGCTTAAATTTCTTGTTGCCCATTTGTATCTAAAAGCCTGGTCTTTAAACTGCTTAGTTCTTTTAGCAGGTTTCGACATAGCTATCTTACTTAAATCTTTGACATATACTTCTGCTGTTGAAGCTGCAAGCAATTGGTTTACATAGTTAATACCTTTAAAACCAGATACTGTAGTTAATAAATTAGCAGTATTTGCGAGTCTATTATTGATACCTTTTTCAGTTACAATCTTTTTAAGACCTTCCTTTATACTCCTTGGATTGGTAACTCCCATATCAGTACCAAGTAATATATCCATTACATTATGATGCGTGGCACCAGATTGTCTAATTCTTTTTCTAACTTCTGGTCTTAATAATCTTACTGCACCTTTAACAGTTCTCCAATAACCAGCCTCTACAGCGGTAGATATTAAAGTTTGTGTTACGTTTGGAATAGTAGCAAAACCAAGTCCTATCTTAGTACCATATTCAAAAGACATAAGGGCATCTGCAAGTTTACGAGCAGCAGGTGACATAGCTTTTGCAGGGTCAACGCTTGAAAGACCTGTAAAATTACCATACAATTCTTTCATAACTCTATATTCTATAGGGTCTTTTAATCTTAATGCCTCAAGAAGAGACTTTGCTTTTTCTCCTTTTTTTCCAAACACTTCAGCTGAGGATATTCTTTTACCAAACTTGTCAAGGTATCTAGTTACAACTTCTTTAGCATTTCTTTCGTAGAAATCAGATGGAAGTTTTAATTTTCTTTTCTTTTCTAAATTACCAAACGGAGAATACATCTCACTAAAGACTTCACTTCTTAAATTTTCCATCGCTTCTTTATAACTTAGCTTACCTTCTTTAACTAATTTATTTAAAGCTCTTGTTGTTACTTTGTTAAACTCTCCAGCTTGAATTGATCTTTCGACTATCTTATTAAGCATATTCAAGTCTTTTCTTTTTGTTATTTTATTCTGAAGAAAAGCTTCGTTCTTTGCAATGAAGGGCATAAGGTCGTCAAAAATAATTTTTTGTATATCTTTTCTCATCATTCTTGGAAAGTATTGTTCTATATACCCAGATACTTCAATACCTGTTTTATCAGCAAGCTTATAAGCTTTATCAAAAACAACTTTAACTTTACTAGCTATATCCTTAGCCTCTTTACTTACATTCTTTTTGCCTTCTAAGGCATCAGATACTTCTTGAGGTTTTTTAAATTTTCTAAGACCGCTTGCAAATACAGCTTCTTCCACAAAAGTTCCAACTATCTCAGCCCTTCTAGCATCTGCTTTAGGAATCATATCAAGACCAAGCGTTTGGCTTTCTCCCAGTTTAAGTCTTGCTTCAGCTGACAACATTGGCTGAACAAACTTTTCTGGAAAAATTCTTTCGATTAAAGATTTGCCAGGCTCAATCTCTATTAACTGATTTGGAAGTTCTTTTTTTAATTTTATTAAATCTTGTTCATACTGAAGAGACTTTCTATATTTAAATAATTCTCTAGCACTCATATCTTTACTGCTTGTATTTTTATTACCAGTAATTTGTTTTTTTCTTTCTGCTAAAAATTTATTATCAAGTCCAAATTCTTCTGTAGTAAGCTTTCTTTGAAGACCAGCTACTTGACCAATCCTTTTCTTTCGTAAAGCTTCTGGAGACATTGGTTCTTGAGATCTACCAAATTGCTTAAAAAATTCACCCTTCTGAATTTCCATTCCGCTTTTACCAGTTTTAAGATTCTCTAACTGAAATACACTTAAGGTCTTTCCACCTTTTTCAATAGTCCTATCTTTAACTATTTTAACTTGTTCTCCAGGTTTTATATCCCTAAATGATTTTTCAGAAGTCCAGGCTTCACCCTCTATAAATGTTTTTTGTTCTGCTTTTACTCTAAGCTTTGCTTGCTCTTTAACAAACTCTGGTGATGGTTTGTCTTTTACTTTTAGTTCTGGTTGGAAGATACCTTCGCCTCTTTTAATTCTTCCTGGTACTTTAAGTGCCATATTAGCACCACGTATACCAAGAACCATTCCACCAGCGTGAAGAAAATCCTGAGGTGTTGGAGCCCTTAAGTCTATTAATGGTTCAGCTATACCAAACCCTGCTATTTCTTGAGCTACTCTTACTGATTGGCTTGAACCTTTAAATGCTGCTCTACCACCTATACCTCCAGTAACAGCACCAACAACAGCACTTTTTCCAGCTGTTTTAAAAACTTCTTCAAAGTCTATTTCATTAGTATCTATTTCTTGAGCCATAGCATCGGCTATACCACTATAAACTCCAAGAGCAGCAGCACCTGTACCAGCACCTATACCAGCTCTACCAGCTAATGTAGCAGCTCCTTTTTGTAACACATCTTCAGCAAATTCTTTTTTAACCCCAGCTCTCATCATTTGTTTAAGTGCTAACTTACCAGCTTTCTTAGCAGCTTGCCCACCTATACCACCGCCAGCAGCAAAAGTAAGAAGATCTGCAGGCATAAAAAAACTGGTTACAGCAGCACCTATATCCGAAAGAACCCCTGGATTGTAATCTTGTAAGTCAAAAGGAGCTTCACCAGTAGCAAGCTGTTGAGCCATACCAGTCACTGATTCGTTATATCCTTTTTTAATAAAATCTGGAATGTAATTAAAAAGTCTTGATGGGTCAGCTTTTTGTGGTTGATATGTTAATTGAGTATAAAAATCTCTTCCACTGCTTATACCGCTTTCTAATTCTTTACTACTACCAAACGTTCTTATTGATTCGATATCGCTATCGTCTTCAGTAATACTTGTGTAGAAGCTATAATCTTTTTCTTGAGGCATCTATTACTCTTCTTCGTCTAATGATTGTAGTAAGTTATAAAAATCTACAGCAGTTAGCCCAATACCTGCTAACGTTGCACCTGCGATTACATATGGATTAGCTGTTGCAGATGCCGAAGCAACTCCTCCAACAATTCTTTTTGCAGCTGATTTTTTCATAAGCGGAGTAAGTTTACTTAAAAGCCACTTACTTCCTTTTTCTTTATATAACTTAGATACCTTCTTAGCTACTGCTGGAAGACCTATGCCAGTTGCAACTCCTCCAGTTGGGTCTCCAATAGCTTCACCTAATTTTGCAGATGCGCTAAAATAACCCCAGTTTCTAAGTGGTTTTGCAAGTTTTGTTGATTTCATAAGACCAGCTTTAATCTTAGCCAGCCTCCATTGATTTGGATTTCTTATTAATCTTTCAAGATCAGCATCTTTTAAACCTGGTGAAACGTTTAAGGCTCTCATCCTTTTCATTACTTTTTTAACTTGACCATCAAGCTCTGAATTTAATTTAGCTAATTGTCTTTTGTTAGCTTTAGTTTTCTTTTCTCCAGTTAGTTCACTTATTCCATCTATTAACTTTTCTACCTTAGGCATCATTTGACCTGGCTTACCTGGGCTATCTAATCCAACCAAATCTAAAAACTTAACTACATCTTTTCCAGGCATTCCACTGATTTGCTTGACAGCCTTAATAGCATCAGCTCCCTTTTTATTCATATATGAAACAGCTTTCTTTGCTGGTTCTTTTAATAAATATCCAGTTGCTGCTCCAGCTAAAATCTTACCCTCTGTGTCAAGTTTGCTAAAGTCGTTTAAAAGCTCATCTCCAGTTCCTGGTGGTTTAGGTGAACCTTTTTCAATATTTTTTATTTTAACAACAATTTTATCTAATTCAGTTTGTCTTTCTTTCTGACTGTAGGTATCAGCTCCCTCACCAGTTGCATATCTACTTTCATAAGCATCAATTATATCTTGATACTTACCACCTTCTCCAAAATAATCAGTTATATTTTTATCTGTAAGTTTAGTCCCAGAATCTGTTATAGCTTGTCTTGTAAGACTTCGAAGCTCTGTTCTAATAGAGGTTGGGTCAAACGGAATAGCAAGCTCATACAACTTTCTAAATTGATTTGTCGTATTATTTTTTAAGCCTTCAATTCTTTCTCTTTCAGATCTTACTTCTGGAGTATTTACTCCGATCAATTTACCTAATTGAGTATTATAAGATTTTATATCACTCATATATAATTGAGCTTGAGCTATAGTTGATGAGTCTTTAAATTTATTTTTTAATTGGTTATCTATTATATTAAAAGCAGCTGCATCATTGCCTTGCATATAAAAATTCTTAGCTTGGTCAGTATAATATTTCTCTATACCTACATCTTCAAGCATTTTTACATTTTCACCTGCTTGCTTTATACCGACATTAAGAGCGCCAACTCTAGACTCACTAAGATCAAAACCAGCAGTAGACCTAAGATTACCAGACTTTAAAAGATTGTTGTAATAATCTTTTTGATTTTGTAAATTAGTTATATTAGAACCTTGATTAATAAGATTAGAATCAAAATCTCTATTGTCTATTTCAGTCTGCCTTCTTAAGCCATCTTGATATCTAGATTCATTTTGATTAAAATTTTGAAGATATCTTTTTTCTTCCTTTTCTTGTCCAGCTTCAAACCTAGCTTCGTTTCTAACATTCGCTAGCTCTTGACCTAGAAAAGTAGGTAAGGTTCTGTTTAGTAAATTTTCTAAAGGACTTGCCATTAGTTTGCTCCGTATGTATTTTTCCACCAACTATCAACTGTTAAATCTGTATCAGTTTTTCTTGCTTTTGCGTATTCAGATATATATTTATTAAATAATTCTTCATCACCAGAAAGATTTATATTATTTGCTTGAAAGTATTGGATTAATTGATTTGAAGCAAATCTTGATTCAATTTCATCTGGCATAGATATATCTTTTGGTGTATAACCAGAATCAGTACTTGACTGATCTGAAGGTGTCTTGTCTCCTGGGTCAAGACCATATAGGCTACCAGATAAATTCATAAGATTACCTAAATAATCAAAAGCTTTTTTTCCAACAGCAGCTCTTCTTTGACCTAAGCTTTCAGCAAGATTAGACAAAGCCATAGTTCCTTTTCTTTTTACATCAGAACCAGCTTCATAACCAGATCCTCTTACATCTGAAAAGCTTTGTTGTCTTGCGCCAGATTTTGCAAAACCCCTTCCAATATTACCAGCAACATTTTCCATACCTGAAAGTAAACCAGATTGAACTCCAGATATACCAGATTTTACTTGCTGTCCAATGTCAGCTGTTCTTTCTTTTCCATATCTTTCTACTTCTCCGTAAGCTTCCATAATTTTAGAAGGGTCAAACTTAGGCATACCTCCAAACTGTTCTGAAAATCTTTTAGACTGATCACCTGTAAATCCAAATAAACCAGGTAATTCTTCCTTTCCTGTTGTAAAGTATTTAAACTGGTCTTCACCAATTCCCATCTTTCTTAACAATTCTTCGTATTGATCTGGGTTCATTAGTTACCTCCCATAAAACTAGATAGTATATTTCTATAGTCAGTCTTATTGCTTATATTATTTTCTTCTAAATTATCAATATCAAAAGCTTTAAATAAACCTCTTGAGTCTGAAAACATTCTAGGGTCAACACCCATATCAATTAAACTTTGTCCGCGTTTAAACTTAGAGTAACCAGCACCTGCGGTTTTATCAAAAAGAGATCTAATATTCTCATACGGTTTATCTTTTAACATTTGCTTGCTAAAAGCTGGGCTATCCACAGAGCTTGCACCTACTTTTCCAGATAAAGAAGTCTTTGCTTTATCCATAAGACCAGCCCTCCTTGCTTCCTCTGCAGTTTTAAATGCATCAAAGAAATTTTCACCTTCTTTAACATTTTTAAATATATCCTTTAAATAATCTGGAGTAAAGCCAGCTGCTTTTGTTTGCCCTGACGTTATTAAATCTGTAATTAAATTAGGAACCATTGCTTCATCAAATTGTGTTTCAGCATTACTGATAAAATCTGAAATAGTGTTAGCTTTAGAATCCAGTCTTTTTCCTGCTGTTGAA
>TARA_R110000868_G_scaffold57234_4_pt1 | contig 17011 bp, 15 predicted proteins | sample TARA_R110000868 | Tara Oceans TARA_R110000868 (sample SAMEA4397489) | marine metagenome | biome: Polar Biome; feature: [SRF] surface water layer (ENVO:00010504); material: water (ENVO:00002006), including particulate matter (ENVO:01000060) such as... | depth 5 m | reverse complement strand
GTTGAAACCATGTCGGCGTTTTGGGTTGTAAAACATCTCGATGTAATCGAACATGTCGCCACGAGCATCCTGCTTCGTGCTGTAGATCTTTCGCTTGATCCGCTCCCTTTTCAGCAATTGAAAAAAGCTTTCAGCCACTGCGTTGTCGTGCCAATTGCCGCGCCGACTCATGCTGCCCAGCAAGTTGTTGGGTTTCAAAAAGCTCTGCCAGTCGCCGCTGCTGAACTGACTGCCCTGGTCGGAGTGAATAACTTCCTGCTTTGGTTTACGCCGCCAAACTGTGATCAGTAATGCATCAATAGCCAGGTCGCTGGTCATCTGCGACTTCATTGACCAACCGATTACCTGCCGCGAAAACAGATCGAGTACCACCGCTAAAAATAACCAGCCCTCGTAAGTGCGGATATAGGTGATGTCTGTGACCCAGACCTTGTTAGGTTCGGTGACATTGAATCGGCGCTCCAGGTGATTCGGCGAAATGTCGGGCTCGTAGCGATGCGCCTTGGTGACGCCGCTGCGCAGATTATCGGGCGCCAGGATCTGCGATGTGCCGCCGAAATAAGCAAAACAGCGGGCGTGCGAGCCCAGCCAGTCGGGCAGTTTCTGCGACCAAGTGGCCTCGGCGAAGGTGTAGCTGGACGCGCCGAGGACGGCGACGAAGATCTGGGCCTGACGGATTTCACCGGTCTGTCGGTCGATAATGGGCGCGGTCTGTCCGGCGTAATCGACGAACAGCTTTTCGCCGGCACGGTGCTCCTGGCGCATGACCACGTCGACCTTGGCGGCCCATAGGCGGTAGTGCTCGCAGAACCAGCTGTATTGAAAACCTTGCGGGTGAGTGAGTCGGTACTCTTGCCAAAGCAGGGCCAGAGTGAAACCGGGACGACGTAGCTCGGCATGCGCCCACGCCCAATCGGGCATCGGACGTTGATCGCTGGGAACAGCGGGCGACGGCGGGAAAAGACTTCTTTGCAACTGAGCATCGGTCAGAACAGAGGGCCAAATCAGGCCGCTGGCAGCAAAGCGATTGAGGTAATCCCCGACGCTGGCTCTCACAACTCGCAAGCTGACAGCGACCTGGCGAGCAGACAGGCCGACCTCAAATTTGAGACGTAGTACTTCTCGAATCTTACGCATGGATAATCGTTCCACGACGGCCTCTTTGCTTCGATGAAAGAGGTCGATAGTAGTGAATTAATCCTGCGTCGCTGCCTGCCGTAAGGGTGGCCGGATGTGCGTGGAATGGGTGGTCGGATGGCCGTGGAATCCCCAGGGCTTCAGTGCCGCGCTCAATGGCATGCCGCTGGCGTTGCGCAAGAGCATGACCTACGACCAGGGGCGGGAGATGGCGCGGCACGCTGAGGTCACCCAGAAAACTGGTGTAGCGATCTTCTTCTGTGACCCTCACAGCCCTTGGCAGCGCGGCAGTAACGAAAACATCAATGGCCTGATCCGCCAGTACCTGCCCAAAGGCACAGACCTGTCGGTACACAGCCAGGCAGAGTTGGATGCCATCGCTCTGCAACTGAACATGCGCCCGCGTAAGCGCTTCGAATTCAAGTGTCCGATTGAGGTTATGGGCGAGGTGATGCAAAAGGCCATAACTATGCGGCATGATGCTCCAGCGTTAATTCAATAACCGTGTTGCACTCAGCTCCTGCAACCGACCTCCATCAGGAAGTCCGAGAAGAATTAATCGGTGTTTTCAGTTGGCAGTTTGTCTTGTGTTTTTAGGTCGAAGTCCGAGGCGTTATGCCTTTCGTGTAGTTGCTCTGACGGTTCACCCCAGGTGCGATTTACTTTGCAGCCCCGCTGAACGGCGGGTCGCTCAAGGATATCTTCAGCCCATCGGCGCAGATGGGTGTAGCTTTCAACCTGAAGGAACTCACCTGCGCTGTAAGCCTTGCCCAGCACGAGATTGCCATACCAGGGCCAGGTGGCGATGTCAGCAATGGTGTACTTGTCGCCGCCCAGATAGCGGTGCTCGCTAAGCTCACGCTCCAATACGTCCATCTGGCGCTTCACCTCCATGGTGAAACGGTTGATTGGGTATTCGAATTTCTCGGGTGCATAGGCATAAAAGTGCCCGAAACCACCACCTAGATATGGCGCCGAACCTTGTAGCCAAAATAACCAGTTCATGACCTCAGTACGCGCGGCATTATCCTTGGGCAGGTAGTGGCCAAATTTCTCTGCTAGATAGAGCAGGATCGCCCCGCTTTCAAAGACGCGACTGCCCGTATCGGTATCGAAAAGTGCCGGAATCTTAGAGTTAGGATTGACGGCGACGAAGCCTGATGAGAACTGGTCGCCGTCACCAATCTTGATCAGGTGGGCGTCATACTCTGCTCCCGCTTCGCCCAACGCGAGAAGCTCCTCAAGCATGATGGTGATCTTCTGGCCATTGGGCGTACCCATCGAGTAGAGCTGCAGAGGGTGCTTGCCAGTGGGTAAGTCAGCCTCGTGTGTGGGGCCGGCAATGGGGCGGTTGATCTTTGCCCAATTGCCACCATTTTCACTGTTCCAAGTCCAGACTTTTGGAGGTGCGTAACTGTTCGTGGCTGACATGTTTAAGGCCTCATGGGTTCATATTCAGGGCAGGCTTGGACGCTACTGGCAGTTAGAATGCGCGCGGTTGTTATGGGCATCCCCGCGCGGTTTCTGAAGGTCGTGATGGGGCCGCCAGGTCTATGGCTGTTGCACGGGATCAGTGAGTTTCCTCAGCCAGCTGCTCAAGAATGCGCGTGTAGTTTTCCGCCCCTTGTGCGCCCGTCACCAGGTGTCGGCGGTTAAAAACCATCGCAGGAACCCCGCGAATACCTTGGTTAGTCCAGGCATTCTCAGCAGCGCGAACGTCTGCGGCAAAGTGCTGGTCGGCGAGCACGGCCAAAGCCTCGCTGCGTTCCAATCCGATTTCTACAGCTACATCGGCCAATACCTGATCGTCAGACAAATTCGCGTGATGGGTGAAGTGAGCGGTAAATAGCGCCTGTTTCAAGTCGTGCATGCGCCCTTGCTGATCGGCCCAGTGCAGAAGCTGATGCAGGTTGAAGGTATTGTGCATACGCATGTCGTCAGCAAAGCGGAATTCAAACCCCAGCTCCAAACCGATCTCAGTCATTTTGATTCGACTGTCCTCGGATTGCTCCCGCGTAGTGCCGTATTTCTCGGCTACATGTTCACGTAAGTTTTGACCTTCGGGCGGCATATCAGGATTGAGCTCGAACGGATGCCAGTGAATTTCATGCGCAGTGCCTGTTGCTTCGAGTGCCTGTGCCAACTGGCGGTAACCGATGATGCACCAAGGGCAGACCACATCCGACACGATGTCGATCCTTAATGGTTGGGGTTGGGGGGTCATGGTTGCCTCCTTGGAGTGAATGTGAAGAGTAACTCTAGGCCGTAGCGCGATGGTTATGGCCTTTTGAGCAAGCCTGGTGGCTCGGAGTCATACCGAAACCTTTCTGCGACTTCCCCAGCAGGGGCTTAGGTACGCGAGGTTCGCCGCCCTGGTCCTGCAGGTTTAAAGCACTCGCTATAGGTATATCCAGTATTTGAGTGATCGCTCAAGTACTGGGCTTAGACTAAGTGCACGCTTAGTGAGCAGTCAAACTGAAATTGAACGATCACCCAAGTTTAGTTCTGCCGGCTAAGTTAAAGCCTTTTTTCCCAGAGGCGGCTTGCCCCGCATTGCTCGCTTTGGTTGTCCAAACGATCTAAGCGGAGCGGTTGAGCGCATAAGCTCGATGGATGTAGCGGAATTTGCTTAATACAGGCATCCATTAGGACATTTGTGCCAGCGTCTTACGAAAACGCAGCAGAGCCCCGGTAAAAAATAGTGCGCCGATGACGATGATTGCCAGGAACTGCGGCCATACGGTGGTAAACCCTGCACCGCGGTAGAGGATCGCCTGGGCCAGGTCGACAAAGTGGGTAGTGGGGGCCGCCCACATGATCTGTTGCACCAGCTCGGGCATGCTCTCGCGCGGTGTGGTGCCGCCAGAGAGAATTTGCAGCGGGATTAGAACCAGAATAATCAGCAGCCCCAGCTGCGGCATCGAGCGCGCGATGGTGCCGAAGAAAATACCCATCGAGGTAGTGGCAAACAGGTGCAGTAACGCTCCGCACAGAAACAATGGCAGCGAGCCAGCAATTGGCACCTGCAACCAGCCTTGCACCACCAGCAACAACGACAGGGTGGTAGCAATTAATACCACCAGCCCCATCGACCAGACCTTAGCCAGCATGATCTCTGGCGGCGTTACGGGCATCACCAGCAGGTGTTCGATGGTGCCGTGCTCACGCTCACGAATCAGCGCGGCACCGGTGAGGATGATCGACAGCATGGTGATCTGGTTGATCACCTCCATCACCGAGCCGAACCAGCTGCGCGTCAGGTTCGGGTTGTAGGCTATGCGCACGGCCAACTCCGCTTGCTGCGGCAGGTCGGCCCGGTAGTGACGCAAGAACGCGCTGACCTCCTGCGCGCCGATCACTTGGATATAACCGGCACCGGTGAAGGCCATGCTTACCTGAGTGGCATCGACGTTGAGTTGGATGGCTGGGCTGCGTCCGGCGAGAACGTCGCGCTGAAAGTCCGGTGGAATGTTCAAGGTAAAGGTGTACTGCCCGGAATCCATGCCGTGGTCCATCTCGCTCAGTTGGATGCGTTGTGGCGGCCGAAAAAACGGCGGTTGAAAGGCATCAATCAACCGTTCGGAGAGTGGCGAGCGATCCTCATCGACTACCGCAATCGAGGCGTTGTGCAGGCTCTCAGGCATGCTGGTGGCGGCGGTGATGATACCCAGGCTAAAGGCCCAGATAATCAGCAGGAGTAATGCTGGATCACGCTGCAGGCTGCGCAGCTCCTTGAGCCCCAGGTGGAAAATATTGGCGAGCTGCTCCATGTCAGGCCTCCTGCTTCTTCAGCAAGCTGGTACAGAGCGCCAGCAACAACGGAATGGTGATGAGCAAAGGGATGAAGTAGCCGTACAGCTCAGTGAAGCCGAGCGCCTTGGAAAATACTCCGCGACTGATGATTAAAAAGTGCGAGGTGGGGTAAATCTGGCCAATCACTGCGCCAAAGCCTTCTAGTGACGACACCGGGTAAATCAGCCCGGAGAACTGGATGGCCGGAATCAAGGTAACAATGGCCGTGCCAAATACCGCCGCGATCTGGCTGCGAGTGAAGGTCGACATCAACAGGCCCATGGCGGTGGCACAACTGATGTACAACAAGCCTCCGGTTAGCAAAGCCAGCAGGCTGCCCTTGAGTGGTACATCGAAGACGAATACCGCCGCAATCAACAGCAGAACGAAATTGAGCATGCCCAGGGCGATATAGGGCAGTTGCTTGCCGAGCAGGAACTCCAGCCGGGTGACCGGCGTGACATACAGGTTGATGATCGAGCCCAGCTCCTTCTCACGCACCACGCCAAGAGCCGTGAGCATGGCCGGAATAAGCATTAGCAACAGCGGAATCACCGCCGGCACCATTGCGTTAAGGCTTTCCACATCAGGGTTGTAACGGTAACGCACTTCTAACGCCGGCAGGCTGCTGCGGGTTGAAGCGCTGTCCTTACGGGCCAGTTCCTGCAAGTAACTGGCATGCAAGCCCATTACATAACCTTTAATAGTTTCGGCGCGCATCGGCATGGCGCCGTCGATCCACATGCCGATCTGCGGCACGGCCCCACGCTTGAGATCACGGCCAAAATCAGGCGGAATTTCCACCGCCAGGCTGATCTTGCCGCTGCGCATGCGCTGTTCCAAATCGTCGTAATCGTGCAAGGGTGGTTGTTCGATGAAGTAGCGCGAGCCGGCCAGGTTGAGTGCGTAGGCCTGGCTGGTAGTGGTCTGGTCACGGTCGAGCACCGCGTAGGTCAGGTCTTCAACGTCGAGGCTGATGCCATAACCAATGATGAACAACAGTAGCAGGCTGCCGAGCAGGGCCATGCTGCCTCGAATCGGGTCGCGGCGCAGCTCCAAGGCTTCGCGGCGGGTATAGCTAAACAGGCGCAGCAAGCTGAAGCGTTTGCGTTTAACCGCGACTGCCTGTTGCGCTGGAACGGCGGCTGTTGCTTCAGATGTAGGTGCTTGCGTTGGTTCGCCCACCGCCTCTTTCAGGTAGGCAATAAAGGTCGCTTCCAAAGTGGGCAGGCCGCGCTTATCAATCAGTGCCTGCGGCGTGTCACTGTCCAGCACCTTGCCCGCATGCATCAAGGAGATGCGGTCGCAGCGCAACGCTTCATTCATAAAATGGGTGGAGATGAAGATGGTCACGCCGTCATCGCGCGACAGGTCGAGCATCAGCTGCCAGAACACATCGCGGGCAATGGGGTCGACGCCTGAGGTCGGCTCATCAAGAATGAGGATTTCCGGTTTGTGGATCACCGCCACGGCCAGCGATAAACGCTGACGAATGCCCAGCGGCAGACGCTCAGGCAGCTGATCCATGACGCTGCCAAGGTTGAAGCGCTCGGCCATTGCCGTCACCCGCGCAGCGATATCTTCGGTCGGTACGTGAAATAGCTGGGCATGCAACACTAAGTTTTGCCGCACGCTTAGCTCGCCGTACAGCGAGAAGGCCTGCGACATATAACCAACCCGCTTACGCGTAGCCATGTCATTGGCGTCCACGGTTTGGCCGAACAGCAGGGCTTCCCCCTCACTGGCGGGCAACAAGCCGGTAAGCATCTTCATTGTGGTGGTTTTGCCGCAGCCATTGGAGCCGAGAAAACCGAAGATTTCGCCGCGCTCAATGCGAAAGTCGACGTGGTCGACCGCGACAAAATCACCGAAACGCATGGTCAGGTCACGCGCCTCAATGGCAATTGCCTGTTCGCCTGCGGGCCGTGGCGGAATGACCAATTGCGTATGACCCTTACGCTTGGCTTCCGGCATCAGGGCGATAAAGGCCTCTTCCAGACTTTTGCATCCTGTGCGTTGCAGCAGTTCGGCTGGGCTGCCGGTGGCCAATACAGCGCCGTCATCCATGGCGATCAGATGATCGAAGCGCTCGGCTTCTTCCATGTAAGCCGTGGCCACCAGCACGCTCATCTGCGGGCGCTGGGCGCGAATGCGCTCGATCAACTCCCAGAACTGGTTACGCGACAGCGGGTCGACCCCGGTGGTGGGCTCGTCGAGGATCAGCAAGTCGGGGTCGTGGATCAAGGCGCAGCACAGCCCGAGCTTTTGCTTCATGCCGCCCGATAACTTGCCTGCCGGGCGTTCGCCAAATTTACTGAGGCCGGTACTGCGCAGCAGGTCATCGATACGGCTTTTGCGCTCGGCCTCGGCCTGGCCGAAGAGGCGGGCGAAGAAGTCCAGGTTCTCGATCACCGAGAGCGTCGGGTAAAGGTTCTTACCCAACCCTTGAGGCATGTAAGCGATATGCGGGCAAACCTGTCGGCGATGATCGCGGCTGGCCATGTCGCCACCGAGCACTTCGATCTGCCCGCTCTGGATTTTACGGGCGCCGGCAATCAGTGCCAGCAAGCTGGATTTGCCCACGCCATCCGGGCCGATCAAGCCGACCATGCGTTGCGCCGGCACTTCCAGGCTGACTGCATCAAGGGCGCAGGTTTTACCGTAGTGCAGGCTGACTTCATGCAACTGTGCGACGGTTGCCGCTGCTGTGCTCACTGCGGAACCTTAATCGCCAGATGTTCAGGCCACTCGAGCTGCGGGTCGAGGCGCAGATACGCCACGCCGGGTACGCCGGTTTTTACTTGCTTGAGGTGGCGCTGCAGCAGCTCAGGATCCAGCCGTGCTTTAACGCGAAACATGAGCTTTTCGCGCTCATTGGCGGTTTCCACGGTTTTTGGGGTGAACTGAGCGACGCTGGCCACATAGCTGACTTCAGCCGGGATCACATACTGCGGTATGGCATCGATCACCAGGCGCACCTCGGCGCCCAGCGCGACTCGACCAGCCTGTTGCTCGGGCAGGAAGAAGGTCATGTACACATCACTCAGGTCGACCAGGTTAAGCACCTTGCCGCCTGCACCGATGACCTCGCCCGGTTCGGCGATGCGGTATTGCACGCGGCCCCCGCGTGGTGCTTTGAGCTGGCTGTCTTCAATGTCGATCTGCAAGCGGGCCACGCTGGCTTGAGTGGCTTCTACGGCAGATTGCGCCTCGATCACCTGCGACTGTGCGGCGGCAATGCCCGCTTCAGCGGAGATGACTTGAGACCGAGCGGCGGCCAGTGCCGCCTGAGTGCTTTGCAGACGGGCGAGGTCATCGTCCAGTTGCTGCTGCGCCATGGCGCTGCGTTTGACCAAGATGGCGCTGCGGGCGTGGCGTTTTTGCGCGGCCGACATTTCCGCCTGGCGCTGACGGACGATCGCCTCGGCGGTGATTTTCTCGCTTTCGCGCAGACGTACCTGGGCACGTGCGGTCAGCTGGCTGTTCTGTGCCTGGCGCATTTGTGCCTGGGCCTGGGCCAACTGCGCTTCAAGTACTTGGGTGTCCATGCGCGCAATAACTTGCCCAGGTTGGATGAACTGGCCTTCCTCGACGTCGATACTGGCGATTCGTCCGGGCAGCTTGCTGGCCGCGTCGACGTCGGTGGCTTCAATGCGGCCGTTGCCGCTGGCAAAGCCATCCCCCAGGCCAGTGGGGCGCAGGGTGTACCAGAGCATACCGGCGATAATTGCCACGGCTGCAACGCTCACGGCAGGAAAGATCCATTTACGACTGACTGACATAGTTACCTTGTGAAGCTAAACAGAAGAGTTGGACAACTGCGGTTCTCGCCGTCACTTAGGGCCGGTTAGGGTTGCTCGAAGCGGTTCAAGCGTCGGCGCAGATGGTTGTTTTCCACGCGCAGGTGCTCCAGTTCATCGAGCAACTGCAACGCCAGGGCAATCCCGGCCCATTCAATTTGCAGTTCGGCTTGTAAGCGAAACGCACGCTTGACGATGGCCAGTGCGTCGGCATCGAACTGCCATTGATCGGGTGTTAGGCCTGCGGGTTCGACGATGCCATGCTCGACAATTTCCAGCACAACCGTCTGCGGCAGCTCGGCACACTGGCAGAACTCATGAATGTTAAGTTGCATGATCAGGCTACTCATCACTGACTCCACTGCGCGCGCGGATTAAAAGCGGCTTGCTCGGCCAGCTGTGCCCATAGCGCACGCGTAGCCTCGTCGGCTTGAGCCGGGATGACGATCTTGAACAGCGCATACAGATCACCCGGCTCGCTGGATTTATTCAGCAGCCCCTTGCCCTTGATGCGCAGCCGTTGCCCACTTTGGGTGTTGGCGGGAATGCGCAGGTTGATTTTGCCGGTCAACGTGGGGACCGTGATTTGCCCGCCTAGCGCGGCTTCCCAGGGTGCCAACGGCACAGTGAGAATCAGGTTGTGCCCCTCAACGTCGAACAGCGGGTGCGGCACCAGGCGAATAATCAGGTACAGATCGCCATTTGCGGCGCCGCCCAACCCTGAAGCACCTTGGCCCTTCAAACGAATGCGTTCGCCGTTGCTCACACCGCGTGGGATTTTTACGTTTAAGGCCTTGTTGAGGGCAGGCAGTGGCTGGCCATCGGGGCTGTACTGCGGCAATTGAAAGGTGATGGTCTTCGTCTCTTCTGCCAAGGTTTCTTCGAGCAGTAGCGCCAGCTCCATTTCAACATCTTGCCCGCGCCGCGCGCTGTTGCGGCCGCCACGCTGGGCGCGCCCCGCACCACCAAAGAGCGACTCGAAAAAATCCGAATATTCACTGCTGCCGCCCATGCCATCGGCAAAGCCAGGATTACCGTGCGCGTTCCAGCCGGGTGGCGGCTGGAAGGGTTGGCCTTGTTCTGCGTGTTTACTCAGCTCATCGTACTCGGCACGTTTTTCAGCGCTTTTCAGCACTTCATAGGCCTCGGCGACTTCCTTGAATTTATGCTCGGCGTCCTTTTCCTTGCTGACGTCAGGGTGGTATTTGCGCGCTAGCTTGCGATAGGCCGCTTTGACCGCCTTGTCATCTGCACCCGGCTCAAGCCCGAGTGTCTTGTAGTAATCCTTAAAGTCCATCGGGCCACCTTGGGTTATCCACCGAGACGTTCTTACACCTGTATACGCCTACTCGGTGCAAGATGTTTTGTCTGAGATCAGGGTTTTAGGTAGTAGCGTCCGTCGCTGCTTGGCAAACCTGAGTGCTAGCCAGCATGGCCTCGATTTGATCGAGCGCGCCGATTACCGCGCGCCGGCTTGTAGCTAAAGCAAAGGCCCGCGGGTCATCGGCCTTAGGCCCCATCGAGCCTGCTGCGAAGTTGTTCTGGCGAGGGCTTTTGGCGTGACCCTGGCCAGCGCAGGTTGGTTGGGCTTACCCCGGTCGAGGTAAACCGCCGTTACGTCGGTGGCTGATCGCGGCGTAGCAGTGCATTGCAGACTAGGGCAATGACGACTCTCATCAGTCAGCTCCGCGAGGCGTCATCCGAGGGTCGCCACCAGCACGGCTTTAATGGTGTGCATGCGGTTTTCGGCTTGGGTGAAGACGATGGAAGCCTCGGACTCGAACACCTCGTCGGTGACTTCAATCTCGCTCAGGCCATATTTTTCATGCACCTCGCGGCCTACCTCGGTTTCCAGGTTGTGGAAGGCGGGCAGGCAGTGCATAAACCTGGCGCGTGGCTTGCCGGTGGCCTGCATCAGCGCGGTGGTCACCTGATAGGGCAGCAATTTGTCGATGCGCTGCTGCCACACCGCGTCGTCCTGGCCCATCGAGACCCAGACATCGGTGTAGAGAAAGTCTGCACCAGCCACAGCCTTGATCGGGTCGGTCTCCAGGGTGATACGCGCACCTGTGGTGAGCGCGAGCTCGCGCATCTGCGCCACCAACTCGGCAGGCGGTTGCAGGTCGGCAGGCGAGCAAATGCGCACATCCATGCCCATCTGCGTACCGCCCACCAGCAACGAACTGCCCATGTTGAAGCTGGCGTCGCCGAGGTAGCAGAAGCTCAATTCGTGCAGCGGTTTTTCACCGAACTCCTGCATGGTCAGCAAGTCAGCGAGAATCTGCGTGGGGTGCATTTCATCGGTCAGGCCGTTCCACACCGGTACCTTGGCGTAAAGCGCCAGCTCCTCGACCACGCTCTGGTGGAAGCCGCGGTACTCAATGCCGTCGTAGTAGCGCCCGAGCACGCGGGCGGTGTCTTTCAGCGACTCTTTGTGGCCCAGTTGCGAGCTGCCGGAATCGAGGCAAGTGACGTGGCCGCCTTGATCATGCACGGCGACCTCGAACGCGCAGCGGGTCCGTGTTGACGGTTTCTCGAAGATCAGGGCGATGTTCTTGCCCTTTAAACGGGGCACTTCGTTGCCCACCGCCTTGGAGCGTTTGAGCTCGGCAGACAGCTCCAGCAGGTAGCGGATCTCATCAGGGGTAAAATCCTTCAGCGCCAGCAGGCTACGGTTGCGTAAGTTGAAGCTCATAGGATGCTCTCGTTTAGGGGGATCAGAGCGCGTCGCGCTCAATCGGGCAGGACATGCAGTGGCTACCACCGCGGCCGCGACCCAGCTCGGAACCGGAAACGGTGATGACCTCGACGCCCGCTTTACGCAGCAGGGTGTTGGTGTGGGTGTTGCGCGAATAGCCCATGACCACGCCCGGTGCTAACGCCAACAGGTTGTTGCCGTCGTCCCACTGTTCGCGCTCGGACTGCCAGGCGTCACCGCCGGTAGCGACAGAGCGCAGCTTGGCCAGGCCCAGCGCTTCGGCTACGACCTCAAGGAAGGGTTTGCTCTCGGTACGCACGTCCAGGCTGCCTTCGCGCTCCCCTGGGCGCAGGCTGTGCACGCGAATCGCGTCGACCATCTCGGGGAAACAGGTCACCAGGTCCACATCGCAAAAGGTGAACACCGTGTCCAGGTGCATAGCCCCGCGCGACTTGGGGATCTGCGCCGCCAGCACGTGGGTAGCACCACCCTGGGCAAACAAGGCGCGGGCCAGTTGGCTGACGGCCTGCGGTGAGGTGCGCTCGCCCATGCCGATTAGCACCACGCCATGACCCAGCGGCATCACATCGCCGCCCTCCATGGTCGCACCGCCATGATCGACGTCGGGGTCACCCCACCAGGTCGTGACCTTGCCGGCAAACAGCGGATGGAAGCGGTAGACCGCAGCGGTCAACAGGGTTTCCTGGCGGCGGGCGGGCCAGAACATCGAGCACAGCACCACGCCTTTACCGATCCAGCAGCTGCTGTCGCGGCTGAACAGGGTGTTGGGTAACGGCGGCAGGAGAAAGTCGCTGGCGGCGGCATAGCGTGCCAGCAACCCTTCGGGCTCAAACGGCAATTCTGCGCGGGCCAGGCCGCCGATCAGGTGTTCAGCCAAACGCATGGGGGGCAGGTCTTCTAGCCAAGGACGCAGCTGTTGTGCCAGCTCGGCATCAACGGTGCCTGGGGCGAGTTTGCGATCCAGTAGCCAGGTGCGTGCCTCTGGGTTGGTCAGGGTGGTAGCCAGCAGATCATGCAGCTCCAGCACCTCGACATCGCGGCTGAGCATGGCATTGGTGAAAGCGTCGTGATCATTGCGCGCCTGACCTACCCAGAGCACGTCGTCGAACAGTAAGTCGCGGCAATTGGCCGGGGTTAGCCGTTGCTGCGCCAAACCGGGGCGGCACACCAGTACACGGCGCAGGCGGCCAATTTCAGAATGCAAACCTTGGGTCGTCATGACATTGATTTCCTGTTTACAAATACGCGATAGATGAAGGGCTTACAGCCCGAGTCGACCCATGATCACCAGCGTGGCGGCTACACCGGCCAGTACCACCAGCGTGGCCAGAATGGCCCACTCCCAAGGGGTGAATACGCGTTCCTGACGCTGGCGCTTGGCCCAGGCGTAGAGCACCACCCCGGGGACATAAAGCAGGGCGCTTAGCAGCAGGTACTTGAAGCCGGCGGCGTACAGCAGCCACAAGCAGTAGACCGTGGCCAACGCCGCGATGGGCACGTCGGCACTTTGGATGGCCGCTTTGACACCCTCACCACGCCATGCCAGCAGCAGGCCGTAAGCCGCGCTGAACAGGTAGGGCAGCAGAATCATCGCCGTGGACAGCGAGATCAGCGCCAGATAAGACGCCTTGGAAAACAACGTCAGAATCAGAAACAGCTGCACCATGCCGTTGGTTAGCCACAAGGCGTTGGCCGGCACGTGCTTGTCGTTGGTCTGCCCCAGCCACTTCGGCATCACGCCGCCGCCCGCTGGAGTGAACAGGGATTCCGCTGCCAGCAGCATCCAGGCCAGGAAGCCGCCGCCGACCGAGACAATCAGGCCGACATAGATCAGTACCGCGCCCCAGGTGCCTACAGCGTCTTCCAGTACGCCGGCCATCGATGGGTTTTTCAGGCCGGCCAGCGTCGGCTGGTTGAACACACCCAGTGATAACAGCGACACCGACATCAATAGCAGCAGGCAGATCAGAAAGCCGATGACCGTGGCGCGGCCCACATCTTCACGCTTGCGCGCCCGCGCCGAATACACACTGGCGCCTTCAATGCCGATAAACACCCAGACCGTTACCAGCATGGTGCTCTTGACCTGATCAAGCACCGAGCCAAGGCTGGCATCGCCCCAGAAGTTAAGACTGAAGGTTTCCACCTTGAAGGCCATGGCCACCAGCGCGATAAACAACAGCAGTGGCACGATCTTGGCCAGCGTGACCACTGCATTCAGCACCGCAGCGCCTTGAATACCGCGCAGCACCAGCAGGTGGATGACCCACAGCACGACCGAAGCACCGGCAATAGCCGCTGGTGAATTACCTGTGCCGAACACCGGGAAGAAGTAACCCAGCGCACCGAACGCCGCCACCAAATAGCCGACATTGCCGATCCAGGCGCTGACCCAGTAACCCCAGGCCGAGTTGAAGCCGACGTACTCACCTGACAGCGCGCGGGCATAGGCATAGACGCCGTTGTCGAGCTCGGGTTTGCGCATGGACAGCATCTGGTAGACCCGCACCAGCAACAGCATGCCGATGCCGGTAATGGTCCAGCCAATCAGAATGGCGCCGGCGCCGGCGCCGGCAGCCATGTTTTGCGGCAGACCAAAGATACCGCTGCCGATAATCGAGCCGACTACCAGCGCCACCAACAGATTCAGACCTAGCTTATGAACAGGCTCTGCTGCGGGCTGTGTGAGGTCTTTCGGTGCTGCACGTGCTGTGACTTCTTTGGCGTCCGTGCCACTCATACTGCCTCGTCCGTTGTGACCTGCGCATGGCTCAGCTCTTTGACCTTGGCCTGCAGCGTGTCGGCGATGCTTTGCGCTTCAGCGGTCGTAGTACCTGCTTGCAGGTGCAAGGTTATTTTCTTGCCGGTATTTACCTTGCCGGGAACACTGACCGGCTCACACACAATGCTGAGTGGCAGCTCATCGGGCTCATGCGCGGTGGGCGCAAGCTCCCTTACGATGTAGCGATAGACGTCGGAATAGGGCTGGTTCATAGCAGGTACCTGTGCAGGGTTTAGCTAGCCGCAGCGTTTAGACCGAGGGTTAGCCTGGCTTGTCTAAGCAGTCTCTGCGCCGTTCCTTGCGCTGTCTGTTCGACAGCGAACAGAGTGCTGCCAGGGCTATGGCGTGGCAGCGTCGCTTGGCGCTAACGCATCGAAGCCGGCGATCACATCAAAAAGCTCTTCGTCGATACCGGCTTGGCGTAACTGGTGAAAATTGGCCTGCAGTTCCTGCAGCAGTTCGCCGATGTTGCGATCGGCGCGCTGCATGGCGGCGAGACGGCTGGCGTTTTCACTGGCAAGTGACTCAGCACAAGCTCGAAACAGCGAGACAAACAGGTGCTCACGAATAAAAGCGCTCAATGCCTGTCGACTGTGGCCCAGCACCTCTGGTAGCTGCGCTGTAGGCCAGGGTTGCGTGGCTAGTCGGCGCTGCCAGCTTCCGTCGAGCGGCAGCAGGCGCTGGCTTACTGGGGCGTAACCGCCCGCGTTTGGCCGGTTATAGAACAGCATCAGCGTTGCCTCTTGGGCGTAAGCCGACGCCGCACTGTCCGGGAGCTGAACCTTGAGCAGCAGCTGGCCGACCAGACGGGTGATCAGCTCCACCGATCCCGGCACTAAAAATACGCTTTCTGGTGTCAGGCCCGCATCGACGAGCCGCGCCTGCACGCGCTCGCCGACTGCCCAGACCTTCAGCGTCGGCTTAGCCGGCGCCAGCTGCGCCAGTGCATGCTCGACCACCACTTCGTTGAAGCGGCCCACCAAGCCCTGGTCGGAGCCGAACACGATGGCGTGTACCACGGCGTCATCGGCGCGTGCTGGCGGGGAGGGTGCTGGTGCACCTTCGGCGGCGATCGAGCGCAGGCAGACGCTGAGGCCAAGTTCGACCGTATGCGCGTAATCGGCGAGTGCGGCCACCGAGCGCTCATATTGGCCAATGGCTGACGCAGCCGAGGCCTTCATGGTGCGCACCACGGACTTGAGGTCCCCGGCGCTACCAATCTGCCGGCGTAGCGCAGTCAAGCTAGTGGCCATCAGTGTGGTGTGTCTTTACTGTCGAGTGCTGGCGCTTCCAAGGTCTTATCGCGATGCTTATTCAACCGTCCAAGTGTGCTCTCCAGCAGGTGCACCATCTTCTGCGCTGCGCCATGCACCGCCTGCTCCAGCGTTGCTGCGGTCTCTGTCACCGCCACCGGTTGGCGACCTTCGAGGCGGGCTTCGAGCATGCAGCGCTGATCGTTCTGCCCACTCTTGTCGCCATTCTCGTCGCTTAAATGTACCTCCAGCCGGGTGACGTGATCGCTGAAGTGTTCCAGCGAATGCTCCAGCGTAGCCCTGAGCTTTGCGGCCAGCGCTTCGTTGCCGTCGATGTGGTTGTCAGTATTGATTTGGATTTTCATGGGGTTTCCTTTTTTGCAGTCTTGGAGCTGGCCTCGGGTGGAGTCGAGTGTGGCTCCGGCCGGGCCAGGAGGGTGGCAATTGCTTGACGGGCTATTTCGGTAACCTGCTGGCGATCAGCGTCGGTTAGCTTTTCGGCATCGGCCAGGCGCTTGCCGAGTTTATCGGGCAGACCATTGGCCGCCTCAATCACTGCCTGCTGAGCGGCCGTCATGCGCTCAAGCGGTACCGGATCGAACAGCGCCGCGTTCAACGCCAGAAGGATGGCGATTTGAGCGGGCACCGATGCCGGCGCGAACTCGGCCTGGCCCAGGCAAGCGCGAATACGTTTGCCGTGGTCGATGGATTGCCGAGTGTCTTCGTCCAGCCGTGCGCCGAAGCGGGCGAAGGTTTCCAGTTCCTCGAACTGCGCATAAGCCAGCTTGAGATCGCCGGCTACCGCGCGATAGGCGGCGCGCTGCGCCTTGCCGCCCACCCGTGAGACCGACTGGCCGACATCGATGGCCGGCAGTACGCCCAGCTCAAACAGCGAGGGCGACAGGACGATCTGCCCGTCGGTGATGGAGATCAGGTTGGTCGGGATATAGGCGGAGATATTCTGCGCCTCGGTCTCGATGATCGGTAGCGCGGTCAGCGAGCCACCCCCGCGCTCGGCATTTAAATGGGTGGCGCGCTCCAACATGCGCGAGTGGATGTAGAAAATATCCCCCGGAAAAGCCTCGCGCCCTGGAGGGCGCCTTAAAAGCAGCGACAGTTCGCGGTAGGCGCGAGCGTGGTGGGTGAGGTCGTCATAGACGATCAACACGTCGCGCCCGGCCTCCATAAAGTATTCGGCAATACTGGTGGCCGCATATGGCGCGATATAGGCCAGGCCGGGGGCTTCGTTGCCCTCGGCTACCACCACGACGGTGTAGGTCAGTGCGTCTTTCTCGCGCAGCGTGGCCACCGCTTTGGCCACCGCCGAGGCGCGCTGGCCGATGGCACAGTACACGCAGAGCACGTCCTTGCCGCGCTGGTTGAAGATGGTGTCGAGGGCGATGGCCGTCTTGCCGGTCTGGCGGTCGCCGAGGATCAGCTCGCGCTGGCCACGGCCAATTGGGATTAGCGCGTCGAGTACCTTGAGGCCAGTTTGGAGTGGTTCCGTTACGGGGGCGCGGTCCATGAT